>OGWF01000132.1_pt1 | contig 11762 bp, 10 predicted proteins | sample 1575951 | NCBI WGS metagenome assembly OGWF01 (sample SAMN07581523, study PRJEB24739) | freshwater metagenome | place: Singapore | collected 2015-01
AATGGTGAGCTCGTACTCGCTGTGGAGGCCAGCTGCCATCAAGCTCAGGAAACTGGCTCGGATGAGCACGTTGAGCCCGAAGCAGATGGAGGTGATGCTCATCGTCTTCTGCATCCTCTCGGCGAGCCTCGTCAACTCCGCAGTCGGCCGCCTGCTCTACGAGGGCTACATCTGCGAGGTCCCGGAGACCAACTCGAGTCTCTTCGACAAGTTCAAGGACCGCACCCAGTCGTCCATCATCCAGCACATGCGCGAGTCCAAGGCCAACTCGACCAGCGCGGCGATCGTGATCCACTCTGTGCAGGTCATGGCCTTCCTCTCCACCATCACGGCCTTGCTGTTCTCCACCATGGCCTTCATCATGGTCGTCTACAGGTACGGCACAGAGGTGCCCATGCTCTACGTGCTCTTCACCTCGTTCCTGCCGCAGCTCCTATGGGTGATCCTGGCCCTCCTCATCGACAGCAAGTTCGTCACGAGCGCCTCTGCCTTCTTCAGCATCACCTCCATCTGCTTCGGGCTCAACGTGCTCATCCGAGCCAGTTTCCTGAGCTTGATGGCAGCTGGCCTCCACAGCGAGTACGAGCTCACCATTGGCAAGTCAGACAGCCTGAATGTCTTGCTCGGCTACGTAAATTTCAGTCCGTAATAAACTTAAAAAAAGCGTAAAGTTGTGTCAGTAATAAATAAATCAAAAAGAAAGAGCAAACACTGCAAAAAACACCATGACTAATTCAGCAGACACCCCGCTCCCGCCAGTGGCCACGTACACAAGCCATATCAGAAACATGGCGGCGCAAGACAGACCCACACACCATTTGGAGTCCATTATTTCGTGCCGTGTGATTCGCGCATTTTAATAAGGTAAACGTATCCATATTCGCGCATCATCTGCCATTTGACGCTGAGAGACGCGCGGTGAAAGTATAAAAAGTGCACGAACACTAGTCGAATAAACTTTGTCAGCCATGCCGAGCGAAAAAACACAGCACACCCTCTTGTGGGGCACGGCCAACCCCAAAGGCATGCAGAACTACCAGGGAATTTATTTGAGCGACAAGGACATAAAGGAAATGCTTAGCCAAATCGATCAGGCTGCCACTGAGGCCAAAAAAATTCCAGTTTTGGTGGAGCACAAGGGGATCGAGGTCGGCCACGTGGTGAGCGCGTGGGAGCACGAAGGCAAGATGGAGTGCGTGCTCGCCCTGAACAACAAAATACTCGAGGGGTCCATCGGGAGCGAGTTTGTTCGGTCGGGAATATGCAAGGACCTCTCCCTGGGCTACGATGTCAGCCTGGAGAATTCCAAGAGCGGAATCAGGGTAGGCAAGAAGAAGCTCAAGGAAATCAGCATAGTCAAGAAGGGGGCAAGGCCGAGCTGCCACATCCACGGCGTCTCCAAGTAACGGTACTTTTACTCAGGCATTCCGCCTGGGCCTCTTGAAGATCCGCGGCGCCTCCCTAGTTTCTGCCTCGAGGCTCCGCTTGAAGACTGCAGACGTCTTTTCCTTTTGCTTTTCCTCGTGAAAAAATTCCACGTTTCCGTTTCGTTGATTAAAATTGACCACTACACCACCGAAGCGTTTGTTCTCGGCCTGCGTCAGACTTAACACATACTTTTGAAGCTGGGGCGAAGTTTTCTTTGGCGCCGCGCTGTTGGCCTTGATCTCCACCACAATGTCGCTAATCACCAAGTCAGCCCTGCCCATCCCTATGCACTCCCCCATGAACCAAATGGGGCAGGCCACCTCGGACCGGTGAGCAATCCCTGCCTTGTTGAGAGCAGTGATCAGCGCTCGGTGATACACGCTCTCGCTGTGGCCTTTCCCCAGCACCCGCATGACGTGGTCTGCCTGCCCTTTGATCACATCGAATATTTTGGGCATAGCAGTGGAACAGGCTCTCCGCGCACCAGACACAGAAAAAAAAAGAGCACATGGCGGAAATAGTGACGACACAACCAACTTATTTGATTTTTTTTTTAAATAAGAAATCACGCAGATATCAGAAAGTTGGTATTTTCACCCTCCTGTACTTTGTGGTGGAGCTCTCAACGTCAAGGTTCTTCAAGTCCAACTCAAATTTAGTGCAAAGGAAGGAATGCTTCTCGAGACTATATTCTCCTAGCTCCAAATCAGCTTTGCACGGTGACCACGGCGTCACCTTGGCGAGCCTCTTGTATCCCTGCACCCCGCGCTCTGCTTCAGCGGGGAGCTCCGCGCTTACCACGGCCCCAGTGTCGCTCAGCCTCACGCACACCATGTTTTTTCCGAGGTACCTCAGCATGGTACCGCTCACCATGTTTGGCGTCTTTTTTTCTCATAAAATCTTACAAACCAGACAAGTTACTTCCAAATAAAAGTGAAATTTCTGTGCACAAACGAGATGCCTAGCGTGGTAATCAAGAGTATGCTAATCCAGAGGGGTATGTTAAAGTATGGCATAAAAGGACACAGACATGCGCTAATAATCATGATACCAAAGAGACATTCAGTGCAAAACATGTATGACAATACAATCAATCCAATAATTAAAAGCAAGATAAAAGACGCCCAGACACATTGCTGCGTTTCCCGGACAAAGTGGTCTTTTACTTTCACAGCAACGCTCTTTTTCTTGGGGGAGGGTTCGGGTTTCTCTGGGTCACTCCCGTCGTTGACAGGGAGAGCCACAGGAACGCCAGGGTCCTTCATGACCTCCCCCAAAGTGCACAGAGGCACGCTCTCCTCGTCGTCATTGTAAAACATGCTCGCCACACCAGCTCAGGGATAAAGCGTCGCACAGCCTATATAAGCGCGTGCAGCGCGTTGCTCCGTCACAGGCGAGTTACACGCTCAGCTCATTGATCCACAGCCGCTCGTCCATGGGAGGGTGCGCACTGAGTTCCCAGGGACTCGCCACAATGTGCCGATAAGTCATGTCCCTGACATGCAGAGAGTGTTTGGAGCGCTGGAGCACAGTTAGGTAGACGTCACCGGGATTGGGGTCAACCACAATAGGCACGTTGAGACGAGCCTTAATCCAGCGACTCTCGGCTTCCTCCTCAGTCAATCCGTTCGGAGGGGGAGGGAGCATCTCCCTGAGATCTTCCCACAGCTGCGTTTCACTGCGAATCCACACAATAGTCCCAGGGTTGATCAGGGTCTTGAGCACATCCAATACTGCAACCTGCACATATTCGTTCTCATCCACCAAAGCGTGGTAGCACATGAGCTCGTGGTCGTAATTCGAAAGCTTGTTGCACGTCTTGTCAGGAACAAGACACCCCACTGTGTCTTGATCAGGCAGGAGAATCAAGGCCCCACTGCGCCATATCATGGGCAGCACCAAAAACTTATTCCTCTTGAGCTCCTGCTCCCAGTTGTCAATGTCCCACGTGCAACCTTCTCCTCCCTCCATGGTGAAGACCACTTGATTTTCCTCAATGATTATGTTGCCGTGCGTCTCGTCTTCATGCCTGTAGACGTGGTGGTAGCGCTTCCACTGCAGATTGTACTGGCAGTACACCTCGCTGGGTGGCACCTCAACATAGTCACACTGAAAAAAATCAGCCATGGCCTGCACTCCGGCACATCCCAAGAGGTCCTCTGGCATCTTGCCATTCACCAGCCCACAGTAGCTAAACACACCATTGAATGCAAAGTTATCGTCGTCAATGGGCCTTAAAAAGTGGTCGCACCGATTCTCCATGCTCACGCAAACAACCTCAGGTTCCACGCTCCTCTCGTGAAAACTCCTCACTGGAAACATGCCGCCTGGCGTGCAAGCCGCAGGAGACATCTTTAGAATTAGCTTCAAAATGGCCTGAGAGGCCCTCCCGCGGGCCTTGCAATGGATGTCCTTGTTGCCCAAAAGCGAGACAAGAGAGAGGAGAGCCCACATGTTGACACCCACGCCTTGCGACTTAATGCCATTCCCTGGCTCTTTCCACTCAAAGTCGCACAGGTACTTTCCAGGCTTGTTGTGGTCGGACGTGGCCAGTCCAGGAACTTCCGATTGCATGTGAAGTTTCGTAATGTGCTTCTTCGTGTCGTAAATGGGAGAGCTGGCAAACAGTGCGCGCAAATCCACCTCCATGTTGGATATAGTCCTCAACAGATTGCGCAAAATGCTAACCTCGGGCCCAAAATGGCAATACTTTTTCAGGGGAGAACCAAAGCTGTTGGTGAGCAAGTCAGCCACAGCAGTGTGCAGACACCTGCTGCCGCGATCAGAAGGCCCCATGCGAAGCACTCGCTTGATAGACTTGTCGTCGCTAATGGAGCCGTCTGGCTGCCCGGGAGAAGATATGTAGCACTTGATGTTGCCATACTTGCAAAATGGCCTAGTCGAGTCGTCGGGGCAAAAGCAATTGTTGGCGCTGAGCCAGGCCACCCAGTTGCGAATCTCTTGGTACACCTTGTTGGCATTTGTATCGTCCACGGACGGTATCTGCCACAAAAGACCCAAATTAGCGCTTTCCAGTCAACTTAGACTTTCTCCTCCAGTGATCATTGGCGTCAAAGGGGGGGCGAGCAGACGACTGAGTCATCCACCCGCCCGCACCTCGCCCCCTACTGGAAAATTTGTTGTGAAAGGCCTCTTGCTGCCTCAGGAGTGCCTGCTGCTGGGCAGTCTGTATCCTAGCGTCCACCAAATCCTCGCCCACCTCTGCCACGAGAGCCTGAATAACCCCGCGCATCTCGAAAATGGCCCTAGAGTCCTTGCGCTGCTGGGCAACCACTGTGTTTTGCTGGGCGTCTATCCTGGCAAAACTCTGATTCATCAAGAGTTCAAACCTGTCCAAGGTATCCTTGAGATCAGTGTATTTACTCCAAAGCAATTTTAAATTATCCACCCCTTGCGCGGCACTAGTAGTTAAATTATCCACCCCTTGCGCGGCACTAGTAGTTAAATTATCCACCCCTTGCGCGGCACTAGTAGCGGGAGTGGCCTCTTGCTCCACCATGTTGGCCCAGCTGGTCTGGGCTTCACCGGGACGTTGTGTGTCTGGACTAGAGAGTTCCAGGTGAAACATGGACTCATCCTCGCTCTTTTCCATATTCTTCTCTCTTTAAGTTTTTTTTCTTAAATAACTTACCTTATCTGACAGGTAAAAGTCACACAAGTACTCCACAGGAATCACGGGCACATTAAGAGCGTGCGCAAAACACGCAGTGATGGATATAAGGCCAGCGTCTATGCTTCGTCGGAGCACGCGCTCGATCACGGAAGGTACCTACCCACCACCATTTTTCATGTCAGATAAACCACCCCAAAGTAAAAATTCACCAGAAAAAGACCTCAGTAATAGGGAGAGCGGAAAAGACCTCAGTAATAGGGAGAGCGGAAAATGCACAAGCCTTGGTGGCGACAATAGCTGCAGCAGTGGGGTCGTTCTCCTTGATGTCGTCAGTGTCACCGTCAGTGGACGAGGCGTTGGTCTCGACCGTCATGGCAATCAAAGTCTGAATCATCATAGCCCACGCCACCTGCTTGGATTCAGCCCCTTGCTGTCCACGATAAATGTGTTATTTTCCAGTAAAGCATGCACAAATCACGTAAAACAGCACTCGCCTTGATCCTGCCGAAATTGGATCGCACACGGACATTCATGATGCACTCGACATGCTTCAAAGCTGCATAGCACCAGTCCAAAAACGCATTGGAAACTTTGTCAATCGCAAAAGGCATCATGCCAGCTCGATGAGGGAGGGCCACGTGCACACGATTCAAAATCGAGGAGAAAAAAATGTACTTTAACAAAAACAATTGCCTCGACAAATCCGAAGAGAAACTCTGCCTGCCTTCACCCCTGCTCAAAAACAGAATTTTAGTAAAAATTACCACCACAAAGAGTAAAACTACACCCCCACCGTTTGCATCGTACACTGTTGAAAGCAATCTGCTTCAGGCCCTCCTCTTCATAAGCCTCAGCTCCTGGGTCAATCATGTCCAACACCACAGCAATGGTTTGAGGCACATCACCTATATCGGGTTTCTCATTGGTGCAAAACAGGCAAATAAACAAGTGAGCAATGTGGCGCTTCTTGAGAGTCGCCCTGAGATTTGACCCCTTAAACGGATCTGCAGTGCTCAGAGACCAACCATCGCTGTTCTCGCCATCTCGAGGAAACATGGTGGTAATTACAGTTTCCCAGTCTGTAATCTTTTTGCGATTTTCCGACCAAATAAAGTTGCAAAATTTCGTCTCCGGACTCGGCTCGCCCACCTTTTGGTCATTCATGAAAGTCTCGCAGCACTCTCCCTCAATGGCAACCTTGGTCGACCTGTAAAACGACTGGACCTTGCACTTGTTTTTTTCAGGAGTCTGCATGTACAACTTGGCCAATTCGTTCAGGTTCACATTCATGCTGTTGTGTAGAAAGCCTGCCCCAGTCGAGTTTTGCTTGCGCCAATCCATTTGCGGCTGGTCCCTCTCCAAGGTCACATCCAGGTGACCCACGCCCCCTGCCATAAACACACACTGAGCAAAGGCAATAAAGGTGTTGGTGTGGGCCCCCATGAGCCAGTGCGAACAGGCTAGCAAAATGCTCACAAAGGCCTCCAGATTGAGGGCATTGAGATTCATGTCCCTGTTCAAATCGGCAAACGCAGAAAGGTAGTGGTAAGACTGCCGCATGTACACATTGTGGCGAATCTCGACGGGGCACTTTTCCCTCCAAAAAATGTCAAGATAGGACTTGAGACTGCAATCGTTTAAACTAGTCTTCTCCATGTTATCCACAAAAAACATGTACTGCTTGACAATGTCGCTGCCATACCCATTGATCCTCGCAGTGCACTTGTGCTGCTCCATGCAGTTCATAATGTGGCGGTTCATTTGCGAGATAGCATCCATGGGAGTCATGTAACCCTGACCGCGTCCATGGCAAACATGCTGACGGAAAGCCTCATACCAAATCAAAAGCTTGGCCTCCTTCTTGTCTTCCATGACGTTCAAGTCAAAATTGTAGTATGTTTCCAGTACGCGAAGAGGATTTGCCTCCTCGCGACTCTTCAAAATGTGCTCGTCGGGAACTATGCCGCCATTTTCCGCCGCTGGGTCGTAGGTGCAAAAATCGCGGAGCTTCTTTTCCACAGACAGAGGAAGACCCCCATAGTTCATGAGAAAGCCGGCTTTTTTTAGCTGCTCTGCCATTATCTTTTGCATCTCAAAATTCAACATAATGGGCCAACGAAAGTGCCCAAAACGCACAAAATGGTTCCTGGCATTCGCCTTCAAAGGCCACCCACCGCAAGACATCAACTGAAATTTCATGCTAGCCTGCTCCTCTGGCTTTGTCGTGTTATACGCTTGAATGTTTGTTTGCAGCTGATTGTATGCCATGGTTATTTCGTTGATGTTCCTGTGCATGTACAAAATGTAGTTCTGCATCATCATGTCTTCGCAAAACGACAGCTTTGGGCAGCCCAAAATGTACACCTTGGAAGCGCCGGGGTTTTGCCGAGTCACCACATTGTAAATCCGAATGGGCGCGTTGAGCATGTTGGTCAATGTGAAAAAACCGAGCTTGCCACCAGGATTGTTCTCATACGTCATGGGATTGTCGTACAGGCCGCAATTGTAATTGGCCTCATACATGATAATGTGCTTCCACACTGCACACAAATCTTTCCAGAGATCCATCAAGATAGGATTCTTGGGAGGGGCCAGAAAAACATGTCGAATGTAACCGTACAAGTCAAAATTTTTAAGCGGCGTGATAATCCCGAGACAAAACAGACTCTGCCTCGACTGACCACGTGACTCGTATACTACACCTGTAAAAGCAATTTTGATCGAGAAAAATTCGCGCTCCTCACGAAGCTCGCTGCAGCATTGGCCAGTCCTGGCATCGAAAATGGACTGAACACTCTCAAATGAATTGATCCTGGCGCTCTCAGACAAATTTTCCACCACCATTTCCTCGCTCTGTTCTATTATGGATGTAACCACCTTTGAATTAGAAGTCCGAATGCTCTTATTGTGCTCGAGCTTCAGTTTCTCCGTGGGAACGGCAAAGTTTGTAATGCCATTTTGCTCCATGAAAGTTTTGAGCATGTAAAAAAAGTACAAAACATCCTCAATGTGCCTAGGAACTGACATGCTGTTAGTTTCCGACACAAAATAGTGTGGGGAGCCTTCATAGGGTTGCATGTAAAGGTTGTGGTCGCCGTGCTCATCCTCTTCATCGTGCTTTGCTTGGGGAATGATTCGAAAAGCCTTGCTAGCAGAATCCATGGTTTTTTGGTGCTCCTCCTTAACCTTGAGTAAAAAATCATACTCATGATTTTCTTCCCTAGACAAATAAATGGGACTGGTAACATTCCGCAAAAGTGCTGAAGTGTACACAGTGTATTCCTGCAAATATGAACCAAAGGAACTGTCATCAAGCTGAAGTTGCCTTCGAAAATCCTCAGCATGATCTGATGTAGCATTGTCCATCCTTTGAGAAGTGTAACACATTGGTTCCACCCCCTGCTCGTTTTGTGAAGTGAAAACGTTACTATCGCGTTCACTCATTTGTGAATCCTGTGATGAAGCACAGGGAAGCCCTGCGAGTGTACATAAATCATTATGAGTGTCAATATCGAGATCTCTCTCGTCCATGACAAACTGGTTCAGTTGATATTTCCAAAATTCGCAAAGTGTGTAAATGTTCTTGGAAAAATATTCCAAAATTACAATCAAACAAATATGTTTTTTTTTAGTTTGAAATATTTACGATTTTAAATTTTTTTTTAATTTTGAAATATTTGATTTTTATGTTTTGTTTTATTTTGAGTTATTTAAAATTTTTTCCTCTTATTTTTTGAGTTGAAAGTATTTGAATTCATCACCCGTGTGTAGTATCCATACTTAAAAGGCATGAAGAGTGGTTTTTGCGTGTTTTGGCTTGTAGCCATGTGTCATGCCTACACCAGACACATGTTGCACAGGAAATTGCTCTTGCAGTACGCTACCATGTACAAGATGCGCATGTCCACTCTTTGCGTTACCCAGCCCAAGGTCTTGGTTCTCTCTTGTGGAAGCACAGGACGTGCCATTGCACAGGTCATGAAGCAAAATGGGCATCACGTGACGATTGCCACCACGAAGCCCAAGCGGGTTTCCAGCTTGAACCAAATTTGCGACAACGTGGTGGTGATTCCACAAATTGAGACTAAGGAGGATGAAGAACTCACCGATTGCCTAGTCTCGTCCAACTATTTGGTCATGGCAGACACCATCAAGATTTTCAGCCCGCACACGTATGTGCGGACCGCCAAGAGAGTCAAGACTATAATTGAGAAGCACGCGTGGGGGGGGAGCGTGGGGCTTATTAGCTCGGAAAACGCGTATGGAAATCCTCGCAGGGGAGAAGAATTAAGAGAGTCAGGAATGATTTATTCCAGTCTAATGAATCGCACGCAGTGGAAGTTGAACACTAATATCATGGCCCTCCAAATCCGCCATGCCGAAAACATGATTTTGTCTAGTACTCCCAAGAGCTTTGTTTTTCGCACGGCGGGAATATGGGATGAGAACAAATTTTTCAATGTTGCTTCATTCACAGCCAAGAAGGAATTCAATGAGGGCGTGGGAAATTCTTGGATGACTTTAACCACGACAAACATGATTTCCCATGCAGTGATGAAGGCTTTCCAAAAGGATGCCAAGGGAATTTACAATCTCGCCAATTTCCCCCCCATGCGCCGCAAGGACTTTCTCAGGAGCTTGCACTGCATTTATGGCATGGAAAACACAAAGTGGACGGACAAGGAGCTGGACATGGACATAATGTTCTCCACTGATCCCGATCCGTTCCTCCCAAGCAGCCAGCGCAGCAACTCTCGGCTTCGCTGCGAAAAAGTCCAGAAAATCCTTGAGTGACTACACTTGGGGGACCTTGATTTTCACGTGATTGAAAAGAACATTTCCTGTTATACTCGTGTCTTTTTTCTTAGCAACCGTGTCGTCCTCGAGGGAGTACATGTTTATGAACCAGTGGGACAAGTTGACAAATGTGAAAATGAATGCCACCCACAAGTAAAAAGTTATGACCATTTTGTCTTTTGTATTTGAAACGTTTCTCATTTATAAAGATAATTGCTCACGTTTTTTCCGTAACCACGTTGCGATTCACCATGATTGCTTTCCACACCAAATCTAAACTAGGGGGCAACAATTGCAGCGCAGAGATGATCGCAGCAGTTACAAGGCTGAGAGCTAGGAATGCAGCAAAAATAACTGGAACGGCGTAGGTGAGAGTCACGGTGGAGCACAATCGGTGTGCGTCTGCATGCCCCCCTGTGCTCGCCAAGTGCATTTGCCTGAGTTTCCACTGGGAAACACCCAGGATAGACACGTCTGACGAGTTTGCGCAAAAACCCAAATCGCATACCATGAAGGCTAGCGGGTCTTCCCACGTAGTAAAATTGAGGGATGCGCAAGACTCAAACGTGCCGCTGGGCTTGACCAGTCTGGCAGGCAGGGAGAGGGAAGACGGAAGCACTCGCTTGACAGTCCATATCACGTCATCTAGCAAGCACGTTGGAATCATGGGAAAGCACCGCACTGACACGCCGGTGCTGTACCACACAATCAGCAGAGGCAACGAAAGCCACAGCGCCGTGCTAACGCCGTAAAGACTCAAGTAGGACGCAATCCAGGAAACTGCCACGTAAAACAAAAAAACCAGTACAGCGCTAGACAGCAAGTCACGCCTATGCGGAGGGCAAAACATGACAGTGTCAAGCTGGCAAAAAAATATAGATTCCACCATGGATGATGCAGTGTGCCTGTTGGCCTCCGCGCACTCGTTTTTGGGGCACGGTTCCCTGAAAAAGGCAGCCACGTCGTCCATACTCACACCAGAAGCATCCAGGACCCACTGCAGCACTGCCGGGCGGCCAGTGTACACAGCAGTAGAAAAAGCAGACAAGGACACGTTGGGCACCCGGAAACTGGGCAGGTTATCTGCCAACCTGGAGCTCTTGCGCAACGAAGCCTCCTGCAATTCTTCGGGGAGATGCCGGTAGTAGGCTCGCAGAAGCCAAGACACGTACTTGAGGTTTGACGCAGCAGCCTCCGCGGCAGGGCACGTGCCTGACCCCCAGCTCCTCCAAGCAAAGGCGTCGGAGCCCCACAGCGTATCAGAAGTGTTGACCAGTTCAATGTCCACGAGCCCCCCGCGCATCTGCGAGTAGTAGGGGAGGGACACAGCCTCTGCGTGCACTTGCTCGTAGGAAACTTGGAGGAGCTTGCGGCTGCGCCCGTTGCCGGAGAGCGTATTGTTGCTGAAGCCTCCATTTTTTTGCGTGCCGTTTCCTGAACCTCTGTGATTCTGCGTGCCGTTGCCGGAACCTCTCGCGTTCAGCTTGTTGTGGCGTGGGGCGCGCCCGTAGATCCGCTTGTGTATCCTGTGCTTCCACGAGTGGAGCAGCGATGTCACGTTGGGGTCGTGGGAGGCCACGAGAGCGGCGCGCACGGGCTTGAAGAAATCAGAATACATGACGGCGTGCAGCATGACCACTGGCTTGCTCAGCAGCTCCAGGAGGACGCCGCGCTGCCCGAGGGATGAAGAAAAGTCGCCCGCGGAGAGCAGGAAGGTGTCGTGGCGCTCGAGGGCAGTCAGGGAATTCTCCCTGATGAGCTGCCTGGCCACGGTCCGCCAGTAGACGCACGAGTGGAGCGCGGACTCCTCGAGGGGGCCCAGTGCCTTCCCGGCCCTGTACGCAAACGCCAGGGAGGAGCACGGAGCCGCCGTGTGGTTCCACTCGGACTCGAAGACAACCCT
>OGWF01000133.1_pt1 | contig 11633 bp, 8 predicted proteins | sample 1575951 | NCBI WGS metagenome assembly OGWF01 (sample SAMN07581523, study PRJEB24739) | freshwater metagenome | place: Singapore | collected 2015-01
GTTCAGACGTGTGCTCTTCCGATCTAATCCCGCTGAAGCCGGAAATACCTGAGAAACCGCTTATACCGCTATAACCACTTGTGCCTGAATAACCAGAAATTCCACTAATACCTGAAAAGCCACTTATACCTGAAAACCCAGATATACCCGAATAACCAGATATACCCGAATAACCAGATATACCAGAGAAGCCGCTTATACCAGAGAAGCCACTTGTACCTGAATAACCAGAAATTCCACTAATACCTGAAAACCCAGATATACCAGAATAGCCACTGATACCCGAGAAGCCACTTGTACCTGAATATCCACTGGTGCCTGAATAACCAGAAATTCCACTAATACCTGAATATCCACTAAACCCAGATATTCCACTGAATCCAGAAATACCTGAGAACCCCGATATGCCGCTATGTCCTGAAAGCCCAGTGGCACCTTCGATACCTGTAGCTCCAGTGGCACCTTCGATACCTGTAGCTCCAGTGGCACCTTCGATACCTGTAGCTCCAGTGGCACCAGTAGGGCCTACAAATCTCCCTATATTATTCCATAATGATCCGTTATAAACCCAAAGATCACCTGCTAAATTATCTATTGCACCATCACCTGAAACCGCACTAGGAAACGCAGTGTTTAGCACTTCTTGTGGATTATCAGGTGGCACAACATTTACGTCAGGAACTGAACCTATTAGAGTCAATGATGTACCTGCAGGACCCGTAGCACCTGTTTCTCCTTGAATACCTGAATATCCAGAGAAACCTGATATACCCGAGAAGCCACTTATACCACTGATACCAGAATAGCCACTGATACCTGAGAAGCCACTTATACCAGAGAAACCACTCATACCTGAGTAACCGCTAAATCCAGAAGTACCTGCTCCAGTAGCACCTTGAATACCGCCATATGGTAATGAGTTCCAAGGCGTTACTCCATTACCTATCTTGAATAAGTTTGTGTTAGTCTCGATTCCCATCTCGCCTGATGCAAGTATAGGGTTAGCATCAGCCCACTCAGTAGATGTTCCTCGTCTAAATTGAAATTGAATATTTGGCATTAAGTTACTCCGCCGCAGTCAAACGCGGGTCCTACAAAGTATGTACTATAAGGCGTACCGCCATCAAAAATATAAGGAACTACTGTAGCAGTTCCTGAGTATCCGCTAAATCCTGAGTATCCGCTGTAACCTGAAAATCCACTTGAGCCTGATCCGCTTGATAACGGAAACCACACACCTTCTCTTACGATAGAGAGTTCATTTGTGTCAGGGTTGAACCACAGCAAGCCATCTTGACTAGGAGCAGGTTCAGTAGTAGAGTAAAGAGTGACAGCACCACTGCCGCTGCTGCTACCTACTTCTACCCAAAGATTATTACTAGCAACTGATAGTACATCTGTGTCAGGGTTAAACCACAGTAAGCCATTAGGAGTTGCAGGTGGTGTTATAGTTGAGTAAATCGCTTCTGCGCTAGAACCACCGCCAGCTATAGGCAATCCACCAGGTGTTTCACCATCACTTACTCGAATACTTTTTGTTACGGGGTTATAGAATAAGCGTTCAAAGTCGCCCACAAATGTAAAAGGATCGACTTTATTTTTTCTTGTTGACCAAAGCTCTAGGGTATGTTCAGACACGAAAACCTCAACTACCGAAAATTGCGATAAGTTTTTTCAACAACTCAATTTGATTATCTGAATATTTAGGTTTTTCTTGTTCTGCTTTCTGAACAGTAGTATCAGTTAGTTCAGTAGTATCAGCATCAGGTGTTACCCCTACCGCAGTTTTCATAACACTTAATTCTTGTTGAAGAGGTGGAGACCACTTTGCTTTATCGTCTTCCCCGTATTCTATACCAGGATTAACAACAGGCTCAGTGTTATCTTCTTTTTCAGTATTAATAATGTTTATATTTTTTATCACTACTGTGGGATTGTTCCCTAAAATGTCAGAAAGCTTCATCAAATTAACTCACAAAGAATATATTACTTATTTATCTTAAAAATTAAATTCTAAACTCGCTGTCAACTGTAACATTTAGTATAGATTTCTTTTCTATTTTCGTTCTTTTTCTGAACAATCTACTACAATTAGCGCATAATGTTATCATGTTGTTCGCGTCTTTATTTTTCTTATCACCATCTTTATACACTAAGTCTAATTGACATCGATCTTTAGCTACAAAATTACATTCTTGACATATCGTTTTTTTATTAACCAAGTGCTTGTGCTTTTCGCTGTAAATTGCTTTAGCACAGTCATCACAATACTTGTGCCATTTCTGAAATCCATGCTTACTTATACCGTTAGGTCGCGCAAAGTTAAGTTTACAATTAATACATCTTGGTCGTGGTAATGGTTCTGTAATCATAATTCTATTTATTAAAGTGAATTAATATACTTTATTACGAGTATATTTTCTAAAAACAAATAAATACTTTAATAAAAACGGGATCGTAGATTATGGCATCAGAATCTTTTAACTCATTGGGTGGTTATTCAGTTGGAATACCTGCCGTCGAAGTAGTAAACCAATCAGGTAATATTGTTACTAACGTAAACTATCCTGCAGGAAACGTTACTGCTAACACAGTGTATGCTAATACATATCGTTATGCTAACGGTGTATTATTTTCGTCTAATGCAGGCGGCACTAACACACAACTACAATATAACAACAACGGTGCGTTCGGTGGCATCACTGGCGTAACTTGGAACGGTACAAAATTATCATTAGGTTCTGTGTCAAACGTTCAAATACTAGGTGGTACTAATGGTTACTTCTTGCAAACAGATGGTACTGGAAACTTAACATGGTCTCCGGCATCAGGCGGAACACCTGGAAACGGTGAACCTGGTGGTTCAAACACTCAAGTACAATTCAATGATGCAGGAGTGTTTGGTGGCGATGCTGGATTTACTTATGATAATGTTACTAACATTCTTTCAGTAAACAACTTAACGGTATCTGGAAACATAATTGGAACAGAAGCTACGATAGATGAGATAACAGCAGGCAACGTTACAAGTGATTTCTTTATTGGTGATGGATCACAGTTAACTGGAATACTACCTAATAATGCTAACTATGTAGTTCAGCCAACACAATCAAATATCACGCAGTTAGGCACACTAGTAAGCTTAGATGTTTCTGGTGATGCTACATTTACATCAAATGTTGATTTAGGTTCTGTATCAAATCTACGAATATCTGGAGGTGTAAACGGATACGTTCTTACTACTGACGGCACTGGTAATGTTTCTTGGGAATCAGCAGGCTCAGGCGGCGCTCCCGGAGGTTCAAATACACAGATACAGTATAATAACGCAGGCGCATTCGCAGGATCAAGTGCATTCACATTCAACAATGTATCGAATGCAGTACAAATGACGGGTAACTTAACTACTAAAAACATTACTGCAAATAACGCAACGTTCTATGGAAATGCGTTAATGACTGGTAATACAACAGCTACTTATTATTTTGGAGATGGTAGTTTCTTAACCAACGTAGTTGCAAACATTGCAAATACTGTTCAAGTAGCAGCTCAGCCTAACATAACATCCTTGGGTACTTTAGTAAATTTAGCAGTTTCAGGTAATATTGTTACTTCTCAAACAGTAAGTGCTAGTGCTTTCCAAACATCAGGTAATGCAAACGTAGGTAACTTACGTGCAACAGGAAACGTAACTGTATCTACTACATTAACAGCTAACGGAGACGTTAACTTCACTAATTCAGCTAACGTAGCATTAGGTGATATCAGCAATGTTCATATATTAGGCGGCTTAAATGGATATGTAATCGCTACTGATGGCTTAGGTGGTTTAAGTTGGCAACCTCAGGGCGGTGGCGGTGGAGGCACACCCGGAGGCACTAACACCCAAGTACAATATAACAAAGATGGCGACTTTGCAGGCAGTGCGTTTTTCTCGTTCAACGATTCAAATAATACAGTACAAGTTGGTGGATTATTAATTGCCAACACTATACAAGTTGGTTCAGGCGCTTATAAATTTGGAACGTCGGACGTTCATTTTGCCAACACAAGTTCAATGACTAAAACAGTTCTTTATACAATACCAGTAACCGATTGTTCTGGTGTAGATTTTGAAATAATAGGTACTGATACCGCCGGATCAAAAAGACAGTCAGTTAAAATTTCGTCCTTATATTATGCAGGAGTTGTTGAATACAACGAATACGCTGGTTTAATAATAAATGGTGGTGTTGGAGATTTTGAAGTTGAATACAATGCAGGTAATATTTTAGTACCTCCTTCACTAGATTTAGTAGTTACGCCATATTCTACTAACAACACCGTTTACAAGATGTTGATCACGATACTTGCTGCTTAAGGAATTATTATGGCTTTAAAATTATTTAACTCAGCATCAGGATTCTCAGTAAGTCTTACTGCGGTCACTGTAATCGATGCTGATGCTAATGTATATGCTAATAACTTAGCAGTCATTGGAAACGTGAGTTTTACTGGTACTGATATTAATTTAGGTTCAGTAACAAATATTCATATCTCAGGTGGTACATCAGGATATTTATTATCAACTGATGGCTCAGGAACACTATCATGGGTTTCTCCCACATCAGGACCTCAAGGTACATCGGGGTTTTCTGGTACCAGTGGTTACTCTGGTTATTCGGGAATTAGTGGATACTCAGGTATTAGCGGACTATCAGGCTTCAGCGGTATAAGCGGTTTCTCAGGCGTCTCTGGATTTTCAGGTCAAAATGGAACAATAGGTGTAGACGGTGCAACTGGTGCTACCGGTATTTCTGGATTCAGTGGTACAAGTGGCTTTAGTGGCTATTCGGGTATATCTGGATTCAGTGGTATCTCTGGATACTCAGGCACAAGTGGCTTCTCAGGTATATCTGGATTCAGTGGTATCTCTGGATACTCAGGCACAAGTGGCTTCTCAGGTATATCTGGTTTTTCTGGACAAGATGGAACAATAGGAGTTGATGGTGCAACTGGTGCAACTGGTATTTCCGGCTTTTCGGGCACGAGTGGATTCAGTGGTATCTCTGGTTATTCCGGCCACTCAGGCATATCCGGCTTTAGTGGCATCTCTGGATACTCAGGCACAAGTGGTTATAGCGGTATAAGCGGTTTCTCAGGTATTTCCGGCTTCAGCGGGATTAGTGGCTACAGTGGTATCTCTGGTTATAGTGGATTTTCAGGAAGATCAGGCTTCTCAGGAATATCAGGATTTAGTGGAATAAGCGGATTTTCAGGCATATCAGGATTTAGTGGCATATCAGGATTTAGTGGCATATCAGGATTTAGTGGCATATCAGGTTACTCTGGCATAAGTGGTTTTAGCGGCACGGGGGCAACTGGAGCAACTGGCCCGATAGGTGATAGATTCTCAACTACATCGACGACTTCTCTTACCATATCAACTGGTATAAAAAATCTAACAGTCGAAGCAGGATTAGCGTACACCATTACACAAGATGTTATGATCGCATATGATGTTAACAATCACATGCAAGGCGAAGTTCAGTCATATAACATTTTGGATGGATCACTTTCTGTAAATGTTATCACAACAGTAGGATCAGGAACTTACTCATCATGGACTGTTAACATCGACGGTGCAGTGGGTACGCCTGGAGCAACTGGTGTTAGTGGTTATTCAGGTATTTCCGGCTTTAGTGGTATCTCCGGGTACAGCGGTATATCTGGTTTCTCAGGAATATCAGGATTTAGTGGAATAAGTGGTTTCAGCGGCTTCTCTGGTAGATCAGGATTTTCAGGCTTCTCAGGTATAAGTGGTTATAGTGGCGTAAGTGGTTATTCTGGTATATCTGGCTTCAGCGGCATAAGTGGCTACAGTGGTATATCCGGATTTAGTGGAATATCAGGATTCTCAGGTATTAGCGGCTTCTCCGGTATTTCTGGCACTAGTGGTTTCTCGGGAACAAGTGGATTTAGTGGAACAAGTGGATTTAGTGGTTTCTCCGGTAGATCAGGATTCTCGGGCATCAGTGGATATTCGGGCACAAATGGCACGAGTGGTTTCTCAGGTATCTCTGGCTTCAGCGGCATTAGTGGCTACTCAGGCACGAATGGAACTAATGGCACAAGTGGTTTCTCAGGTATCAGTGGTTTCTCAGGCATTTCGGGTTTTAGTGGTTTCTCAGGTAGATCAGGATTCAGCGGTATCAGCGGTTACTCAGGAACAAATGGGACTACCGGCACGAGTGGTTTCTCAGGTATTTCGGGTTTTAGTGGTATTTCAGGTTTTAGCGGCATCAGTGGATACTCAGGCAGAAGTGGTTTCTCGGGTACAAATGGAACCAATGGTACTAGCGGCTTCTCGGGTATTTCTGGTTATTCAGGTATTTCCGGATACTCCGGATTAACAGGAGCAACGGGCCCTGCAGGGCCCGGAAGTTCAGCAGCATTTTCTTACTGCAACACGGACAACATTACATCATGCGCTCTAACTGATCATACTGCTATAACAACTGCAACCGATAACTTCTTTGCAGGCACATGTTCAGGTAGATCAATTACCTCAGGATCATATAATAACTTTTTTGGCACTCAAACAGGCGCATGTACTACTGAAGGATCAAATAACTTCTTTGCTGGTCAATGCACAGGATTCAGTAACACTACCGGTGAGTCGAATACATTTATAGGCTGTCAAGCAGGATTCTGTAATACAACAGGTCGTCGCAACTTCTTTGCTGGTTTATGTGCAGGTTATAAGAACACTACAGGTACTAATAACAACTTTATTGGTAATCAAGCAGGTTACTGTAACACTTTTGGTAGCTACAATAATTTCTTCGGTTTTAGAGCAGGATTTTATAATACCACTGGCTGCCATGGCGTTTTTATGGGAAGATGTGCTGGTGGTAGAAATTCAAACGGTCAGAATAACGTATTTATAGGTAGGGAAGCTGGCGCATGTAACACCACTGGTTCTAGAAATTTCTTTGCAGGTGATTGTGCTGGGTTCAGTAACACTACTGGTGGTTATAATACTTTTATAGGAAGTCAGGCAGGTTTTTGTAATACTACTGGTTCAAATAACTTCTTTGCTGGCTTGTGTGCTGGATTTCAAAATAGCCTCGGATGTCATAATACTTTTATAGGAAGTCAGGCAGGTTTCTGTAATACTACTGCATCATTTAACATCTTTGCCGGACTATGTGCTGGTTATTGTAATCAAACTGGTCAGCATAATACCTTTTTTGGATGTGAAGCAGGGTACAACAACTCAACCGGCAATTATAACATATTCATAGGACTCAAGGCTGGTTATTGCAATACCACCGGGTCTCAGAATATATTCATTGGCAGACTGTCAGGATGCCGTACTACTACAGGCAGTGACAATTTATTTTTCGGACAATCAGCAGGTGAAAGAACTACTACTGGTACTAATAACTTGTTCTTTGGTAGACGTGCCGGATTATATAATACTACTGGTTCTAATAACATATTTTTTGGTTCGTGTGCAGGTGAATGTAATACTACTGGAGCACATAACGTATTCATAGGAAGAGAAGCAGGATGTAAAAACGAAACAGGTACCTATAATTTCTTTGCAGGTACATGTGCTGGATATAATAGTACAACCGGCGCAGATAATATTTTTATTGGAAGATTTTCTGGATTCTGCAACACGATAGGTACTAACAATTTCTTTGCCGGATGGTGTGCTGGATACAAAAATACTACTGGTGTAAGTAATACATTTATCGGTAGCTGGACTGGAGGCAATAATAGTACAGGTTCATGGAATAACTTCTTAGGTCAAGAAGCTGGATTCTGTCATACTACTGGTTGCCATAATAATTTCTTTGGATATCGCGCAGGCTATTCAAACACTACCGGGTCTAACAATATTTACATAGGTTGCCAAGCAGGATTTTGTAGTACAATAGGATCAGATAACTTCTTTGCAGGCGACTGTGCCGGCTACAAAAATACTACTGGTAATAATAACGTATTCATAGGCGATAGAGCAGGATTCTGTAATACAACCGGCGTGAATAACATTTTTATAGGTCCAGAAACAGGATATTGTGCTACCACGGGTGTTAATAACTTCTTTACTGGATTCTGTACTGGTAGATTCACAACCACTGGCACAAATAACAGTTTCTTTGGATGCCTTGCAGGTTACTGTAATACCACTGGTGCTAGAAATTTCTTTGCTGGCCTGTGTGCTGGATACAAGAATACGACCGGTGTAAACAATATTTTTATTGGTGATCGTGCTGGTTTTTGTAATACAACTGGTACTGATAATATCTTTATGGGTTGTCAGACAGGCGGATGTACTACCACAGGTTCGAATAACTTCTTTGCTGGTCTGTGTGCTGGATTCTGTAATAACGGAAGCAGTAACATCATGATAGGATGTAGAGCTGGTAGACTTAGTACTGGTGGCTCTCAGAATATTTTTATGGGCACTACTGCTGGTACATGTAATACCACTGGTTCTTATAATAACTTCTTTGGAGTTGCTGCAGGATTTAATAATACTACTGGATCACACAACACCTTTTTTGGATGTTCGGCTGGAATTTGTAACACTACTGGTTCATACAATACATTTATTGGGAAAGGAGCTGGAGTATGTAACACTACCGGAGCACATGGTTTCTTTGCTGGATTATGTGCTGGTTACTGTAACACTACTGGTACAAACAACATATTCTTTGGATGTAATGCGGGTATTGCCGTTACTACTGGCATAAACAACATTATCATAGGCTCAGTTGCGGGTTCTGCTGGTTTAAGTGACACAGTAATCTTAGCTGCCGGTACAACTGAAAGATTGAAAGTAGATGGCACTGGTTTATCAATCAACGGATCTTCGTTTGCTGGTAGTATATCAATTACAGACGATACATCTACAAACGCAACTAGATATCCTACGTTTATTAGTGCGACTAGCGGTACTATAACCGCTGAAAATGTATCATCTACAAAGCTAACATTTAATCCAAGCACTGTGAATTATCTGCTACAAACTTTAACTCATTGTCAGATATAAATACTAAAACAAATATTAGTACATTAACAGACTCTATTACTAAACTTAAACAGTTACGTGGTGTAGATTTTAATTGGAAAGAAGACAATAGAAAGAGTATGGGTGTTATTGCTCAGGAATTAGAACAAGTATTCCCTGAACTAGTAACAACCTTGCCCAATGGAACAAAAACGGTCACGTACAGTGGTTTGTTTGCGGTGTTGATAGAAGCAATTAAAGAACAACAAAAAGAAATCGAAGAATTAAAAAAACGCTAATAGTTCAAAAGGAGAACGAAGATGGCAATAAAAATAGCAGGAGATACTGTCATTGATGACAGTAAAAATTGGTTAGGTAATCCTATACCATCATTAGGTAGCGGAGGCGCTACAGTTACAGGTTCAGTAACACTTACTTCTTCTAGTGATGGCATGCAATCTGTCACCACAACCGCTTATGGACAGTCTGTGACATTACCTGATGCAACAACACTCTCCGAAGGAGTATCAGTATTTGCTATAGCAAATCGCGGATCATTTCCCTTATTAATAAAAAATAATGCTGGTACATTATTGGGATACGTGCCTATTGCTAGTTATGTTCAGTGCAGTTTAGCAGACAAATCAACATCCGCTGGTGTATGGGATTTGTTTGGGGAAACCCCATACGGACCGGATGCAGGAGGCACAATAACATTTGGTACTGGAAACAGTGTTGTTAATAGAGTGGTTGCTGTAACGCTTGATGCTAATAGAGTGGTTCTATTAGCAGGCGGGCCGTCTGCGCTTCAAGCAATAGTATATGATTCAAGTACACAAACATTCGGGTCTTCTGCACTAGTAAGAACAGCAAACGTAGAAAATAGGTTTAGTGCCATTAAGTCAGATACGGATAGAGTGTTAGTTTTTAGTTGTGACGCAACAAATGGGTCACAAGCGGTTGTACTATCTATAAGTGGTAGCTCAATCACAGTTAATACTCCAGTGTCGTCGTCCTTAACAGGAGATTGTTCGTCTATAGGAGACGGATCGGTAAACGGAGCGAACATGGTTCAAATAGGAACTTCTTTTATTGTTTCATATAACGATTCAGTTAATAATCGAGGAAGAGTGAGAGCAATAACAATCAGTGGCACTACCCCAACATTTGGGGGTGAAACCACGCCTAGTGGAACTAAAGCGTCATCCTTGCCGATCGTTTATGATGTTGATGGTTCGGTTTGTTTAGTTTTCTCCACTAACGGAACTACTATATATGTTACCCCGTATACGGTATCTGGAAGTACCATGACAGTGGGAACAGATGCGTCCATTGCATCCGATTCCGAACCATACTTAGTAACTAGAGTAGGGAGTAGATGGGCAGTACTTTATAATTATCCAGGCGTTAATCAGTTTAGAGGTGCAATAGTGAGTGTTTCAAGCACAACTGCGTCAGTGAGTACTGTCCAACTTGGATCTGTCGCAGCAGAGAATAGATTATGTATGAAAGTAAACGGTAGTAATATAATTTGTGTTGCAGATACCGGCAGTAGTGGTAATGCATATTTAAATGTTTTGACTGATACTTCTGGCACCGCTTCAGCTGGTACAGCAATTACTCTCCCGATAGGATCAGGTTCACCAATTGGTGCATATGGATATGCATCCGATGGTATTTATTATACAGCCCCTGCAGCAACTGATCGATTCACTAGTTTCAAACTAGGTAATTCAGGGGCACAGCCGACAGCTACTGCACTAAACACATACGGTTATAGTAGTTTAGCTATTCCTGCTATAAACACACTAGGTAGTAATATGAGCACTGGTGTTACTGTATTATTATCTGGTCAAAATTCATATAGAATTACTAATCTTACTACTGTGTTTGATTCACTAGCCGGCTACTTAGTACCGTCTGTATATCAATGGCAAGATGTAAACACCAACTTTACGGCGGTCGCATCAACGACTGAAAATCAGAAATGGGTTTGTAGGAACGCAAAGGGCACCCCCTCAGATAGAGTATATACATTCATAAGATACACGGCGGTATAATCATGAAAAAACTAACAACAAATGTAGGCGTATTCGGTCCATTCTATTCAATTGAAGTCCTCGAAGACAGATACCACTGCGACAATGCTGATTTTCACTTTACAGTAGTGGGAACAGGAGTAATCAGTGATGTGGAGGAAGGAGATTTCCCTCCACCATCCCCACCGGCGCGACCTCCTGAGGAAATTCAAGCAGAAGTAATCGCGGAAACTCAAAAGCGACTTGACGATTTCGCAAGAACGAGAAACTATGATGGTATTTTAAGTCTGTGTACATATGCTACTTCTACTAATGTAAAATTTCAAACAGAAGGTCAATACGGAGTTCAAGCAAGAGACACTACTTGGGCAACACTATATGAAATTCTTGATGAAGTACAAAGTGGAACAAGACCTATGCCATCTAGTTACGCAGATATAGAACAGAACTACCAGTATTATCGTGGCCTAATTAATTCTACTCGACTTGGTTAGGCTACTAAATATCAATATGAAAAAAGTACTGATAGCTACGCCATGCCTCGACCAAAAAGTAGACGCATATTATGTTCACAGTTTATTATCGTGACT
>OGWF01000134.1_pt1 | contig 11631 bp, 19 predicted proteins | sample 1575951 | NCBI WGS metagenome assembly OGWF01 (sample SAMN07581523, study PRJEB24739) | freshwater metagenome | place: Singapore | collected 2015-01
TTTTTTTTTTTCAAGCAGAAGACGGCATACGAGATAGCTTCAGGTGACTGGAGTTCAGACGTGTGCTCTTCCGATCCGTTTCCCAGTCACGATAGATCTGGAAAAACAGTTTCAATGGTATATTTTGGAAAACCAGCGTGTGATGGTGCAACACTTTCAGAATACTCATACTTAAAGAAGTAACGTCTCTTTGGCTCACTTTGAACTTTTGGTAATGGATCTTTAGTACAACTAGTAAAAAGTACCAATGATGTTAAAAGTAGTGTTATTGTTTTCATACTTCAAAGGTAATTAAAGATTTCCAATTGTGCAATAGTTTTCTTTTCTAGAAAGTAGCAAACATTGTTTGTCAATCTTTGCAGAAGCACTAGCAGTAGTAGCAGGTGCTAAGATGGTGGTGATTTCTACATTATCAGTTGAGAATTGCATAATGTCAAACATTAGTACTTTACTATCCTCAAAAAAGTTAACGTAGAAAGCACCATCCAATCTTTGGGTTTTTACTAGTTCTGATAATTTCTTTGCTTTGTTGTACTCCATCATAATTGTTGGGTACCTGTTGTGTGTTACATTCCTACTTTTAATCTCTGCTGTGTACCTCTTACCATTCCATTCAAAGTAAACATCAGTGGGGTCATAAGCACCCTTTGTGAAGATTACATTTGTGAAACCCATTTGTTTTGCAAATTGGCTGAACTTCTCTCTGCCAATTTTTTCAGTGATTTGAAATTGATTCATTGTATTAGTGTTTATGTGTGATGTAAATATCCTACACATTAAATATAAATACAAGGTAAATCACTTATACTCAGGAACAGAGTTATATTACTATGGCATTATTTCTTATAAAATTCAAATACTTTCTGCATTAAAGTAGGAGAATGTACATCATTCCTATCTGTTTTGTGGGTGAAGTTGTAGAAGTCAATCATTGTTTGTCTAAGATGGATATTAATCTTCTGTAAATTCTTAATCTTTGACAATAAATCTACGATACAATCATACTCTTCCTCCCAATTGAAGTGCTCAGATCTATAATAGTATTGATTTTTAATTGACCTAAGCACCCTTGTAAGTGTTTGGTAGATAAAACTCTCATTTACACCTAACTCCTTACTGATTGCCAGCATTGACATACCATCAAATAAGTACATATCAACACATTTCTTGTCAAACCATTGCATATTAGCAATACAAGAATTAACAAACTCGTAATCTTCAATAGAGGTGAGTTGAAACTCTAACTCCATTTCTGTTGTATCTGGCTCATTAATCATTGAGGGTGTCAATTCACCCATATTAGCATCTGGTTTAATGTAGGTATAGTACCAAGAACTGGTGTTACTACGAGCTTGATTTAGTATCAAACGCACAATAAAGAACCTCAACTGATTGTTATTATACAAATCCACAATCTTTTGATCTTTTGTTTCTAGTAGTTGTAGAAAAATATGCTGTGCAAAGTCCTCTCTTAAGTTGTGAGGTACGTGTTGATTGATAAGGTACTTGTAATCTTTCAAGAAACTCTTATAGATGTCACCAATAATTTGTGTTTTGTGTGTTGCAGTGTTCATATTTAAGATATTAAGGATTTAAAGATAGCAGCTCTATGGATTGTAATGTGCTGCCAATTGAAGTTTTGTAATACTGTCTCCCTCAATCCATATAGCAAATCTGTAATAAGTGATGGATTGTTTTTTAGGGTGTTGATATGTTTTGCCCAGTCACTTTTGTTGTTTACCAACAGACAATTCTTCTTATTCTTCAAATAACCTTTGTATGGTTCTACATTATCACAAATAATACTAGTACCAGTGATGGCTGCCTCAACTAACTTAAGTGGTGATTTGTAGCTATTGAACTCATTAGCCAACAAAGGAATCAAAGCAACATCAATGTTTTCGTACATACCTAAGTATGACCAAATATCTCTTGTAGCTAATCTAGTATATCCTTCAATAGTTTTGTCACCATCCCACTTTAGAAGCTCTTCAGAGCCCTTTAGAGTGTAGTTCCTAGTAAAGATACTCTCCATTCTTTTCCACTCGTGTAATGACCTCTTATCAAACCCTCCAAGTACGTAGTGTACTCCTGTTGGTAATCCCTTTTTAATTTGTAGCAAATCGTGATAGTGTGTTACTCCACCAATCCAACCAAATTGAATACCCTCGTGAGTTTTAGAGTCCAACACCTCAGCATTAGCATTACCAGGAGCAATAGTATTAGGTAGGATGAATACATTCTTGTTGTAGGGTAATACTTTCCCTCTAAGTAGTTCAGTGGTAACAGTTACTGCATCAGCATACTTCATACAATGGATAATCTCTTTACCTAATACCTTGTTGTACAACTCGTATGCTACGTGCTCTTTATTCAACACCCAATAGTCATCCAAATCCATAAGGATCTTGATACCTTTGTTTTTGAAGTACTGCATAAACTTCTCATTCTCTACACTTTTGATTTTACCATCAAAGATATTGAGTTGGATAATTCTGTTGAACCAAACCATATCATAATCATAGTCTTTAGTACTCTCAATAAAATTAGCAAGTGTATCACGTTTTAGAGTAGGAATTACCAAAAACTCAATACCTAACTGTTTGTCCAAACCCATCTTTTCAAGCATAATAGATGGGTTCATAATACGATGAAGTCCAACTCCATCATTTGATGTTATAACAAGTACTTTTTTCATTATTTCAATCCTTTAAAAATTAAACCCCAACTTACAATAGCTCTATCATCTCTCACAAACTCAAACCCACATTCTTCAAATGCAGCAATCCACTCTTCTCTACTATTGATATTGATATGACCCCAATCTTCATCACCCTCAAATCTATTAGGAGTAGAAGTAAAGTAGAAGTATGAGCATTTTGGAGCAATCTTAGTCAATACCTTCTTTACCTTATCCATTGTAATGTGCTCAAGTACCTCAACAGATACATACAAATCAGCTTCAGGTAATTTGATTGAGTGATGTGTAAAATCTTTGAGGAGATATTTGTCAGCATAAGCAGGATGCTCACCATCAAAGAACTCCTTATGGAAAGGGTTGATGTCATATCCTACACTATCAACACCCAAGTTGTTCATAGAAGCAAGGAAACTACCCATTCCACTACCCAACTCAACCATACTTTGAGGTTTAAACTCACGCACTAAAAAAGTAGCAAAGTCAGAGTGTAATCTTTCATAAGCACTCTTCATTTCAGGTTGGTCAAACTTTAACACCTGAAAGTATTCTTGATCAAACCATTGTTTGAAATCTAAAGCATTTGTTTTCATATTAACGATATTTTAAAATTGAATGAATTTCTTCTTGTTTGTCATCAATTTGAATGGCATTGATGAAGCCAGTTTCTGGGTCAAGGTGATACAATTCCATATCTCGTACCTTAAAACCTTTTGCTTCCAACATATACTTGTAGAGATTTAGCTGTAAAGTATAGTGGTTTAGAGTGTGGTCATCCATATGTTGTAATGGATACTTTAACTTTTTACCATAAGCATTAGCTTTAATCTCTGCGTTGGTTTTGTAATCCTTGATAGAGATACTGTCATCTGAATTAACAATGAGTAAGTCAGCAGTACCAGCTAATCTTTTCTCTTCATTGTACAACATTACCTCTGAATAACAATTTTGGTGAGTATCAATGGTGTACTTAGCCATCTGAAAGTGTCCAGAGAAGTTATACTTTGACATTTTGTCTGGATCTGGCATCTTGTTAGTTTTAATGTAGTCCTCCATAATCTTGTGCCAAGCATTACCTCTCTCAATACTCAATGCTGCTTTGTTATTCCACTGACCTCTTAACTCTTCAGGGGTAATGCCTAATTCATCAGCTTTTCTTCTAAGAATAGTACCATCAGGATCAAATGGATTTTTAAACTTAGAAATGTAGGTAGTACAAGAAATGTACTCCTCTTTGGTCTTTCTATTGTAGTACTTGTGAACATCTTCCTCGAAGTCCACATCCTTAAAGATTGTTTTAAATTTATTCATATTGATTATTTTATAAAGCTTGCAATAATGATAAATACTGATACAAAAGCAAACAACATTTTTTCTGCTTCATCTTTAGAAAAAAAGATTGTACCAAGCATTAATCCAACAACAAATGGGATATTTAAGAATAAAGCTACCAATCCCACAACAGATAACTTAATGTTTTGTAACATAGTGTGTGTCATAATATTTTAGTTTAAAGAGGTTTTAGCCAAAGCATCTTCAGAGATACCAATAATTGGAGTGATTCTAATGTTTTGTTTATTTACCAACCAGCAGTAAATAAATCCATTTTCTCTCAATTCCTTCAAGGTAACACCTTGAGCACCTGAAACCTCAGCTAATTCTGAGAGAAAGTCAAGTGCATAGGGAATAAACATTTGTAATGGTGTCATAATTGTGTTGTTTTATATTGTAAAGTTAAACAATATCTTTGATATGTCAAGTAAATTGTACACTTTTCGAGTCACTGAGGAAATTATTTATAGCCAAAGTCTATTTATAATAAAACTAAAGTTATGAAATGTACGTTGCTTCTTCAAAGAGATTTGTTTTTACCATCTAGAACCTTTGGTAAACTTTATCTAAATGGTAAATTTCAGTGTTTTACATTGGAGGACACTGTTAGAAATGAAAAAATACCTGCTAAAACAGCAATTCCAAAGGGTACATATAAGGTAATTATTAATAAAAGTCAAAGATTCAAGAAGTTGATGCCACTATTATTGAATGTATCCCTATTTGAGGGTATTAGAATCCATTCTGGTAACACTGAGAATGATACAGAAGGTTGTATTTTAGTTGGTAATAGTAGAGGTCATAATGGTTTATCTATGAGTAGAGTAGCATTCGATGCTTTGATGGTAGAATTAAGGAAATACAAGGAAATTGAAATCACAATTGAGCATATTTAAGTAGTGATGAAGTACTTATTCTTTCTGCTACTCCTTACTGGCTGTAGGAGTGCACAACTACCAAATGATATGGGACAAGTTGATTCTTGTGGTACTCTAGGAAGCTCATATTTGACTTCTAACAGGGTTTCTCTGCCAACTGAAGGTCTTACCCCAAGACAACAACTTAGGCTCTCTAAACAGCTTATAAAGCACGAATACAGATATCTTAAGGATTCTGTAAGAATTAGCTACAAAACAATCTATGATACTGTAAGATTGAAGGAGCAAACTATTAGAGAGGTACAGGAGATTAAGACAAAGGAGGTAGTAGCAGAAAAGAAAGTAGAGGAAAGTTGGAAGAAGTGGTTGATAATAGTAGCAGGAATATGGTTGTTTTGCACAGTTTTTGCAGTGGTTATACTTAAAAAACTAAATATATTATGATGGATAAATTGAACCTACTACGAAAGAGATTAGTAGAGGAAAACTTGAGTATGTTTGAAATGCTTGAGGTAAAGGATGAAATCCTTGAATTGGAAAGACAGTTAGGAATTAGCAGTGAACCACCTCCAGGATCCAATTACCAATGTGAAGGATGTGGATCATAACTTGTTATAAAAAGAACAAATAGTTAGTTTTAGTCCTTTATAAGAAACAATGCCCCTCTATAGATAGTCTCTATAGACCAACCCTCCCCTAAAAAGGAGGGTTTCTTTTTTGCTAGAGTGACACAAAAAAGTGACTGGAATATGAAAAAAAGTTTTGCAGTGTAGAATTTACTTCGTAAATTTGAATATCGAAAGATCAGTAAGGTGTCTGTCAAACATCAATTGTTCAATGAGTTTTTTCAAGTTAGGTTTTTCTCCATTTAAAATTAAAAAAAACCTACCGTAAATCACGTAAATCTTTACAAGGGTTAGACTTGTTAGAGTTGTGACACGAGGGAGATACCCTATAAGGTGTGGGTATATCAGCTGTGAGGGTCGAAAGATAGTTAGCAGCTTAGAAGTCGGATTGGATGAGTAGAGTGAATAACATTAGTTATTGTCATCTCGAAAATAATTTTCTCCGATACTCCCGAAAATTGCTCATATACGAAGTGAGTTGTGAGTAGTTAGTCAACGAATAGTAAAGAAGTAAGTCATCCCTCTAAGAAAGGATTGGTGCATCTTGAATGACTAACACGAGGCAGTAGAGAAATCTACAACACTGCTACTCTATAAGTTGTGAGTTTAAGGCCTAGATTTGTTGTGAAACACATCGAAGCTATGAATCAAAGAAAAGATTATTATTTTTTTAATACTCTTTCTCCTTGGTAAGGGGAAAAGTATGAGAAAGAAAGATTAAATGATTCAAACCCTTAAACTCTAAAAATATGAAAACTTGTAAAACAAAAGGATGTAACCTTCTAACTGACAACAAAACTAGAAGATGTTCTAAATGTGAGTTCATCTATCAATATAGACAAACAAAACCAGGTAGTAAGGAAAGAAAAGAATTAGCAAAGATTGCTAACTGGTAATGAAAAAAGGGGCTTAATTGCCCCTTTTATCTTTTCTGCTACTTTTTTACTTGTTTGGATTTTCTTCAGGTCTTTTTATCATTGCTAATAATTTAGAATAAAGAGAGTACCCAAAAATAGATTGGAAGCTTTCATCAATACTTTTCATCTCTACCATTGAGATTACACCTAATGCTAGTTTGCTAATAGGGATAGTATCAACCAAAACATATTTCTCTACTAAGAATGCTAAAAGAATACCAATGTTATACAAAATTAACTTTGGCACCACGTGAGATAGTTTACGTGATGTGATTGGTACTCCATTCTTGTAAGCTCTGTAGATAGCAAACACCATATCACCAGTGATAAGGAGAGTAGCAGTAATAAAAAGAGGTACCATTGGGGAAAGTGCTGCCAAAACTGACACCAAAATAGAGATTAACCAAGTTTTCATAGTAGGGTGGTTAGAAGTTGTATCTGCACCTATTTCCACGTTTAACATAGATTGAGGTTTTATATTGTGATTTAGTATCTGGTGCTACATCTGAACTCTGTAAATTAGATGAATTATACTCTGGTAAATTAGAGTTGTAGACATCATCCATAAGATATTTACGTAAAAGTTCTAGGTACTTCTCTCCTCTTTGGCTAAATTGCCCACTTAGATACCTAATTTCTTCTGCTGATGGTAATTCAGAGTTCTCATTGCTATTTCTAATCAATCCTTTTGGTGTTACTTTGTAAGTAAGAGGTAGAATACACTCATACATTGTCATATAAGTGAGTGCTGGTACAACATATTCATCCAACAAACTCTTATAAGAAGTGAAGCCAGTAGCATTAATATCATTATTATCAATCAACTCTTGTAATTTCTTGTATAATTTGGTACCTAATACAGGTTCAATATACAATCTTTGAGAGTTCATAATAGAAATTTCAATGTACTTCTCTTCAATACTCTCAATTAAAAAAGAGTTTTGTTTCACATAATCAGTGTCTACGAGTAAAATAATGTTAGCCATTGGATTGATCTCCTTCAGTTTGGGTGGTATTTAGTGGTTCATAACCATACATCTCTCTAATTTCATCCTGTGTTAGTACTTTTTCCATCAATGAATCACTCATTGTGTTTGCTACTGGTTGTACTTGCTCAATATTGAAGTCTACACTCATATCACTAACCTTCAATAGTTTGGTAATACCACCAATAACTTGATTTTGAATAGGAATAATTACACCATTCAAGAATAACTCTGTAGCATCAACAATTTCAGTACGACCACCTAGTTGACCCTCAGATTTAATACCTAACAACATTGGTGAGGTAATTCTGTGAGCAGTTAGAATGTATTGTTGTACCATATTATTCAATGTAACAAACAATTCAGAGTTTGTATTAGCTTGGATTTGCTGAGCATCAATACCTTCTGGAGAGAATGATACCATCACCTCACCAGCATTCTTAGAACCTTTGTATTGATTTACTAATTCTGTCCAGATGTCATCTCTTTCGTCTTGAGAGTCAGTCTGTGTACGTAGATTTAGTAACAAAGAAGGGAAAAATCCATTCTTAATGTTGCTGATATGAAAATTAGCAATCTCGAAATCAAGATATATGTATGCAAGTGCTGCAAGATAATCAGGTTTTGCGTAGTATTGTTGAGTAGGATTGTACGTACTGAAAACATATAACTGACTAGGCATATCAGTAGCATCCTCTTTACTGAACGCAGGGATTTCATTGATTTTGTTTCTCTTTGTGTCAGACCAATCAGCACAAACATAATAAGTAGTAATGTTACCATAGGGATCTTTTTTACCTTTTCTCACTCTACTCATATCTACGTGTTCCATAGATGCAATAGATTTACCATCTCTTGACCATACAACATTGATTGCATACTCTTTGTAGATAATGTAATCATACACAGTTTTGTTGTAAATATCAACGATGTTTTCACCCCACTCATTCACTTGAGAGAGAAAAGAATTGTTAGCAGTGTAAGTGATTTTTTGTCCTAATGCAAATTCAAGTTTCTTTTGGATACAAGCATTATGGATTGTAGAAATCTCTGTTAAATTGATTGCTGTTTGAGGCCAAAGATTGTCTTCACCCCAAGTTACATATTGTTTACCACCTTTTACCCCTTCAACAGGGTTTGGTACATTATATTTCTCAGCAGCCAACTTGAAAAAATGTTTTGAATTTTGTTCCATCATAATGAATTGGGTTTATACTGTTTTTTCGTAACAGTTGGTGAGTACGTTGTATTAGAAGGTTCTACAGTAACATCTACCCTATCTGTATAAATAACAGTTGATACACTATTAATTGTCTCTGTTACTACTAATTGATACTCACCAGGAGTAAGATTATCAACAACAGGATCAATCTCAATTACAGTATATGTTGAGTATCCTGTTACATTAGTTATAGTTACAGTTTGTGTGTCACCCTCTTTCACCAACTCATATGTATACGTAGCACCAGTTACAGTGGTGTCTACTTTATCATACAATGTGATGTATGCATTATATACACTGGTTGATTGAATTGTAAACATATTAAGCTTTTAATTTAAAATAGGTGAGCAATAGAGTTCCTTTAAACAAAAAAAGGTGTACCTTTCGATACACCTTCCTTTGATTGGTAATTAGATTATGCCTGGATGAAATCAGAACCAGCTACAACAGCAGCAGCTACCTCACGAGGAGGATTAGCATTGATACCTTGGAATGTCAAAGACACACCATTTCTGTCAGCAGCAGCAGTACCAGTAGATCCCTCTCCACCATTGATATCCAAACCAGATCTCTCACCAAGGTAGTAGAATACACCTGATTGAGTTTCTACCACAGCTACCAATGTATTAGAAGCCATAGCAATGATTTGGTTACGTAGAGTAGCATCGTACTTGTGTAAAGCCAAAGTTAAAGTTTCATTGAAGTACAAAGATTGATTTTGTACGTTAGCAGTGGGTGCGAAACCAGCAGAAGAGGTTTCTTGAACAGTCAAATATTGATAGAACTTCTTGGTAGATGCCATAGTAAAACCAGTGATTTTACCATCTCCATCTACAGCAAAAGCATCCACATCATCAAATGATGCCAAATATACACCCTTGATTCCTCCGATGGATTTCACACATCCGAGTCCTCTAGCAGTTGTAATAGATGAACAAGCCATATTTTTATTTTTTTAAGTTTTAGTTTTTAAGTTTTCTGTTACTACTTACAAAAAAGGGGAGGATTTTCCCTCCCCTCATTTGTTGGATAATTTTAAAATTATCGTCCGATTACAGCATTAGCTACGAAAGCAATACCAGCAGCAATCTTAACTTTGTAGCGAAGCAACAAGCTATCCAATACGAAGTCATAGTGAGCTTTGATAGGCTCTTCAGTTGGTGCAAGGTCAGTACCCCACATCAACCAAGATCCTTTTGTCAAAACTGCTTTGTTTTGTCCGTTCAAACCTACAGTAGCAACTACAGTTACGTTACGAGCACCAAACATTCTTACAGATCCACCTTCAATTTCATCTGGAGTGAAGTGGTAGAAGTTCAAGTTACGAAGAGAACGAGTGTACTTGTCAAAAGTATCTTGACCACAGAACAACACCAACTCTTCACCTTTCATATCAGCACCTAAAGCATCGTACATTGCATCAAAAGTAGCAATTACACCGTTATTAGCAGCAGTAGAAACTGCGAAAGAAGAACCAGTTACGTTGATACCACCAGATTGTACTTGAGAGAGAATACCAGTGATAGAAGGGGTTGTGTTACCTTGCCAGAAGATAATGTCTAATTTCTTAGCCAACTTACCCATTTTCTCATCCATAAAGGCTTGCTCGAAAGGAAGAGATTCTTGGTCAGAACCAGCAGACATATACTGTCCAAAGTAGTACTGCTCCATTTCATTCAAGCACAACTTCTCTTCATACTTCAAATAAGAAGCAGTCAAAGTAACACCAGCAACAGCAGTGGTACCATTGTCAGAGAAAGTAGCACAAGAAGAAGCATCAGCAAAATCTACAGTTGAATTAACAGTAGGAACAACTTTACTGTACTTTACATCAGGTACAACAGTGATAAACTCAGTAGTACGAGCTTTACCTACTACTGAAGGCACGAAGCCATCATACAACTCATCAACATACTTGGAGATTGAGCTATAACTTGCAGCGAATTTTAAATTCATAATTTTATTTTTTTAAGGGGTTTTTTTATTTGTTTTTTTCTTGTTCAGCCATTGCTCTCAATCTTGCAATTCTTAGTTCTTCACGAGATAATGGTTTCTCATAGGTTTGTGGAATTGCACTCAAAGAAAGTGCAGCTGGTTGTTTAGACAACTCTGTGGTAGTGTTAGATAATTGAGCAACCTGAGCTTCCAATGATTCAACACGATTCATCAACTCACCAACAGCAGCAATAAGGGATTCCATTTGTGCTTTGTGAATATCTGATTCATTTTCCATTGGTTGATACTCACCTTCTTCAGAGGGAGTTTCAATGGTTACTTCTACCTCAGCAGCCTCAATAGTTTCAACCATTGGTTCTGCTGCTGGCTCTTCAACTACTTCAACTACTTCAGGGGTCTCTGTAGCTTCAGGTGCTGAAATAGAAGCCAACGCACCATTTTCATCCACTACATATTGAGTACCATCCATAGCAACGTAGGTGTTAGGATCAGCTGGTACAACATTTCCTTCTACATCTTGAATGTAAGCAAGATCACCAATGATGAACTCCTCAGATTCTTGAGTTAATTTTGTACCGTTTTCCAATTCAACCTCAGCTAAAGTGATTGTATTATCTAACATCTCAGAGAGCTTTATAAACATCCTGTCTAAAATATTTTTTTGTGCCATAAGAAATGTTTTATGAAAAATTTAGTGAATATATATATACATAGAACAGAGTAAATATGTTTTGAAAATAATTAGTGAACCATTTTGAATCCTGTTGATTGAAAAACTGGATCATATATTTGAAAAGAGTGCAGCAGGTGCTCTTGTATTTAATATGAAAGTAGGAAAACAATTTTGCTATCTTTGTTCATCAGCATATAAATGCAAATGCTGGATGGCATCTTTGCTGGGCTCATCAACCTTAAAAATAAAATTTCTCAATAATTCAGTAGGAAAGTCTTTGAATGTGTGGACTAAAAGCTTTCTCTTTTCAAAGTTGTCGTCGTAATATTCGTGACTGGGAAAC
>OGWF01000135.1_pt1 | contig 11623 bp, 9 predicted proteins | sample 1575951 | NCBI WGS metagenome assembly OGWF01 (sample SAMN07581523, study PRJEB24739) | freshwater metagenome | place: Singapore | collected 2015-01
CTTTCGGAATCTCCCTTTTTGTTAAAGCTATCAGCAGCTTCCATTTTTTTATCCAATTCTGAAGCATTAAAACTGTCCCACTTCTGTAAATTAGATTTTATTTCAGAATATCCTTTTATTCCATTGGCCCACTTGTCAACTTCTGCCCTATTTGAGAAAAATTTGGAATTGTAAAATTTGAGAAAAACAGGAATTTGTACGGCTTTGTTAGCAGAACCAACTCCAATGTCAGAAGGTGTTGATTTGAAAAAGAATGCATCTGGCACTTGATCATCACTCAATCGCGCCCTTCCTTTATCTAATCTGAATCCTTCTTTATAAATTGCTGCTTTGTTTTCTGCGCTAGTTTGATGGTATAAAGAGAATTGATAACCATTTGCACTTGCAGCCTCAGTAGCTAATCTTAAACCAGTCTCAACATCGCCTGCTTTTTCTGCTGCAACAAATGCAGCATCTTGTTCAGGAGTGATTGGTTGGAACCTCACATTCTCAGCCTTCTTCTCTGACTTTAGAAAGCTGTCCTGAGCCTTCTTGATCGCAGCATCCTGGCTAGAAGTCACACCAATCTCGGTTCCGTCTTTATCGTAAACCTTGTAAAGCTTGCTGCCAGTCTTCTTGAGGATGCGGTAGCCGTCTGGATTCGTCCAAGCCTCTCCGTTTGGCAGAGTCTCAGGCGTAAACGAGTCTGGTTGGAAACGCTGAACCAGTTTATCGTAAGCGTTCTCCTGGACTACCTTGAGCCGCTCATTGGTGGGTGTAATCTCTGTGACTCGTTCAATGCGGAAATCACGAAAGGCACTGCCTCCAATACGCCGCTCCTTCCCCTTTGGCGTAATCATTGACAAAGGATCAATGGTTGGTTGGTTAATGTAGTCCAAACGCTTCGGAAGCGTGACATTCATTGCGCTTGCAATCAGATCGCGCTTAGTTTCTCCCAACTTAACATTGCCATTGCCTAGCAATTCTGCGCTTGGGATAGCGTTTTCAGTGGATAGATTTCGCATTGAACGCTTAAAATCGTCCATAAAGGCATCCATGCTTGGCCAAATGCCTGTGTGCTTAGGATCGCTCATAATCTTCTGAGCGTTCTGCTTCAACCTGCTAAGATCAATGTATTTTGCATTGAAACCACCAGCAGAATTTACATGAATAAACAGGGGATAAATCTCCTGTCTGGTTGGAGGTCTGACTGTTGACTCCATCTGGCCAGTGCGCTTTGAATACCTCCAGACAGGGTTGTTAACAGTGTCAAAGGTTGGCCCTTCTGGTGAAACCATCGATTCGTAAAGCTGGCGCATGGTAGCCAACTGCTGATTGCCCATTCCTCGATCCTTGGCGACTTGCAGGAATCGCTCAAATACAGGTCTAGGAGTTGCAGAGGTAATCTGAATTTGAGAATCTTTGTCAGTGATTGAGACTGGTTCACCTTTGCGGTTCACCACTCTAACTGTTGCCTGGTCGTCAGGACTCAACTGTTGGAAAGCCTGAACCGCTGCCTCGTAATCTGCCTTGGCAACAGCCTGGTGTTCCTTCTCAGTTAGCAACCTTGGGTTTCCGTTCTCGTCAGTTCCAAGAATGTCACGGGTTGCACCGAAGGTAGCCTGAGCGAACTTTGCAACATCAACTGGATTCTTTGGAATTGGAACAGTCTTTGGCGCAGCTTGTTTAGGAATTGCTCCGCCGCTTTTAGGGTATTTACCACTTAACGCTTTACGCAGAATTACATCGAGTTGCGGAATGCGAACAGGACGGCCATTTGCGTCAGTGAAAGCCTTTGAAGGCGTGTTCAGGTTGGTCTGTCCAGAATAAAGTTCAGTGGAAAGCTTATCAAGAACCCGCTGATCAATTTGCTCAAGCAGGTTACGATGCCACATTGGAAGGCGATCAGGATTGAAAGCCCCAGGTCGAGAGCGACCCATAAGCCGTTCAGCGTAACTTGCAGTTGCCTCATCAAGTACGAAGTCCTTAGCAGCTTGAATAGCCTCTGGACTGTAACCAGCAGGATTATCAAGTTTATTGGCATAATCCAATGCCATCTTATATCCTATTGGGTTGTTCTTGTAGGACTCTGCCAACTCCTTAGCCTTTGCTGCCCAATCTGCCTCAGTATAAAGACCTTGCTTAAGGATGTTTCCATCAGCATCCCTGATGCCATCGTAAAGGTTACGCAACTCAGGAAGCAGTGAAGCCCTGATTCCAACATTAACTAGTTGGTGAGTTGTTTCATGGAATACAGTGCCAGCGTTAAGTCTGGAAGGATTGATCGAAATCGTGTTTCCTACAATGTCAAAGGCGTTTGGACTGTTCTTTGGCCCAACTACAACGGTTGCCCCATGAGCTTCAGCCAGCCTCAAAGCGTCCAGCATATCTGCTGCTCTCTCAGGCCCAGCAACCTTAATAGCCTGATCCATGATCTGAGCGTACTGGATGCGGCTCTTTTCGTCAGGAATGGCGTTTACGAAGGTTTTAATGTCTCCCAAGGCATTTGCATCGCCTCTGGCTGTGGGAGCCTTAGCAAGCGTTTTAACGGCACTTACAGAGGCTTTGATTGGCCCTGTCAAAGCGGAAACGCCAAGAGCAGACCCAACACCAGCGGCAGCACCTTCTTCGCCTCCTGCCATGTAGCCAAGTCCTGCGCCGATGCCAGCGGCAGGAATGAAGTCCTTGGCAGTTTCCTTGGCAACCTGGCCAGCAAACTGAAAGGCAGGTTGGGTAGGAAGCAAAGCCTTGGCAATGTTCCTTGCAGATTGGCTAATTCCAGAATCAACTGCCATCTTTTCAAACAGACCAGAACGAGATGCGCCAGTTTTAGCCACCTTTGCGGCTGAGCCAATGAAGTCTGCTCCTGCTGCAATGCCTTTAAGGGTAGCAGAAGCGGCTCTCAGGCCAACGGTAGCTCCAAGCGTTCCTGCAACAGCACCTTCAATGTCTCCTTGCCTGTAACCAAGTCCAGCACCAACCAAAGCCTGAGCCGTTTCATTCTTAATCAGGTTTCTGGCGAGGTTGATTGGAGCGTTTGCAACTTTGGCTGCTGTTTCAACAGTCTTTGCAGCGGCTTGAACGCCAGTTGCGCCAAGATTGCCAGCAGTTTCAGCGGCTTTTGCAGTCAACTCAGCGGCTTTGGTTGCGGCAGGAAGCTTGGCGGCAGACTCATAAAAGCCCTTCTTTGCAATTCCCTTGCCAACTCCTTTAGCCAAGCCTTTAGCAAGTCCTGTAATCGTAAAAGCATCAATAAACCTTGCTCCCTTGGCAACATCCTCAAGAGCAGCACCTTGGACAAGCTTATCAGCGGCCTCAACCATTTCCAATGCTGCCAATTCCTTTTTGCGTTCAGAATCAATCAGGTTCTTGTAATCCTCTGGCGTTGCAGCCCTAGAGGTAACGCTAGGAGCAGGCCCATAAGCGTAACCGTAGTCGGTTACAGGCTGCTTTGCAAACTCGTCAAAGGTTTGGATTCGCTGGGTTGGATCAAGTAGCTTTAGACCAAGCTGAGCAAGGTCAATGGTTCCTGCGCCAACACCTCTTGCAGCAGAACTGAGAACCTTGGCAGTAGCTAGGTTATCGCCCTTTGCAGGAGCCTCAACCATGGCCTTTCCAGCAGCATAAGCACCCTTCAGAACATCTTTAACAAGCGTTCCAGCGGCATCAAGAGCAATGCCACCCATTTCAGCGGCGGTCATCTTCTTGTCGCTGCGGAAGTTGTTCAGCTTGATGTAATCATCATCTGAAATGTTGGCAATGAAGTCTTTAGTGTTTCCTCCTGCCTCTTGGAACTTCTGCAAGTCAAATGCAATGTCCTGTCCATCTGAGAAGGATGCTGCAATTGCGTTTTGAATTTCCTCTGGCGTAAAGTCATCTGGAACTTCAATGGTTTGATCCCTAGACTCAACATAGACTTGTTTAGGCATAAAATAGAGCAGTCAACTTTTCTCAATTAACCTCTTGGAACCATAACAGGCTTTCCTGATGCGTCTCTTGTCCATCTGATTCCACTTGATTTTGGAACAGAAACAGAACCATCAGGCTTTGTAATCTGCATTGGCTCAGGAGGAAGTTGTGGAATAACTACTTGTTGGCCTGGTGTTGGAGGCTCAACAGAAATGATTGGCCTGCCGTCATTTGGAATACCAGAAGATGGAGGAAGACTTTGCGTTTGCGGTTGCTGTACTTGAGCCTGTGGAGCAACCTGCTGCTGAGCCTGCGGAGCAAAACCTTGCAACCCTTTTACTGCCATTCCTGTAAAACCCATATAAGTTTCACGAAGATCAAGCAGTGCCTTCCTGAAAGCGTCAACACTCAATTTTGGATCAAGCCTTTCCTTAGACTGACTAGCTTTTGTGCTTTCTAGCTCAGTGATTTGTCCACCACCCCTTAGTCCTTCGTATGCTCTCAAGAAAACATCACCCTTAATTTGGTCAATCTTTGACTTAAGTTCAACTGCCTTTGTCTCTGGAACAATTGACAATACACTCTTAAGGCCAACACCTGACGCAAGATCTGGATCATAAAGCAGTTCATCAATCATACCAATTGCCCTGGCTGAATCGGTCAAAGATGTTTGCAACTTCAAAGCACGATCAAGCCCTTCAGCTTGCGCCTTTTGTTGCGTAAGTCTCAAGTCCTGCTCAGCCCTTTGAAGGTCAAGCAAAGACTTCTTCAAACCAAGTTCTTCAGCTTGCTTTTCAACTTGTGTTGGAAGCACGACAGGCGCACGAAGATCACCACCTGCGGCAATCCGTGTTCCATCAATGTCCATTACCCTAACGGGCTGTTGAGGCTCAGGAGCTTTTCCAAAAACCATCTCAACATCCTGTGCTGCTGCGTCTCTGAATTGCTTGAGACGATTAACGCGCATCACATTCTCAATGCCACCAAATCCGTTTACAAGCTCATTAAACCGCTGCTCTACCAGTTGATTGTATTGCATCCTCATTGGGTCAGCTTGCAATTGTCTAGGTGCAGGTTGCTGAACCATTTGCGGTTGAGCGTATTGCTGAACCTGTTGAGGTGCCATTTGAGGTTGCTGCATGGACATTCCACCTCCGAAACGCTGAAGGATTTCTGGCGAGATTGGAACCTGAGCAAAGGACTGGTTTAGAATGTCCTGTGCAAACTGATCGAGTCTAGGAGGAGGAAGTTGTGCCATATTATTGACGGAAAGAAGTGCCGCGATTCATCAAGTATTGATCTGCCGCCTGCTGTTGCAAAGCCTGCTGTTGCATCTGTGCAGCCTTAGCTGCAGCAGCTTGCTGTTGAGCAAACTGCATATAGCTTCCCAAGCCCTGGGTAAAGCCTTGAAGCTCAGGAGCAGACATTTGGGCAAACCTAGAGGAAGCGTTTGCAAGACTCTCAGGCATAGGAATGCCAGACTGTTGAGCGTAGCGTTGAGCAATCTCAAGAGAAGGCTGAGTTGCCATTTGCATTCCTGCGAGTTGCTGAGCCTCTTTTGCTTGTGCTGCCTGACCTTCCTTCATGCCCATATAGCCTTGGGCAAGATTTCCAACAAGGCTTTGCGCTCCTTGCATAATGTTCTGCGTTGGCTGGGTAAGCATCTGGTAGTAGTTGCTAGGAACCCACTGGTAACCTCCTGAGTATTGTCCAAAGTATTGTGCCATAATTAGTCCTTCATGTAGTTATGTTTAACCTGTGCTGCCCAAGGCACTAGGCTTGAAATGTTTTCGATTGTCATGTTCAGCTTTGGGCAGTGAACAAATTTAGCAGCATTTTGCCTTCGATCAATGCACGCTGTGCAAGCATGGACATAATCAACATTGTGAGCTTTGTCTGACTTCTCATTCCAAGATCCATCAATCTTTTCGTACCTTCCTTGATCGTATGGAACTTGATTATCTTCAAGGTATTGCCAAATCTCAGCATGAGTCCAATCCCTGAGAGGAAAAAGCATGGTTGCCATATTTGGCAGAACCCTAGCCTCAATCCTGGTTCCAGCGTCACCACCTAGAATTGGGTCAGAATCACACCTCTTATGGCCAATCCAAAGACCAGTAAAGTGTGGAACTTGAAGGTTTACTTGCTTTGGTCTATGAAGAATGTCCAGTGAGCAGGCCCAAGGCTTTCCTTCAACTGGTTCAACAATGCCTGTTGGACAGGTCAAGGTTGTTGAGTTGATTTGGTAAAGGTTCTGAACCTCAAATTCATCATCAGTCTGTTGAAACGCTGATTCTTGAGGATGCCAAGAGTAAACCAAGAGGTTCCAATCCCTAATCAGTTGATCGTGGAACTCGTACTTTGAAGGTTGGTAAGGTTCTCGAAAGAAGATTAAGGGCAAGTTGATGCCCATGCTTCTCATAATGTGAAGCAGTGCCATGCTATCCTTTCCACCCGACCAACAGATCAGGCTTTGAGGATGCAATCTAAGCCCTGATTCAATCAGAGCTTTAGTCTTGGCAAGTTTAGTCATTAAATAAGGGCTGCTCCTGCAATAGTTCCAACCATTCCCATTCCAGCGCCAATCATTGCTGTTTTATTGGCAGAAGATGCAGCAGCGGCTTGAGTTGCTGCCATTTGATTCTGTCCTGCAATGTCTGCTGCCATTTGACTCTCAGGCTGGAACTGGCGACCTGCCATAAGTCCGCTTGATTGGCCAAGAACGCCACCCAAGGTTTGCAGGGTAGTTGGCGCATAAACGCTTTGGTAATACTGAGGAACGCCAGAGGCTTCCATTTGTGCGGCAATGTTCTGAGCCTGTGACAGTCGTTGTTGCTCACGCATCTGGCCAAGGTTGTATTGGTTGAGAATCTCTGCACCAATCGCCCTGTTGCTAGTACCCATGCCACGAGAAGCATACGCAGCCCTAGCTTGTTGCTGAGCAATGCGCTGTTCCTCTGGACTGAGTTGGCTGCCAAGGGCAAGACCTTGCTCTGCCTGACGCTGCAAACCTTGAAGCAAAGCCTGCGATCCTGCTGCTTCACGGAAACCTTGCACAAACCCAGGCATTTGAGCCTGCTGCATGGCAATATTCTGGTCTGACAACTGACGCTGAAGGTCAATAATAGGCTGGGACTGCTGCCCGTAAATGTCAGTCATTCCTCTGGCAGCTTGGCCCAATTGGGAGATATTAAGCTCAGTAAATTGAGGCTGGAACTGCCGTTCTGCTGACAGAACGCGAGGCATCAGCTTGATCTGAGTCTTTAGAGCATCGCCCATGATGCTGCCGTATGTAGGGGCTTTAGGGGTATTAACACTTGTTCCCATGATTTTTACTTGTTAAGTTTAGAAAAGAATTGTTTTGAGTCGTAGCACCTAAAGCTGTCTTGCCCATGCCTTTGGAATACTAGCTTATCCATAGGCTCAGGGCAATGCTTAACCATATCGGAAAGATCGCCTGCTGCCAAATGCACAAACCAAGCGTTAGGTTTCTCTGCAAAGAAGTCTGGAAACTCACCGTCCCAAAGGCACTTCCTGATGAGGAAAAAGCACTTCTGTGAACTATAAACAACGCCACAGTTAAGATAGGAACCAATGAGGCTTTCAATGCTCTCTGAATCAGGGAAGCATTGCAGCCACAAAGATGCCTTTTGCCAGGGAAGCATTACCAAATAGCTTGGAAGTGAAACTCGCCAGTTGTTGAGGTGTTGTTGCCAGCGGTTGTTCCAGAGTAGAACATGAAATTGTTCACAGTCTTGAGCAAAGACGCAGAAAGCGAACTGGTAATGTTATTGATTTGCGGAGTAATCAACTGGTTGTCAGAAGTGAACTTTGCCGCAGCAAGGGTCACAATGTAGTCATTTGCTGCTGCTGGTTTATTCGTGAAGTTTACAGCAATGCACCGCTGGTCGTTTCGACCATAAGCAGAGTAAACATTATTGCTTCCAAGCAGTGAATGCTGATACCAGTTAATTGCGACATTAGTTTGAGCCGTAGTCGTTGCAGTTGTGATTGTGAAAGTGTTGGCATCTGCAACAGTTACAACGGCATACCATCCAGAGGTAATCCCAGTTCCAGTAAACCAAGCAACATCGTTAACACGGAATCCGTGAGCAGTCTTTGTTACAGTACAGGTTCCAGAACCAGAGGTTCTGCTATATGTTCCGCTGATTGTGGTAAATGCAGCGTCAATGTTTCCCCAAGCCCTAACAATTGCACCAGAAACGCTTCTGAGCTTGTTGGAATCGGAAGAATCCTTTGCGAGGAACTCGTCACCAGACCCTTGTTCGATGGTCTTGGTTTTAACTGCAATGTCGCCTTGGATAGTTCCAGCCAGTGTTGACTGAACCGTTGCAGTGCGCTCATACCAGGAAATATTGCCAGAGGTTGCGCCACTGTCAGCAACGGTGATGATGAAGGTGTTAGTAGTTACGCTAGAAACTGCGTAAGAACCACTCAAAGCGGTGTTGTTTTCAATGACAAACCAACGGGTATTGCCATTGCTTAAGCCGTGAGCGTTTGAGGTTACAGTGAGCGTGGTAGTCGTCCTGCTGTAGGTTCCAGTGACAGCAGCAGGGCCAATTGTGGTGTTGTTATTAAAGGCAGCAGTTCCGCCAACGGTCATTGCAGCGTTTACTGTTGCAGTGTCAGTGGAAGTGTCTCCAAGCGTGGTGTTGCCGTTAACCGTTAGATTAGTTCCGATTGTAGCGGTTCCAGTAGTGGCAAAATCAACTGCCGTGGTTCCGCTAGGAAGGCCAGCAGCAAGGTTAGTCACGCTTACCTTCTTAACTGATCCTGCGCTAATGTCATTGATCAGAAGTTCATCTTGACCTTCAATGCCAGTGGTCAGGTTAGACCTTGCGCCAATAAAATCTGGGAGCGGCGTAGCTTCAACAACATGGTTGGTGAGCGCAGATGCGGTGAGAACATCACCAGTGGTAAAGGATTCAGTGGAATGTAGAGTTGCCATGATTATTCAGAAGATACAAAGTTGCGCCCAGCGATAACACCGTCAACAGTTAAGCCACGAATTGTTGGCCTGCCAGAGTTGACTTGAAACTTAATGTCAATTGCATAAGCACGATGGGCAATCTTTGCCCTAATGCTCTTTTCCTCAACGGAATTGCTGTTAACTGTAAGCAGTTTAGTTGACTGGTCTGGATTGTAGCTTAGTGCGGAAATATCAATCGAGGATGATGCGTCAAGGATGCCATCAACCTGCAAGCCGCTGAACCGTTTTTGGTCTAGTGACTTGAAGGTGTAGCGCCTGGTGATCAATTGCCCGTCAACATTTGCTGTCGCTGCTCCTTCGGTAAAGGTGCAGTCCACAGGATTGTCAAGATGTCCAGTGCCAAGAATCGGAGTTCCGCTTCCATCATTAACAAAGTCTTTGGCAGCAGATTCGCACAAGAAGAAGTGCCTGAGACAAATGGCGTACATCTGCCGCTTGTTCTCAAAGGTTGCTTGCAGGAAAAGCTTCGGGCTAAATGCCGTTGGGTAAATGTCAATAGACTCCCAAGCCTTGTTAAGCAGGGAATACACTAGAACAGCGTTGTTTGTAGTGTCTGAGTCAAGCGGAACCGAGATGTAGTAACGGTTGTTGAAGAACAAACCGCAGGATGCCGAAACATAATTCGTGTTGATCCTCTCGATAATGTCGCTGATTCCATCGGAAAGCGGCATTTGATCACCAACCAGTTTAAGGTCAAGCGCAGTGTTGAGTTGGTAAACTCCACGATCTGACAGGAAAAATACGCTTTGGCCTGCAACTTGAATAGTTCTCCTAGCAGAGCAACCAAACTGGGTTGTGAGAGTGTTAATCTCGGAAGAAGTATCAATCCCCCTGTCAATCGTTGTCGTTGTAATCGCAGGAGGTGGAAGGAAAGCATAGTAAATGCTGTTCCTCTTGAAAATCAGGAAACTGTTCTCTTGGTATGGCGTAAACCCTACGATGTAATCATTGTCACCTTGGTTAATCTTGAACTGGTCAAGACTCACATCAAAGACATTGGACTCATAGTAGTTTGATGCTGCGATCTCGTCCCTGCTGACGCAAAGGACAATGCGACCTTGGAAATACAGACCAAAGTCTGCCGGCGGCATACAAACCGAATCTCCACCTTGAAGGTAAGGGTACTGAGTTGCTGTTGCTTGAGGAACTACGCTAACTGTGCTGCCATCAAACACCAACGGAGCTTTGGCTTTAACAGCGGTAAAGGTTGTATGAGTTTTATTTCCGCTTGTGCTGGTCGTATAGGTCAGAACCGTTGAACTGGTAACAGTGACCACATAGGAACCACTCAAGTCCTGATGGCCAGGAACATAAATAATCATCTCGTCACCTGTCACATATCCATGCGGGTTCGTGAAGGTTGCGGTTACTGTGCTTCCAGTTCTACTAACAGCAGGCGATCCAGTTACGGTTACCTCATCGTTCCTGCTATAACCTCGCAGGATGTAAACCTTGTTTTCGGCTTGGAAGCAATCAACTGGATCAGTTGTCGAGATTGTTCTTCCAGCAGGAAAGTTAATCTTGGAAGAAGTGAGCTTCGTTCCTGTGGTGTAGGTGTAAAGCCCGTCAGTTGACACCAAAACGATTTGCTGCGTTCCGTCAGTCTTGGTATATTCGCAGCCTCCAAGGATTTGGACATTGCCTGTTACTAGGCTTGGAACAGTCAAATCAGTGCAACCAGATCGAACTTTAGCTTCCCCACGGTCAAAGCGGAAGTTTTGAGCATAACGAGCAACACCAGCAGGAAGAATCGTAGGGTTTTCACGGGAATTGAATCCCACGAACCCTTGCTCTCCGTCAATCTGGAATGGTAGGTTTGCCATTAAACTAGTTTGTTTACATCAAAGTTAACTGCTTCCATCTTTGCCCGCAACTCAGCCAAGGTCTTCCCAAAGGTGACTTGGAAGTGTGGCGTATCCTTAAACTTAACCCAAGTTCCACCCCACTCAATACCATGTTTTGCTGCAATTTTGCCAATCTCGGCGTAAAGCTTGTCTGCCTGAGCTGGGCTAGAGGAATCGAGGTACTTGCCAGCCTTGAATAACCCAAGGTCAATGGCTAGTCCGTAGTTATGCCAAGAGCTTCCTGGCTTAGCGTTTGTCACGATTGCCCCAGGCTTTGTCCGTCCTTGAGCGTATAACGCTGCCTGAGCCTGCCAAGACCGTAAACCGCTGATTACCTCCACAGACACACCTTGAGTGGCTAGAAACGCTTCTGTAGCGCAAAGAAACGGCTCAAAAGCCTTCTGAGCCTTCTTGTTTAGGCTACCAAGGTTTTCAATGGTTCTTTTTGTCCTTGGCATTGGGGTCAATTAAGTAGAAAACGGAGCAGACAAACAAAAGCAAACCAAGGAACTCAAAAACGGCAAGCAGAAGTGCTGCCATTTACTTGTCCTTGGCTGCAATCAGGCCCAAACCAGCAAGGATTGCCGTGACCTGAGCGACAGGCTCAACGAGTCCAGGAACCCAAAATGTTGCAACAACGGAAAGAATGGAGGCAATGCCGCCAATGGTAGTCTTCCAATTCGATTTAGCGTTAAGTAGGAACTTGCTCATTTTCGTAGGGATTTGATTGCAGACAGACAACCTAGAACACCAGCGAATAGGCCGACTGTCATTGAAGCTAGTTTAAGCCACATTTCAATGTCGGCAAGACTCAGAGCAGCACCAAGAAGGGCGGCAACAGAGCCAAGGAACGGTTGGTGATCGTGATTGTTCATTACCA
>OGWF01000136.1_pt1 | contig 11601 bp, 7 predicted proteins | sample 1575951 | NCBI WGS metagenome assembly OGWF01 (sample SAMN07581523, study PRJEB24739) | freshwater metagenome | place: Singapore | collected 2015-01
TTTCTTCCGCTGCTATTTCTTTATCTATATTTGCTATTTTAGCATTGCTAGTGGCTTGTAGTATGCTGGATACCCCAGCTATAACTGCCGAAACAGCCTGTAATCCTGCTACTGTTTTTTGGTTACTAGTTGCACTGGCGTCTCCCATTACTTTGAATGCGTCTACAAAGGCTGAGCCTATTGATTGAGCTGCGGAAACGGCAGCTAGAACTATTTCTCCTTCTGGACCTAAAGCCTCTAAATTTGACTTTATACCCTCAATATAGACATTCATTTCCTCAAGAACAGTTCTAGAAACATCTAGCACAGAAGTTTCGGATCTCTTTTTCTTCTCTCTTACCTCTTGTCGAGCTTTCATGTTTTCTAGTAGCGAAGAGAATCCGTTTTGTACCATAGGCCCATCTGTTAGGGCTATTTGTAATCTTTTGGCTGCTTCGTCTCCTCCTAGTTCTAGGGCTCTAGTCAGAGATTTTGAGGCTCTATCAAAAGTTTCATCTGTAACATTACTCCAATAAGTAGTGATATTCTCCATATTGGTTAATTGTGTATCTATATTATTTGATTGCCTTGTTATAGCGGATAGAGTATCTTCAGCTAATCGTACCCTGTCTCCCGATGCTTTTTCTGCGGCGGTAACTACTATGCCTCCGGTATTATCTAAGCTGCCAGATGCATTTTTCTTTGCTCTTTGTTCTGCTAGTCTTGCTTCTTCTTCTTTTGCTCTTTTTAGGTCGAGTACTGCTTCTTGCTTCTTCTTTACTAGACCTTCTCTCTGCTTCTCTAGTTCTAACTTGGCGATACTTAGATCCGCTAGAGTCTGGGCTCTTTTTGCTTTTAGGAGTTCGAACTCTAAGAAAATTAGTTGTTTCTTGATATCTGCTTCAGTTCGTACACGTGCTAGATTGTCCTCGGCTTCTTTTATTGATTTTAGTTGTTGAATTGCATCCCTATCTGTGATGCCTCTTTTTAAAATCTCTAAATCAAAGGTGGCCTCATTTAAGCGAGATTGAGCCTCCATTTCCTGTATAGTGGCTTCAGTTATCTTCTGTTTGATATTAGCTACTTCCTGTAGTCTGCCGTAATAATCTTCTGTGCTGGTTATCAGTACTTTACTTAATATCTCTTCTCTTTCTAGTGTCTCTAAGTTATCTGTTTCTACATTGAATTTTTCTGTTGTCAGAGTAAGAATATTACTATAGTATGCTACTTGGTTCTGTAGTCCTCTACTAGCTGCTAGAGCTATATCTAGCTCTAATTCTTTTTTCTTGAACCTATATTCAGTCTGTAGTTGTGCTCTTCTTGCTGCTGCATTTGCTTTTATGGCATTTATCTCGTTTTGTAGAGTATTAAGGCCCATTTCCATAGATTCCGCTAATTTGGTCTCTACTTGGGCTCTGCTTCTAACAAGATCTAATATTTCCTTACCATACCCATAAGCTTCGCGCATATTAGCAATATCTTGTTTTGCCGCCGCTGTATTTATTTCTTCTGAAGAATACGCGGACATTCCTAAGGCGGCCATAGAGGTACGAATAGAGGCGGCAGCTGCTTCATTTACATCATTTGATCTCTGTAAATCTCTTAAACTGCTTTGAAGTTCCTCCTCACTTTTTCTAGCTGCTGAAGGAGTGTTTATATAGTTATACTGTGAGGCAGCTTCTCTATATTCAGGAGTATTTTGCTTTTTCTCAGCTTCTAGCGTTCTCATTTTTTCTAGGAGCTGCTGTTTTTTAGTTACTTCTTCCTGGTCTTTTAATACTTTTAAGAGTCTTAATTGTGCCTCTATATTCTGCATTAATAGCTTGTTTTTATTTATATCAATTTCTATGAAGCTTAACTTTATTTTTTGTTCTTGCTGTTGTGCGGCTATTACAGCATTATGTGCTCTCATCTGCCTTTTAACGTCTTCGCCAGTAACGGTCCCCTGTCTTTGTATTAATGAGAGTCTGGCCTGAGCGAGAGTTACTAAAGACTGAGAAGTTATAGTTAGGATCTGAGCTGTCGCAGCTTGATCTCTATACGCCTCTAATCCTTCTTTTATAGGCTTTACTAGTTGAGCCTCTAAATTAGATCTTTGGGTTAGTAATCCTACTATATTTTTTTGTCCGTTTAGCTCTTTATCAATATTATTAATCGCTTCTTTATTTTTAGCCGCACCATCTGCTACTAATTCAGCCCTTTTTGATTGTATCAACTGTATTCTAGCGTCTACGTCTTCTAGTACTTGTAGGGTACCTTGAGTATCTATATCTAATACCTTGCGAGTATTTGGTCCTATAGCAGTCATTAACTGCTCAAATGTAGCTACAAAATCCTTGCTAGATATATCTCCATTATTCATGGCTTTTTCTAGCTCTCTAGTGCTCTTTATTAATGCGTTGAAATTATCAACAACGGCATCAAAAGAGGTAGAAGGTTTCAGCGATCTCATTAAATCAGTTTGTGCTTCTTCGGTCGATTGTAAGATTGATTTAAAGTTTTCAACAGCTCTTCCTAAAGGTCCGAATCCGTTCTTCGCCGCCTCCATTATCTTATTTAATAGGGCAGTCTTCTGTGCCTGCGTATCTGTGCTTTTTGCCAGAGAGTAGAATTTATCCGCTAATGATGGGCTTAACTTTTCTAGATCAGACAGAGCTTTTGTAGTTTGTTTTGTTTCTTCGGTATAGTCCTTCCAAAATAAAATGCCGGAAGTTTCCGCAGTAGGTAACATGAACTGAACTGCTTTAGAGTCCATTGAGGCATTCACAGAATCAGCAAAATCTTTTCGTAGCTTTATTGCCTCTTCTTGTTGTGCTTTCATAGCACCTAAGGCTCTGTCTCCAGTAGCCCCTAAACCATAAGAATTTGCTAATAACTTTCTTTCTTCTGCGGCTTTTGACTCATTAATTGAAGCCACTACGGAGGCTTCAGATACTTTTAAGTAGGCTTCTGCTAGCTCTGCTGCAGCATTTGATTGTATTAATAGAGCCTGTATAGATCTTGCACCAATTGCTGTCTGCGACTCTTGTACTCTATTTAATTCTTCTATCTTACCTTTTAAAGAGTCCAGTACTTGCCCTAATTCTTCATAAGCGGCTTTTTTCTTTTTTTCTGCCTCGCTTACAAAGAACTTGTCATATAGCATTTCTACTGCGGATACTAACATCATTATTATGCCTATCCAAGGTAAAGCCGATATTATAGTAGCTCCTACTGCTTTTGTAGTTAGAATCAAGCCATATCCAGCTGTTTTTGCGCTATCCCAAGCAGATTTTAGCCCCATAAAAGCTGGAGCAGCTGTACCTGCAGCCGCGGCGGCGGCAACCTGTGAAGCCCTTAATTTTTGCTGTTCTAGATAATATGCCTTGGTACTTTTTGATACTTGCTGTACTGTTTCTGATAGTTTAAATTGAGATGCCTGATTTAAAGCAATAGCTGCTGACTCTGTTCGAATAGAGTTGAGTCTAGTGTGTTGTGCTTGTAGTAGACTTGATCTGTTCTGTAATTCGGATTTGGCCGCTGTCTCCTGTGCAGACTGCATATCTCTAGTTGCAGCTATTCTGATTTGGTTAGCAGCTATTTCCTCGTTTTTAGCAGCTATTGCTGCTTTAGTGGCTTCAGTGTTTGCTTCCGTACTAGCTTTTAATCTTTTTACAGATGCTTCATAGCTTCTATTAGATCTCTCTAAAGAATTTATAGATTCCTTATATTGCTCTGCTGAAGCTCTTCCGGCTTCCATATCATCTATATTATTAGCGAAACCTTTTGGAGCCTTGCTTGTTAAGTTTCTAGCTTCTGCTAGCTCTTTGGCTGCTCCTGTTATTTTTGTACGATTCAGTGCTAAAGCAGATGCGGCTTCTTTCATTTGCTCTGCTGCTAACTCTTTAGATTTTACAGCGGCTATACTGGCGGCGGTAGCCATACCATATAGCCACCCAATAACCTGCTTACCTATAGTACTTCCAAATAAAACAAGAGCCCCAGCCAAGCCGTAACTGGTATTAGTTAATATATCTAACGTAAAATTCAGTATTTTTAACCCGTTTATCCACTCTAAGGTGGTTTGTGTTAGGTCCTTAAATTTTGCTGCTAATTGGTCATACCTGTTCGGGTCTATCTGACCTTCTATGCCCCCGAATTTTAGCTCTCCCTCTTGTTTGATAGCCTCTACAAATGCTTTTCTCTTTTCAAGTCCAGTTAAACTTTCGGCGCTTTTCCCCTGTGCTCTAGCATACTTCTCGGTAGCCTCTGTTAGTTTGGTCATTAGACCTAGTTCATCTAGTAATTCTGGCTCTAGTTTGGTCACGCCCTTTATAATTCTATCCATGGAATCAGGTAGGTTTCTACCTAATACTTTGCTGGCGTTTGTTGCTACTTGAGTTAAAGACTCTAGATCACTTGCAGTTAATCCTGCCGTACTGCCCTGGGCAGCGGCTCTCATACTCTCTGCAGCGGACAAAGATCCTTCAGTTATTTTCGCTATATTATTAGCTACCAGAGATAGAGTTCTTCCGGTTTTATTCCCTTGTACTTCTAGGCCCTGTATTAATTGAGTAACCTGGGCTGCTTCCCTTAAAGTATTAAATGCTGCACTAACTGCGAAAGCATTAGCTGCGAGTGTAGCGTATGCACCAACAAGGCCATTGGGACCTTCCCCAATAGCCTGGCTGAGTTTAGAGAAGCTTCTGGCGGCGCTGGAGACTCCAGTAACACCCTGGTTTAGGCTGTAATTATACTCGTCCTGCGCTTTTTTAGCGCCCCTAGTTTTTTTGGTAGTATCATCAGCTGCTTTGCCAACGCCATCTATGCTTTTTTGAACTAATTTAGCTGTACCATTATCTGATACTATAACTTCTATAGTTACTTTATTTGCCATTTCCCTTCTTTTTAACGGAATCCCGTGCTTTCTTTAGCTGCTCTGCCGATCTCTTTATCATATAAGAGTCCAGTCTTACTAAAGTTTCTAAAAATATTTCTTTGTCGGTAACACCTACGACCTCCATATGAAGGTTTATAGAGGTGTAGTCTTTACCCATATACCCAATGTCAGGGTATACTCTGTCACCTAGTTTATTAAAAACTTGAATTGCTTGCTGTACTGCTACAGGAAAATCCTCGAAGTCGGGAGGACACCGGTCTTCGGAAGGCTCTTGTCCCATTTGAGCACAAACGGTCAAGTATTTATCCTTCGTCATACCGGTATCAAAATTAGTCTGCCACTTTTCCAGTCGCTGCCACAGGAGGTCTCTTTGTTCCAGTACGAAAGTTTTCTAGATCAAAGACCGTCTCATTTACCCAAGTATCAAATTCAGCTGAATTAGTAATTAGTAGCTTGGCGTTTTCCTGCGAATAAGGTAGTTCGTCCTCTGGATTTACCTTTGATAGATCAACCAGCATAAAGTCTTCTAGATACTTTAGCTTGAAGCCCTTCCAGTTCTTAATTGTTGCCTTAGTGAATTCGGCAATAAACTTTTCTTCGTTTAGCTCTTCGACAGGCTTACGTGTGGCCTTGTCGAACTTAGTTACTAAACAGCGCTTACGTAGCGCAGTAAGCTCTGGTCGAGATAGGTTAACGAGTTCGATTTCGAAACCTTCATATGCCGGATATTCTACCCAAGCTGACTTTGTATCGACCATTAGATCACTTAATTGCATTTATACTCCTTTGTAAATAGGCTTTACTGTTGTTGCATTAGAATTGAGTCTAAAATCATAGACTCTGTTTATAAGCTCCTCAAAATTCAATCTTCTAGTAAATGCTGTTGAAGGTAAATTGAATTGTAGTAGAGGAGTTGTGGATGAATATCCGAGATAATAGATACTAACAATTATAGGCGCTGAAGTACTAGTGTCGCTTATAGTATCTACATTTTCGGAGGTTAAAAATTGAGTAATTGAACCTGATAGTGTTCTACCTTGTAGTACGTAAGATGTAGGGTACATCATATTTCCGGCTACGGCATTATTTATAGTACTATACGCGGTCCAGTTTATGTCGTTCTTTAGATCTATATTTACAGCAGCTACGCTATCTAAAGTTATTCCACTTATTGATGTTGAAAGTCTATCAATGTTAGTATAACTTCTGGTAAGAGTATTCACAGTCCCTGGTATAGTTACTGAGCCAACATTACCGAACTTAGTTAGTTTAGCTGCGCTTCCAGATACTGAGACAGTTAATACTGCTGCTATCTCTAGATTGAACGTCATTGAATCAATAACGCATTCCTCTAGCTTATAGATAACATTATCTGATGAAATATATAGATCGAAATAGGATACATTACCCGACGAATAATTACCTCCTAGAGATAATATTATCGGAGTAGACGCTGAATTAGGTATTGGTGTTGTAAAAGAAAAATTAGCTGGATTAGCTTTATTAATTACAGCGTGATCGTGTAGGTCATTCTGCGCATGTAAAGTTTTTCTTTTATACCCTTGCTCGTCAAAAGTTTGAGAAGCAGTAATGTCTGAATATATATCTATCTGGTACTGCTGTGGGCTAGTATCAGAAGTAACTATATAGGCTTTTGCGTTTTTCTTAAAATTATACATAGCTCACATACAAAAAGGGGGAGCAAAAAAGATTTTTGCTCCCCGAATTTATCTAATTATAAATTGTATGGTTGTAAAAGTCAAGAACTATTTTTTTAAGCGGTATTGAAAATAATAGTCGCCTATCAACTAGCTCTAGAATTATACACCTACGTAACGTACCTTATTAAGTTCGTCAGTACCACTAATTGATGAAGGCAGTGCTGTGAAGTTAACTTCATAGCCGATAACATCATCAATATTTACGCTTGGTACTTCAAGGTGGCACTGACCCATATCAAATTGTACGTATGGAGCAGTTGTACCGCCCACGTTAATAGCTAACTGGAACTTGTTAGTAACAGCTGTTGTAGCTAGTAGCATATCTTCATATAGTTCGATGCTGCCGTTATCTAGTTCATCTGCGTAGCAGGTTAGTGAACCAGTAACTGAGCGACCACCAGTAACGTGACCTAGAGGGGTGTTAACTACGCCAAGTGACTCTGGAGTTAGGAAGCTCATGTTGTTGCTAATAGTGATACTACCGCCGGTTAGAGTGATATTGTATGTCTTAGCAACTTGAGTTGGGCTAACGCCAGTTAGTACGGCTGAAGTTAGACGGTTGCGGATCATGTTGCTGTTTGAAGCAAGACCGATCTGTAGCGCTGATGAAGCATCATAAGCAGCTACTTCTGAGATAAGCTTGCCCATACCTGACCATGAAACCGTAGAAATTCCTTCAACATCGAAGTTCATTGTAGCTTCATTTACGCAGCACTCAGAAATTCTGTAGATTGTAGTAGCGTCGCTAGCAGCGTAGTTCGCAGTACCGCCTTCAGTTAATACCTTATTAGCTCCTAGTACGAAGTATAGGTCGAAAGTAGCTAGTGCTGACTTATTTGAACCTAAAGGTGAGAAGTCAATCTGTGAAGTAGTTGATGCTGCTGTTCCTGAACGTACTACGCCAGAAGTTGCGGTAATAGTTCCTGTTGGAGCAACTGCTGCTACATATGTAAGAGTTGTTGAAGTTACCCCGGTTACAACGAAAGTACCATTAGGAGCGTTTGTAGTAGCAGTTAGACCTGTTACGTTAATCGCATCCCCAACAGATACCTTTGTAGACGGATCAACGCCAGTAAATGTTAGTGTTATGGTTGTTCCAGAGAATGTAGCAGTAAATGTACCACCAAAACCTGTTGTTGAATTAGCAAGTACGAAGTTTCTTGATGAAAAGAGTGAGTTCCATAGTGCTTCTTCTGGTGCACGATGATAGGTAGAAAGAATAGTTGGTCTAGCGTAAATATCGAAACTCCACTCAGCAGGAGCTAGTGAGTCATTGAACACGCGTTGACCACGACGGCTTCTACCGAACTGATCTGACATTTCACTTAGAGTGATATTGCTTGAATTTGTATTCTGTGAGAATGAGTATCCGTTTAGGATTGGGAGTTCCCAAATTACACCGCCCTGCGCTAGGTATACCTTGGTATCTCTGTTGAAAAATAGGTTTGTATCACCTACAGCCATTGTTATCTCCTAAAGTACTTAGTACTTTACTTGTAGGGTCATTTCGCCCACACCGAGAGGCGCGAGAGCTCCCTGATCTGTGTCAATATTTGTTATAATAATATCTCTTGTGTATCCTTGATTACCGGAAGAATCGACGTATGCCAACCTGCCATTTCTGTCAATAATTATTTCGATATCTTCCAGTAATTTCTCAAGAGCTATAATTGAATCTTCGTCGTTTACATAGGCTCGGAGTAGTATGTCTAGATACCTATCTTTCATGCCTGCTCCTTGATGTACTATAGACTCAGGTCCTGCGACCAAACATATTGCAGGAAATTCCTGGATTTCGTCCCAGAATTTCATTCTCGAAAATGCTTGCTCGCCTAAATCTGTTGAATAGCCATTAGCTAAGCTAATGGTCTTTAATTTATCCGTAAGAGCTTCCACAATAGAGCTTCTACGAGTTCTATTACTAATCATCTTAAACTCTCCTAGTGTAGAACCTACCTATTGCCATCTCCTTGAGAACTTCTCTTACTGATTTATCGACCAGAGTTCTCGGGTCTCTTTCTGGAGTATTCCAAGGGGATCTCCCTTTTGTTCTGTCGAAAACATCATAGGGGTCTCTTTCATAGTTAAATACAAAAGAGGGGAATCCTTCACGTGTGGTTTCAACAGATACTACTTCAGCTGAAGTAGCAAACTTACCTGTTTTATTAACTAGGCCGGGATACCTCATATTAGCCATAACTTTTGCGGTCAGTCTAGAGTTTATGAGAGGCAAGAGACTAGACCAGTTCTGTATGGGATTTGGTGTTTGTTTTCCGACTTTTATACTTGATATATCGGTAGAGGAGTAAGAAGATGAAGTTACACCTAATACTAAGTTATTTACTTCCTCTATAATATTATCTTTAGTTCTACTGGTTCCTCTATTACTAGGTTTTTTTAGCCGGGAGCCTTTTATTTTACCTTTTATAGTTCTAGTAGCATCGAACAATATTTCAGCCTTTATTTGTTCTATGTCAGTTAGCGAAGAGGTAGTATTGGTCCAGTCTATTTTAGAGGCTACTTCTTCTACTGCCTTTTTGATCTTATTTTTCTCTCTAGCCTCTTTGCTACGGCCTTTGGCCTGATTTATTTCTGAGTCTTCCAATACTGCCGCTATAAGCAAGCTGTCGTCACCCAGGCTTTTTATTACTTCTGCTAATTTACTACCACTAAAGGTTTGCTCTATGGATAACAGATATTTGCTGCTTCCTTTACGTCGTTTATCGGCAGAGACCGATAGTTTAGACAAAGTTTTATAGGAGAATAACTTTCTAATACTCGCTGGTACGGAAATATTATTATGTTTGTTTTTTATTGTCTTGAAAAACTCGTGCGCAGCATCTTCCGCCTGTAGTCTCGATACAGCTTCTGTATGTCCTATATCGAATTTTATACTTGTACCTGTTATTTTAGATACTTTACTCGTTAAAGAGGCCTCTGCTTCTCTTTTTAAAGCCTTTGCTTTGTTAAATGCACTTCCGCCCCCTCCAACAGAAATTATCAATATCCTAAATTTATACTGATTACTAGTACTAGAGACCCTGTTTAAGCTTAATAATTCTATTGCGAATCCTCTCTTTGAGGTAGGTGCCGAACGTATAAAAGCGGCTTTAGCCTCATTTGCTTTAGAAAAAACTGCTTTACAGTAGGTCTGTACTTCTTTTTCAATTAAAGACCTTTTTGAAGAATATTGGATAGAGTCGTAAGTAGTCGCCCCTACACCTTCTCTTATCTGCTCGATTATAAAATCTTTATCTACAGATAAAATATGGGCTTGTTTATTATATGTTTTTTCTCTAACTATATCCGTATTGGTATTGATTTTTGTGGCTAATATCTTTGCTGCCTGATCTAGTGTTATTTTAGCCATTTCTATATAGATCCAGAACTCTCATAACGTGTGGAGGCCACTTCGAGTTGCCTAACTTGCTAAGTCCTGTATCTATAGAGGCGGCACCTAAACTCTTTCGCTCTTTGTACTCTTCCTTATGGTAGTGATGTACTAAGTCTAGTCCTGCGATTTTTACATCTTCTGGAGTAGTCGCATACCCTGCGGTATAAGTGACCTTAACTGCGCCAAAACCTTCCTGCCAGTATCCACTATGCATAAATAGAGTATCTATACCAGTATCTACATAATAATCAGTAGCAGATAGAGTAGTATAGGGCATATCGTGCTGCTGTCTATACTCGACTAGGCTAACTGTCTTTACAGGCCATTCGTTTAGTAATATAGCATGCTGTGAAGGTTTTATATTGAAAGTCTCTACTTTAGGAGTAGTATAGTAATCAATAAAAGAATGACCACAGTAAGTTTTTATTAAATTGCTAACAGAGGCTATAATAGCAGTTAGTTCTTCATCACTATCTGTTTTGGTCAGCTTTTTATAAAGCTTATAATCTTCTAATGTTATTAAAGCTGCCATTTAGTGCTCCAATTGAAAAGGGGGCTGCTGGTAGCAGCAACCCCCTTCCCAGCTAATTTAATTATTAAGCTGCTGCAGGATACTTGAAACCAATTACTGACTTAGCATTTGGAATGATTTCCTTGAAGCCAAGACGCTGTGAGGTAACAAGAACTCTGTGCTGATCTTCAACTAGGTAGTCGCTTTCTACGGTAACACCACGCTGACGTGGAATTACGAAGTTACGAGTGTTAACAGCTAGAGCATAGTACTTACCAGCTGCTGCCTCTGGGAACTCGTCGCAAACCATTACTGGTGATCCGAATACCTGACCAACTTCACCAGTTAGCTTAGTTGCTTGGGTATTTACTAGGTTGAAGTCCTGGAACTCTGCATCTTCTAGTAGTTCGAAGTATGCACGCTGTGAAACGATGTAAGCAACATCATTTGCACGTAGACCATACTTACCCATCTGCTTACGTAGACCTAGTAGGCCAGCTGCAGTTAGAGCTGGGATTGTACCAGCTGTACCTGTGTTAACATCACGGCTGTTGGTTGAAGCATACTTTAGAAGACCTGAAGCAGCTGTGATGCTTGAGTAAGCACCGTCTGCGTGTCCACCAAGTAGGATCATGTTTTCTACGCCACGAGCGTGTGAACGGATCATTGCTTCACGTAGTAGTGGAAGAATTGGAAGAATTGCATCTTCTTCTGTTTCGTTGCCTAGATAGCTCTTAGCAACCATCTTTACTGTACGTAGTTCGATTTCACTTAGAGCAATACCGCCACGGTTTGTACCGCCACGTGACTCTAGTGTACCGTTTGGATTTGTTGCGTCTGTTGAACCAGCTGCGCCAGTGATTTCGGCATAGCCGCTATCTGGCATGATTGGTAGAATCATTGAAGCGCTGTTCATAGCGATTTCACGGAACATTGGAGCGAGGATTAGTTCGTTCTGAATGTCACGTTCAATGTTTGTTGAAACTTCCTGTTCGAAGTCAGCTGATGAAACCTGAACTGATGAGTGAGCATTTACCTTTTCAAGCAGCTGCTTACCGAAGTTTGTTTCATAGCCCTTCTTAGTGATGCGTCCTAGTAGGTAAGCATTTTCCATGTC
>OGWF01000137.1_pt1 | contig 11587 bp, 13 predicted proteins | sample 1575951 | NCBI WGS metagenome assembly OGWF01 (sample SAMN07581523, study PRJEB24739) | freshwater metagenome | place: Singapore | collected 2015-01
CAGCAAAAGAGACACGGCATTGCAGGCACACAAGGGATAGCAGAAAGGGATTGCAGGAGAGCGGAAAAGGGGCTTGTTCGGCACAAGCCTGTTCTCTGTGCAATGTGTGCATGGCAATGGTCACCACGGCACTCACACCTATATATAGATAGTCGACATCAGGCGGCATCCCATTCCTTCACGCAGGCGGCAGGCGGCAGGTACCTGGGCTCACAGGCGCATAACAAGGCCGTCGATGGGGAGGGGCCTGGGCCAGAGCGGGATGGTACTTGTACTTGTCCACCCCCCAGACAAAATTTTTTTGATAAAAAAAGTGGCATCCAGTTAATTGCTGGCTGTCTTCTGTTTGTCTTTGCTAGTTCATTGCTAGAAGACAAGAGGTAGATAATAGATAGTCCAACTTCAAGATTATGTTAAATAGGTTTCTTGTAAGTTGTTGATATTGCTTGATACGTTTGTACACATTGATCATTATTTGTACTGTTTTTTTCTCCTTTGCTTAGTATCCGTTCCTAAATGGCAGGAATCTATTAGACGAATTACGGTATACTGTTGTCTAAAGTGCCTAGCGGGATGGGTGTTTAGCAATGGGTTATGTATATAAACTTGATTCAAATAAGACGCTTCATGTGATCCATGAGGATACGGGGATAGTGTTGACGTCTATTTATAAGGATGGGGTAGGGGGGAAGAAGGAGCCTTCGTATGGGAAGTTTTACTTTGAGGCGGCAGGGGTTTTGGGTGATCTGCTTCCTGGTAAGTCTGCCGTGTTCTTCTATCTGTTGACCCTGACTGGCAGGGATGGCGAGATTGTGCTGAGAAGGGATCAGCGTGACAGGATTGCCAAGAAGACCAATTTGAACATCAAGACGGTCTATAACTACATTTCAGAGTTGATGCGTGATGAGATACTTTGGAAGATGCCTGGAGAGACGGCCCCCATCTATTGGATCAATCCCAAGTATTTTGCTATTGGATCGTGGGATGACATCAAAGAACGAATGGCTCTCTTTGAGATTTCAAAGCAGCTTAATCAAGGTGCTAGACGCCGTGGTGCTGACGATACTGGTGGTGTCGGTGGGGATAGTCCTGACGATGTACTTCCTGTGGAACCATGTGAGGGGCAAGCATGAAGACCATTTCCCTTGAAGGTCTTGGGCTGGATGGCTACAAGGCAAGACCGGCTACCAAGAAGGCTCCCAAGAAGCTTCCTACCCGTCTACCTCCGTACATCCCTACGGATGAGGATGCCGCCAAGGTAGAAGCGTTGGCGTCCATAGGCACCCCCGAGAAGGACATTGCTGTCTACATCGGCATTGCTGAGGTGACGCTGAAGAAGCATTACGGCGACATCCTTGCCAAAAGCCTGACCGACAAGAACCTGCAAATGGCGAAGACCCTGTTCCAAGCTGGGGTGGATGGGGATGTAAAGGCCATGATGTTCTGGCTGAAGACCCGTGCTGGCTGGCAGGAAAAGACCCAGGTGGAAATCACCACCAACATATCGATTACCCAAGCCCTTGAGCAGGCCCAACAACGGCTTGACCACTATATAGAGGGTGAATCTCAAGAGGTGGATGAATAATGCAAAAGCCCCGCTACAGCGCCGTTGACGAACAGAAACTGATGACCACCCTTTGGTCGCCTGCCATCAAGGATGACCCCGAGGCATTTGTCCTGTTGGCCTTCCCTTGGGGGCAGATCAACACCCCGCTGGAGAAGTACAAGGGGCCGAGGAAGTGGCAGCGGGAGGTCTTGAAGGACATTGCTGCCCATATAAGGAACAACCAAGGCAAGGTGGACATGAATACCTTTCGGTCTGCCGTGTCATCAGGCCGGGGGATTGGTAAGTCTGCGTTGGTTAGCTGGTTGATCCTGTGGATGATGTCTACCCGTATAGGGGCATCCGTCATTGTGTCGGCCAACTCCGAAGCTCAGTTGCGGCAGGTAACCTGGGGTGAACTGAACAAGTGGACGGCTATGCTGATCAACAGCCATTGGTGGGAGATTTCGGCTACCCGCTTGATGCCTGCCCAATGGATCTGTGAACTGGTGGAACGGGATTTGAAAAAGGGTACCCGCTACTGGTCGGCTGACGGAAAGCTCTGGTCGGAAGAGAACCCTGATGGCTATGCTGGCGCCCACAACCATGATGGCATGATGGTCATATTTGATGAGGCGTCTGGTATACCGGATAGTATCTGGTCGGTAGCAGCGGGGTTTTTTACGGAGAACATCCTTGACCGCTACTGGATGGCCTTCTCCAACCCTCGCCGCAATCAGGGGTACTTCTTTGAGTGCTTTAACAGCAAGCGGGATTTTTGGCTTGGCAGGCAGGTAGATGCCCGGACGGTAGAAGGGACGGACAAGAACACCTACCAGCAGATCATAGAAGAGTATGGCGAGGACTCCCGAGAAGCGAGGGTCGAGGTCTATGGTGAGTTCCCTGCTGCTGGCGATGGTCAGTTTATCAGCCCAATACTCGTTGATGAAGCAACCAAGCGACCTGCATGGAATGATCCTGATGCTCCTATCGTTATCGGTGTTGACCCTGCTCGCGGAGGTCTTGATAAGACGGTTATAGCCATTCGGAAAGGCCGGGATCTGGTCAAGTTGCTTAGATACCAGGGTGAGGACACCATGACCATTGTGGGTCGGGTGATTGATGCTATAGAGGAATGGAAGCCTGCGCTGACTGTTATAGATGAAGGTGGCCTTGGGTACGGGATTTTGGATCGCTTGAATGAACAGCGGTACAAGGTCAGGGGGGTCAACTTTGGCTGGAAGGCCAAGAATCAGGTCAGTTGGGGGAATAAAAGGGCAGAAATGTGGGGTCAGATGCGGGAATGGCTAAGGTCTGCTAGTATTCCAGCAGACAAGCAATTGAAGGCCGATTTGACCGGCCCGATGGAAAAGCCGAATTCGGCTGGAACCATCTACTTAGAAGGCAAGAAGGAGATGAAAGCCCGAGGGTTGGCGTCTCCTGACGCAGCGGACGCTTTAGCCGTCACGTTTGCATTTCCGGTAGCAGGGCGTCGATCTAAAGACGTGGTGGCAAGGCGCACGGTATCATCAGGCCGTGGTGCAGGTAGCATGACAACGAACTGGATGGGTGCTTGATGGCAACTAAAAAACACGACAAGCCGATCCCCAAGACCACCAAGGGTAAAGGTGCCAACTACCGTCCGACCAAGGAAGGCGCTGGCATGACCAAGAAAGGGGTGGAAGCCTACAAGCGGGCTAACCCTGGTTCCAAGCTCCAGACCGCCGTCACTGAGGACAACCCTACCGGAAAGCGGGCTGAACGCCGTAAATCCTATTGTGCAAGGTCGGCAGGGCAGATGAAACAGCACCCTGAAGCGGCCAAAGACCCTAACAGCCGGCTGAGACAAGCCCGTAAACGGTGGAAGTGCTGATATGCCAGATGCAGTATGCGTAACCCCTAATCTGACAGCCTTGCGGGCATGGGCTAGAGCGATGCCCAAGAGTGCCGAACTGTTTGCTTCCGCTGAAAAGATGGAAGAACGGATCAAGGAATTGGAAGGCAAGGCCGATTCCGGCAACGAGATTAAGAGTCTTCGGCAAGCATTGTCCGAGATTCACAACAAAACACCGTATGTGTTGGGCATTACGCTTGAACGAGCAGCAGGGGATGTAAGCAAAAATGGCTAAGCCGGGTCTGTACGCTAATATCAACGCAAAACGTGAACGCATTAAGGCCGGATCTGGCGAAAAGATGCGTAAACCTGGGACCAAGGGCGCTCCTAGCGACAAAGCGTTTAAAGAAAGCGCCAAAACGGCCAAAAAACCTGCGAAATCGAGGAAATGCGCATGCCGTTGATCAAATCAGGCTCGAAAAAGGCGTTTCGTGAGAACGTGAAGGCGTTGCAGGAAAAGGCAGCAGCAGAAGCAGCACAGAATAACCCCCCGCAGCAGTAATTTTTTATTGCACTGCGAACTGGGCCCCGTCTAAAAAACGGGGCTCCTTTTTACCCAAGAGATAAATACTATATTACTATATAGGATTACCCATGAAAATTAAAGATATTTACGAATCGACAACTGCCGGAGCAATTGCTACTGTGGCAACACCAATGACCACGCAATCTCGTAATGCTAGTATCTATGGCGGAAAGAAGGGTGGTAATCTTCTAACCGGCAAGAAGACTAATAAGAAGTATGCTAACTCAGTAAACGAGAGCAAGATGAAGCAAGTTGCTAGTGACCTTGAAACTATGCAAGATGGCAACTTCAAACAGAAGTACGGTAAGACTAAAGAACAGATTAAGTTCTTATTGGGTGATCCTCATGCAAAGAAGACTGTACACGAAGCTGATCTACAAGAAGACGATTTGATTCTTGTCCCAGGTCAAGGTCACAAGCTAAAGTCAGGCTTCATCCCACATGAACAGGATCGTCGTGACCATGAAGTTGAAATGGCAAAGAGCGATTTATTTCAGGCAGCAAAGAACGCAAAGCAAGTTTACGAATTAATTCATGACGTAACCGAAGACGAAGGTCTTGAAGGCTGGGTACAGGAAAAGATCATCAAAGCTAATGACTATCTAAACACTATTCGTGAATATCTAGAAGGTAAACAATTACAGAATGAAATGAACGGTGGCGTTATCGCCGGCGGTGGAGTAGGTGAAGGACTTGCCGAATCAGAAGTTGAAAGACGAATGGTTAATGTCACTAAAAAATACCTAGAGAGATTTGGCAAAACCTATAGGGGGACGAAGGGATTGCCGGGAATATGGCAATTATTGAGAACCGGAACTTACATCGAAGAACGATTAGGCACAGTGAACCATATTGCCGCTAGAGAAAAAGCACTATCTAACCTAGAAAAAGATCCTAGATATTATGAACCATACCTTGGTCATAAAACAGTTGACCAGCTAAAAGCAGTACGAGCCGAGCTTCATCCAGAAGAAGTTGAAGAAGGCAAAGGACTATGGGCTAACATTCATGCTAAGCGTGAAAGAATCAAGCATGGTTCAGGCGAAAGAATGCGTAAGCCAGGCAGCAAGGGTGCACCGTCTGCACAAGACTTTAAAGACGCAGCCAACGAAGGCATCGCAGATAAGATCAAAGGCGTAGTTCGTAGAGAGAAAGCTAAGGATCTTCCATTAGTTCAAACACGTAGAGACTATGCTATGGGCAAAGCTGGCGATGCATACAACAAGGGTGAGATTCGTAAGGGTAATCAGTACAGCGCATATGCTGAGAAAGACCGTAAGAAGAAGGGTGACCCAACAACTAACCCAGCAGGTACATATCGCACAAAGACAAGTGATTACACTAACGAAGGCGCATTAGTTGATAACTTATATAAAGTTCGTTACAAAAATACAGAAACCGGTGAAACTAAAGATATTAAAATTAGGGCTCCGTCGTCTAAAGAAGCTAGAGAACAAGCCGAAAGCGATTATACCCATGACTCTAGAGTTTGGAAGTGTTTAGGTACAAAAGAAATCACAAATGAAGCACAGTCAATGGGTACTGCACTAAAGAACACTCTTGCAAAAGCTGAGCCAGGTAGTAAATTAGACAACAGCATTAAAGCACACAACCGCGATGTTAAGAATGGCGGTAAAGGAACACTAAAGAATGCCCCAACTGGATATCACTTTGATAGTAAGGGCTATTGCAGATTGGGAGACAAGTAATGTCAAGTATCATGAAGGGCATCGTTGATGAAGGTGACTGGACAGGTGGCATCATTAATTGGAAGAAAGAAGTAACCAGTAAGCATGGCCCGGATGTTACTTTCAAAAAGCGCAAACTCCCGGGAGTAAATGGAAAAACTGATACATATGCAACAAACAGCGAAGGTAAAGTTGTAGGTGTATATCAACATCACAATGATATGGGAAGAGTTCTCAGTGAAACAGACGCTATCAAGGGCGCAGATGGTAAGCGTTGCTGGAAGGGCAAAAGATATGCTGGCACTGAGAATGGTAAAGACAAGTGCATCCCTGTAAAAGAAGAATCCGAAACTAAGTGGGAAGTAGCAATAGAGTATGGTCCAACTGCGAACCATACTGCAAAGATCAAGGTTAGTGCACCTGACGAGGACACAGCACAGTCCAAAGCATTAGCATTATTCAAGAAAAAGTATCCTGATAGACGCGGTATGGTAGGTGACTGCACACAAATAAAAGAAGCTGCCAATCCTGCACAACAGGCTGCAATTGCAATTGCTAAGAAGAAAAAAGCTAAAACCAATGAAGAATCGGACGAAGAAGCATTAGCAAGACTTAAGAATAATAAGTCTAGAGAAAAATGGATGGCTGATGCTGACTTAGAGTATATGCGTAAGCGTCATTCTAAGAATAAGCCAGTAAAGAACGAAGCTGCTAACCCTGTACAGGCTATTAAAGAATTCGCCGACGATGAAAAATCAGAGCAGCCAAGACGGGAACATCCAATCACTATCTACATTTACAGCATTTTGCACAATAAAACAATTACTATCGTAGGTGAAAAACTTAAAAGAATTCCATATGGCAGTTATGATCAAGTTCATGTAGAATTCACTGTGCCTACTAGTGGAGAAACTAGAACAATGTGGATGCCGGTCACCGATAAAAAGTATCCGACTGGTACGTTATCCGACAATGTATACCTAAGCAGCAGCCAAAAACACAATAACACGGTGACTGACGGAATATTTAATTATTGGGCATATGAACCGAACGTGAATGAAGGCGTAATCGTAGGTCATGATGCTAACGATCCAGAAATAGCAATTCTCGGTGGCGCGGGCACAATGAGTCTATCACGCTTAAAGAAGAAAGCACACCAAGAAGCATTACAATTAGCAGATGACATTGCTAATGGCAAGTATAATGCAAGTTCATATAATATGAAGCAATTGCACAATACACTAAACACTATTGTTGCCGCTGAAAAAGAAATGGAAAAGAGCTATTTTGGTGAGAATGCATGGAATCAACTAGGTCAGCGTAAGCCGAATACTAATCTTCCTGCACCCGAAAGAGGTTCAAGAGTTAATCACGGTAGACGTTTTGAAGAGGGTGATATTGTACTTCCACTATCAGGCCCCCTAAAGGGACAACCTCACAAGGTCATTCACTCACAAAGAACAGTTATTAGAATCGTTCCTCTTACCGGCACGTACCCGGGTGACACTATCGCTCCAAGAACAAAGCACGAGTGGGTAGTTCCAGCAGATATAAATGAAGACTATACCGGAGAGTTTGCAACAGAAAAAACTCCCGCAGTAAATCCACATTGCGGCCAGAAGGATCTTCAATTCAGAGGTGCTATTAGCGAAACGCCAACTGATAATCCTACCGGCACTAGTACCGAAGGCGGCTGGAGAAATTATAAGCCAAAGAGTGCAGGAACTCATAACGAATCTTCAATTCTGAAGGGCCTTAAGCGTGAGAGCAAGTGAATTCATAAATGAAGGTAATGACCGAGAATATCACACGGGTGGTAGTCTGGGGCTACCTCTCCCAGGAACTTACGAACAAGAGTATAATAAGTTCAAGCGCAAAGGTGTCCGTAGAATCACTGCGATGACCTATGAAGATCAAAGCCCTGAAACTACTACACTAACTCAAATCTATCAACATGAAAAACCAGATGACAATGAGCAAATCTGGGACTATGGTACTATGATCTGGGACCAACCACTTGAAATCAAAAAGATTACTGCTAGAGAATTAGACTTTAATTTGTGCCATCAATATGATGTTGAAGGTATTGAAGACTTGTTTGATAAGATGGAACCAGAACAACATGATATTGTTGATAATTACATCAATGATCCAAATCTTTCTAACTACATTATTGTTTTAGACAATGGACACATCGTTGATGGTAATCATAGAGCAATCGCCGCGGCACTAACAGGTAACTCATTAAGGTATGTTGATATCGGTGAGGAAGAGTTATGAGTCATCTCAGTGATGTAGAGATGACCTATTTTCAGCATTTGCGCAGAGCTTACAAAGTAGCATTTATACTTATGGTTCACGGTATTTTTCCAAATATCTGGAAAACAAAAGCAAGCGATATACTACACGAAAAGGAATAACAAATGGCCGCAGAAACAAGAAGTTACACTTTTACTGCACTTTGCAAAAGTGGTAAAGAAAAGACAATTACATTTGAAGCAACATCTTATCTAGAAGCTAGAAAGAAGTTGCAGCAATTTATCGAATCAAACTAAATAGTCTATAGGACTATTAACATGTTAGCAGACACTTTAAAAACACTTTTAGCAACCGCATATGCCTTGTCCATCAAGGCTCAGAACTTCCACTGGAATGTAGAGGGACCAAACTTCCCACAATATCATAGTTTCTTCGGTGACTTTTATTCAGAAGTCTATGACAATACCATCGACAAACTAGCAGAAATCATTCGTCAACTAGATAGTTATACGCCTGGAAGTATTACTCGCTATGCTGAATTGAGTCAAATCGAAGATCAAACTAAGATTCCTCGTGCCGAGTTGATGATGCAAGAATTGCACTATGACAACGATATCATACTTGGTATGTATAAGCAAGCATTTCACGTAGCAGAAGAAGCCGATGAGCAAGGCATTTGTGACTTTATTGCAGGCCGTATTGACGCACATGCTAAGCATAAGTGGATGCTTAGATCAATTCTTAAAACACAAAGAGCTTAATAATGAGAGCAAGAGATTTCCTAATCGTAGAGTCCCAGGGCGAACTGTTTGAAGTTAAGATGAGTCCAAGCAGCCTTAAGAAATTAGCCAGTGCAGTCGATGCAAGGGTAGGTATTGAATTCGAAATGATCGTTCCTGATGTTGGTTCAGTAGACGGTGATGATTATGAACCAGAAGAAGATATGGATTATGATGAATCTGTATCAGACATTGATGATATTCTAAGATTCTTCAATGACAGAGACTACAATGAACGTAGCACCATTCGTGAATTAGAAGAAGAACTAAGAGAAAAATTCTATGAGTGGCAAAGTGAGAAGATAGATGAGCAATGGAATAGCTCTGATGGTAGAGAATTCTTTGTAAAATGGGTCAAAGAAAACGTAGACCCTGATGATGTTGCTGATCACGTTGATAAACCAGAAGACTTGTTTGGTAATAGAGAACCTGACAAAGAAGACTGGGAAAAGTTCATCGAAGATGAGTGGGAAGAAGGTTTCAGTAGCGATAACTATCAAAATGCATACGATGAGTTTAGAGAAGACAGACAATATGACGGCGACTTTGACGAAAACGAATTCCTAAGCGATATCGGTATTAGATACATGAGCGATGTTAACAATAATGTTCGCTCATATGTTAGCTGGCCGCACTGGACGTATCCAGACGGAGTAGGAGAAGCTGATCTTGAAGGTTTAGCCGATGAATTTTCAGATATTATCGGTCGTAGAGTTCACTACAGCACAGGATATCACGGTGGTCCACGAACCAGTGATGCTTACACTATCGAACCCGACAGTAGTTTGAGTGGCTCGGGTGATGACGCTGGACTAGAATTCATTAGTCCACCTCTTCCTATTGACGAAGCATTAGATGATGTTAGAAAGATTAAAGAATGGGCAGACGATAAAGGCATCTATACTAATAGATCAACCGGTCTTCATATGAATGTGAGTGTCCCCGGATTCGACCAAGAAAAGCTAGACTTTGTTAAGCTAACATTATTGTTGGGTGACAAATATTTGCTAGATAGATTTGGTCGTGGTGCAAATACATATTGTAAGAGTGCTATGGATATCATTAGTGAAGCTCCTAGCGTACAAGATAAAGAGCTATTGTTCAAGAAACTAAAAAATAATCTTGAAACAATGGCAAGCAAGGTTATTCACTCAGGTAGAGTTGGTAAGTTTACTAGTATCAATCCAAAAGAGAATCGTGTTGAATTCAGAGGCCCAGGTGGAGATTGGCTTGGTCAGAACTTTGATAAGATCGAAGAAACATTATACCGATGTGTAGTCGCGCTTGATGCCGCAGTTGATCCTGACAAATATCGCAAAGAATACTTAAAGAAATTGACAAAGATGTTTGCGCCCACTAAGGGCTCACTTGAAGATGTGTTCTTGCAGTATGCGGCGGGAACTATCACCAGAGAAGAACTTAAGTTTAAGCTCAAGACTGCACAAGCTTCTAGAAAGCAACAAAAACTTACTGATCAGGGTATCGTAGAAATCCCATACTTTGCAGAAGCAAGAGAAGGCGACTGGATAGTAGAATACGAAACTCCTGGAAACTTTAAAGTTTATCGCTTATTGTTGAAGAAAACTCAACAAGTAGACACTGATCAAAAAGCACTAGAAGCAGCGATGAAGATTGAACCAAGTTGGTTCAGACCAGACGAAATAGAAAACATCACGGCCACTGAAAACGCAGGTAAGCAAAACTATGTTATTCAACAGAGGGACGGTAGCGAAATCTCAAGCGAGTATGCATACACACCATTGCAGGCACTTGAATTCGCATTTGCTAATGATCCATCACTAAAGAACCAACGTGATGATATTGTCGTTAAGGCTCAAACAGAGGTGCAAAATCTAGGTAGCAGTCCTAGAATGGGCCCTGGCGAACAAATGTTCACCGTAGTAAACAACACAACCAATCAGTCAGTTAATATTGCTGCTATTGATGGTGCAGTTGCATTAAGTCGTGCATTAAGAAACAACCCAAGTTGGGATTCATACCACCAGCAAATCAGAGTTCTATCAGCATCTCCTACTCAGCGTGAACCCGGCTCAGCGTATAACTTATATCGTGTGAGAGGTAACGGAAACAGCGAGTATGTCAGTGCTAGATCGGTCAGTGAAGCAGGTAGAATAGCACTGACTGCATTCCCTAACCTAGGTGATAGAGTAGGTGATTTGGATATCGTTCTACAAGACGCTGATCCTAATGTGGTTGCTATGTATCTCCGCGCACAGCAAAGCGAAATAGATAGACGCAATAACCTACGAGGCACGATGGGTCAGCCCGAGCCTGCATTCGCTAACCCAAATGAAGGAATGGATTCGTACATAGTTTCGGATCCGGGCGATAATTCCGGGGGTGCAAGATTCCGTGCTAACAGTCCGGAACATGCAATTGAGAGAGCAAGACAAGCATTGCGTATCCCGGCCGACAGAGAATTAGTCGCTAGGCTAGAAAACGGTTGACATTGGTTTCTCAATATGATAAAACAGTGTTTCACTGATAAATACTAAAAAGGTGATAGAATATGAAGATTAATGAATTGCTCAACGAATCGTTTGATGACAGCATCGAAGATCCAGATACCGATAAGGTACCCAACATTGTTATGCAGATTCGCAAGAGCATGGATACTGGCGGTAATCGCCCTATCATCTTCCGCGACGGTAATAAGGAAGTCATTCCTGTAAATGCAATGATTGCATTCTTGAACCGCTATGAAACTCTCCGTCCAATGGATCGTGAAGAAATGCAGAATCTTGCCGTTCAGAGCAAGGAAGCATTCATCGACACCGTAAAGAACTTCAATAAGCCTAAGGCACCTAAGAGCATTTATTAAGTTACCCAAAAAAGTTGAAACCTGTATAGCTAGATGCTATATAGTATGTACTGATA
>OGWF01000138.1_pt1 | contig 11573 bp, 23 predicted proteins | sample 1575951 | NCBI WGS metagenome assembly OGWF01 (sample SAMN07581523, study PRJEB24739) | freshwater metagenome | place: Singapore | collected 2015-01
AATTCCCAGTCACGATTACAAGTTAGGGGGCGGTTGTTCAGCGGTTCTCTAAAAAAAACGCCACCGCGATTCCGCGGGGATGCCGCACCCCGGTTGTGTTGTTTCATGGAATGGTGACCCCCCACCTGGGGTTGGTCCAGTTGAGTCGCTTGTTGATGCGGTCTGCTTTGGCACTGTTGCACCGTCTGCAACAGGCGAGCAGGTTGCCAGCTTCGTTGCCGCCGCCGAGGGACTTGGGGACAATGTGGTCTACAGTGTCGGCTTCCCCCCCGCAGTATGCGCAGGTGTATGCATCGCGTTCGAGGATGAAGGCGCGGGTGCGTTTCCATTCTTGGGTGCGTAGGTCTGCCCTATCTTTGGCTGGCATTAGTTCTCTCCCTTGATAAGCGCGAGTGCGTGTTGGACACCTAGGGCAAGGTCCCAGCTGTCGGAAATTCTTGTTTGGGTGAGTGCCGTGATTTCGTCTTGAAGTAGTGCGATAATGCGTTCACGCTCTGCTTCTTTTCCGGCTTGATAGACAATTTCGGTTGGCTTTCCGTATACAGATAGGGGAGTCAAGAGTGCTTTGCGTTCTTGGTTCATTAGATCACCTCAAGTCCGGTGAATTCGCCGCCAGGTCTGGTGAACATCAGGATGGCTCCTCGCTTTGCCATGTCGCCGGTCTTGTGTTTCCACCAGGTTGATTCGGATTCCATCGTTGGCGTACAGATGACGAGCCGGTCACGCTTTGAGCGGATGCCGAATTCGTGCTCATGTCCGTGTACGAGGATATGACCTGCTTGCGCAGGTTGTAGATTGAATGATTGACCAGCCCACCAATCCATCGATTTACCGCGTGCCCACTGGTGGCCATGTGCCAGGACCATGACGGTACCTTGGATGTCAACAACCAGATGATCCTGGTCGATGCCGGGAACGAATACTTGGACATGGCCGTACCTTTCGGGGTTTACTGCGAGAGCTTCGGCGACAGCAATTGCGGCTTCTGTAGCGTGACCGTCATCAGCTCGCGTTTCTTGAAACCTTTGTACTTGGTCGTGGTTTCCGTTGACCACTGACAGCCACACTTGAGGTGCTCCGATAAATGCTTCAATGTGAGCGAGAAGCATTCTTCGCAGTATTCGTGTTTGTTCGGTGACGGTGAGTCGTGAACGCCACATATTGCGGCCGTTTTGTGATTGGTTGCCTTCGATGCAGTCACCAACCAGTGCGATATGGACCGCCGGCCTTCCAGCATCACGCCATCGGGCAACAGCAGTTTCAAGGGATTGGTTCCACCGGGCGATAATGCCAGCAGTCCCATCGCCGTCGAGGTCTTTGCCGATTTGTGTGTCGCCGATGAGTAGATGAAGTACCAGGTCTGTTCTGGTTCCTCTGTTCTTGATTGGAGATTTTTTTCCAATGAGAGCAATAAGCTCGCTAATGTCGGACTTGAGACTGATCGGCTCAATGCGAAAACGGTAGAACCATGTCGGGCGTGTAACAGCAGTCGCGCCAGGTGCCGTTCGTGTCCATCCGTGAGTTTGATGGCGGGCTTCAACCAGTATTGCGCGGTAACCGGTAGGGATAGTGCCGCCTTGGGCGAGAATGAATTGTCGTATGGCTTCATCGCCTTGTACCTGTTCTGTTGTGGTTGCTTCGATTGTGGAGCTGTTGGGGTCGTGTGGGTCGAATGATTGTGTGAATGTCCAGTCACCTGTTCGGCCAGGTTTGACCGGTTTGGGTTGTGGTGTGTGGAGCAGTTCGTTTAGATCCATCAGCGTGCGCAGGTTTTACATTCTCGGCGGCGGTGGGTGCGGATGGTGGAGTCGGATAGTGGGCATCCGTATTCGCGTAGGACTCTGGCGATGTGTGTTGTTTCGATGTTCCAGTTGTCGAACGCGGCGTTGATGTCTGCCCGGTCTTTGTCGGTAAGTGTTACCCACCAGTGTGACCACTTGCAGGAGTTTGGTCGTGCTGGTGCGGCGTTGAATGCTTCTGCGAGGTTCATGCGAGCATCCAGATGATAAGGCCGATGGTGCTGGCGAAGTATCCGACCAGTAGTCCGGTGATGATTTGCCGGTGGGTTTTCAGCGTGTTTTCGAGGTCGTTGAGTTGTTCGGCCGCGGCTTGGTTGACTTTGGCTTGTCGGCGTAGCGCGTCGTGGAGTAGTCGTGCGGTGTCGACGAGTTCGCGGTTGAGGTTGAGTTGTCGGTCGACGAATGTTTCTGCGCTGTTCTCGTCCATTAGAAGGGCATCTCCTCGGTCGGCTTTGCTGCAAAGGCGGGCTTGATGTGGGGGTTGTTGATGTGGCCGATAACCTTGGCTCCCATGCCGTTGCCGTCGGATCGTGCGTACTCTTCGTACTTGAATGAGACATCGCCGGTCACGATGATGTGGGCATCGAGTTCGATGGTGGTGTCGGCTTGCCAGACGGTCCAGTTGCGTTCCCAGGATTGTCCGGTTGATGTGCGAATGGTTTCGGCGAGTTCGAAGCCGAATCGTTTTCCGTCACTGCCGCGCTCAATGATGCGGGCGACTTTGCCTTCGACCTGTCCGGTCACTCGGGCTTTGTTGAGGGCTTCCTCTGCGCTCAATACTGACATTATTTGTTTCCCTTCCGGTTGTTCTTGCGCTTTTGTTCTGCGGCTTTCCGCTTGTGAGTCGGCCACTGGATGTGTGTTGCTTGCTTTGCCATGCTAGTTTTCTCCGAATTTTTTTCCGTAGTTGATGATCTGGTGGTAGTTGTGGCCGTTGGCGGTGATGGTGCCGACTGCGGCGAGGTATTCGGCGAGGTGTCCGAATCCGATGATGCGACCCCAGTTGTATTCCCTCTTTAGGTGGTCTTGGTAGTTCTGGTCGATGATGCCTTTGATGGTGAGCTGGGAGAGCACATGGTACATTCCGCCGCGTGTTTTGATGTTGTCGTTGTTACTCATCGAGTTCCCCTTCCCGGAATCGTTTCGAGCACTGTACACAGTTTAGCGCGGACTTCGACACATTATGTTGGCATCGTGGTGGAATGTATTTCGGCGTGTCTGTTTTTTCTGTTTCGGAATAATCGACCGGCCGGGCTTCGCCCTGGGCCGTGTCGATTGAAGGTACTGTAATGTTCCGCGATCCGCCGTCGGGCTCCGCCCCGGCGGTCGCGGCTTTCTTTATATGTTCGGGTGACATGGGTGTCACCCCTTGGGTGACATGGGTGTCACCCCCCCTGACACCGGTGTCACCCCTTGAGACGAAGATATCCCCACGGTTGAATAACTTATGCACAACGAAATAGCGGTTGGTTCCGCGGTGTCCGTTCTGTTTTTCGACCCTGATTTCGCCGGCTTCTTCGAGGTCGCGGAGTATGCGTTGGCAGTGTCGGACACTGATGCCGGCCATGTCTGCGATGCGGGCGACTGACGGCCACGATCCATAATCGTTGCCTTCGTGGTCGGCGAGGATAATGAGCACGAGCTTGTTCAGGCCGTAAACATTCTTGTTGTGAATGGCGGCGCGGGTAATCTTGAAGCTCACAGTGAATCGATTTCCTGAATGAGCTGCTCAAGTGCTACTCGGACACCGCGGGCGAATCCGTTCTCCGCGTAAATTACCTTCGATGATGCTTCGAGGTGACTGCGGAGTAGGTTGAGAATCTGCTCTCGTTCGTGTTGTGCTCCCCGGATGAAGTAGGGATGCGCGAGGATGTGCTCGGCGCGTGGATCGTTGTCCATTGTGTTTCCTTCCTGAAACAGGTGTCCCCCCGGTGCTAGCACTCACCGAGGGGACAATTCTGATGTGGTGCTAGCCGTTCGGAAGCATATCAGTAGTTTCGAGAATTGCAATACGCATCCCCTCGTCGGTGCCGGGCGGGTCGACCTGAACCTTGACAACCTTTGCCGCCCTGATGACAGAATCGTTTTCGTAGGCGACTCCCTGAAGGCCGTCCATGGCTATCTTGAGGAAGTTGTCGACATCGCTGGTTGAGTATTTCGAGGTGTAGACATCGACATGGATGCGCAGGTCCTTTGTCTCGTACTTTTCGTCGCCGTACTTGTCGCGCCATGCCTGGGCGATGCGCTTCTCATAGTCGGCGGTTGTTTTCGGTGTGTACACTCCACCGTTGCGGGCGAACCTTGGTCGACCCTTTGGCACTGGCTTGCCGTAGATCCATATGGCCCGAATCATGACAGCTCTTTCTTGCGGGCGGTGAATGCGGCCTGAAGTTCTTCGGTGCGACCAGCATCGACAGCCTGTGACCAGAGATTGTTGAGCTCCTCTAGCGTGGTGGCTGTTTTGGGGTCAATGACGGTGACGGCGGCCGATAACCGGGTGACATTCCCGCGGTTGACTTTTTCCATTTCCTCGCGCGATGCTCGCTTGTTTCCGCTGTATTGACAGTTCGCAAGCGCCCTACCCACCGCCGAGGTGGCGCAATTCTCGAGCGCCGATGTCTGGTTAGGTCCGGTGCCACCGTCGCGTTCGAATGCAGTGTCGCTTCCTGCCGGTCGGATGTCGCCGCGGTCGTAGTAGACGGTTGCGGTGCATACCCATTCGCCGCGTTGACGGTCTGCTTCGGTTGTGATGTTGTCGACGAGGACAGCACCGTTCGGGTGGTCCTTCCAGAAACGCTTGAGTCTGGACTCTACTGTTTCGTAGTCGTCAAGGTTGAATCGTGCCATCAGCTAGCTCCTTCTCTAATTGCCAATGATCGTGGTGAACCATCTCCATCTGGAGTCTTTCGGCGACCTGAATCAGGTCGGCAATCATCGCATCATCGCGCTTGATAATGATGTGCTTCGGTTCGAACCATCCCGGTACGAAACCATCCTGATTTTCGATGCGGAGCAACCAGGCGAACACACACGCTTCGGCACCGGTGACATACATCTGCCACTGAACCTGCCGGCGGTACTGAATCGGGATGGCGTTGTCGCCCCAGTCTTTGCCGGTTGTTTTGACCTCGCCGATGAGCGACCAATCATCGTTCAGCGCATCGGGTGTGGCGAGTTGCCACTTGTGGCCGTCGGCGTGAATCAGCCAGTTGTTGTGTTTCAGGCCGTAATGGGCCGGGATGTTGTCGACGATCCATTGTTCCCAGTCGCGCCCGAATCTCATGTATTCGTTGTCGCCGATGTCGACCGGGTTTAGCATGGCATCGACTTCGGCGGCGAATCCTGCGGGTGTTGCCGCGCGAGCGACAGCGGTGGCGGAGATGCCCTGCTTGCGGGCTTCGTACCAGGCCTCGGTGCCTGACAGCGCGACTAGGCGGTCGTTAGACTGCACAGAATTCGCACTTCGTGCCGGGCACATCGTCAGGATATGCGGTGTATCCCCATCCGTTCTTGACTACACAGTCCTCGCAGACGGTAGCGGACTCGTGGACAATCAGGAAGGTGCCGTCGGCTTGTTCCTTCGTGATGTTGCGGGCGTAGGTTAGATCCATGCTTCAAGTGTGGCATGGACCACCGACACGATTAGTATTTGCGGCGGTCGCTTTTGCGCAGCTCAAGTGCCAGTGCCCGCTGGAATTCGATGTGCTCGCGCATCGATGCAACGAACATCTGCCGAAGCATCTCGGTGTGCTCGGCTCGAACCTTTGCCAGTAGTTTTCTATCGACCATAACGGTTCTGGACCCATTCGTTGATGGCGTAGCAGATTGTGCCGAGCGTGACCGCTCCGCCGAGTAGTGCCATTGATCCGATGAGAATGTCGCGGAAGTATTCCATTATTGACCTCCTAGTAGAGTTCCGCGATGAAGTTGCGGATTTCTGTCCAGTTGTCGGCCATAGAACGCGAATGTCCAGACTTTGTGCGAGCGTAAATTCCCTCGAATGTTGCCGCGGTGCGTGTTGCGTAGTGAAGCGCACCCTTTTGTCCGTATGCCTTGACCAGTGCGTTTGCAATTTTTGTGATTCTCATTTTTTCTCCTGTGCTAGAAGGGATGTGAATAACATAGCATCCGTTTTCAACGATTGTCAACATGACATGATGATGCCCGCCGGCAGAGGGAAGGAGTACCGGCGGGCATCGCACCCAGGAGCATCGCTCGACTAGGTGGCGGGCGAAACCTCGGCGGGTTCCGCGGCTTTCCTCTGCTTGTCGTTCTCTTTCTTCATGAACGCTTCGAAGTCGATGTTGCCTTTACCGGTAAGGTGTGAGCCGCCCTTGCGGATGGACAGGTGCAGGTGTGGACCGTATCCGCGTTCTTTGCCTTTGCCAGATGCACCGGACAAGCCGATAACATCGCCGGCTTTGACGGTCTGGCCGGCTTTGACAAGCACCTTTGAGAGGTGAAGATAGTCGGCTTTGTAGGATCCGTGCTGGATGAGCACCATGCGGCCGCCTGCACCGGTCGTGTTGTTGACGGTTTTGTTGACTTTGCCGTCGGCGATTGCGCGGACTTCGGTGCCCATAGCAACCGGGTAATCGACTCCCGGGTTCACCGACCCGCGGGCTTTGTGGTCGGCGAAGGTGTCCGACAGCTTCTTCATTGATGTGGGGCGATACCACATGATTAGGCTCCTGTGTAGGTTCGTGGGTTGATGAAATTGAGGTCGGCGAAGTCGGTGTGCGCGTTGTCGAGCCAGGTGAAATACCAGGTGCGCTTGACGGTTCCAAGCTGGATGGTGAATTTCCAATACTGCGCACCGGTTGTGGCGGGCAGGTCGACATGAAAGTTCGTGTTGAGGTGTCCGTTCACGATGTCCATGGTGATGGCGTTCGGACTGATAACATTCTCGTCGACTACTGACCAGGTGGGCATTCCGCCTTGCATGAGTGTTGCGGTGATTGTTCCGTCTGCACCGGTAGCGGTCGGACCGAGCCAGTCCTGAATCTGCGGTGCGAGGTTGATGTGGTGGGCGACCATTGTTTAGCCTTTCATGAGGATTGAGATGACGGTGCCGATGATGGCACCTGTACCGGCGGCGGCACCCGACCACCAGACGATTTGTTTTTCAAGCGATCGGATGCGCAATTCGTGGTCGTCGAGTCGCTCGCGGGCGTTAGTCTGCTTGAGCTCAAGCACGATGTCGTAGACATCTTTCAGCGTGATTTCGTGCCCGGCCATCACTTTTCCTTGGATCGCACTGTGTCGATGGCGGAGTTGATTGTGGCGTTGAAGTCCTCATCCTTGACCTGTCCCTTGCCGGCGAAGATGAATGCGAGTGCGGCGACGATACCGAGGACTCCCATCAGTGCACCGAATGCGGCGGACTGTACGACATCCATGCCGATGACTGAACCGGCACCGAGTCCGGTCAGGCCGGCACCGAGGGCGAATGCGGCGATGCGCAGTGCGCGTTTGATAATTGTGTTCATGTTGCTCCTAGATGGTGTATGTGGATGGTCTGATGGTGAGGTCAATCATCCAGCGGGTTGTACCGTCGGCGTTGATGGAGATGTTGTGTCCGATGCCGGTGATGACGGATGTCCAGCGATGCGAATTGAACCACACATAGACGGTGCCGTACAGGTCGAACAGGAGCACCGCGGTTAGGTTGGCTTGAGCATTGACTCGGATACTGTCGGGCGAGTATTTGGCGGTGGCGTTGTCGGTCAAGAATTGGGTCGCCAGCGTGTAGATCGTGTTTGTTGCTCTAAACGATGTTGATGCATTGGCTTCACCGGTCCATCCGTAGATGGTTGTGGTCGTGTCTGCGGTGTTGCCGTCCCAGTACGATGCTTCGTTTACTCGGGTAAACATGAGCGCATCGGTCCAGTATTTGGACAGTGCACCGATGTTTGCACCAGTTGTTCTGGAGAATTGGAGCCCGACTCGAGCATAGACAGCGTTAGCGGGTGCCGTTGCCGATGCGGTGGTCCGATACCAGGTCTTTAGCGCGGTGTGGTTGACATATGCGCCGTAGGTGGTGGAGATGATTGCTTGCGCATCGTCCTGCCATTGGATGAAGAATCGGGCGCGTGAGTTGAGTCCGGCGGATGCGGCCGCATATGCCGCACCGTAATAGGTGACACCCGGCGTTACTTCAACCACCTCGGAGAGGGGCAGGGCGACCGTAGGGACCGCTGTCGCCTTGCAGTAGGCACGATATGCCCAGGAGCCGTTGTACGCGCTCCACGCGCCCGCAGAGTCCAGCGAGGGCTGTTCTGCCGAGTAGAAGAAGTTCGTGTCCTCGGTGCGGTTCAGATAGTTCTCGAATGACGGATAAGGGAACAGGTTCGTCGACAGAATCGGCACAACCGCGTTCGATGGTGTGTTGGCGAATCGTGACCCATAGGTAGCGATGGATGTGGCATCGGTTGCTTCGTAGGTGATTTCTAGCCCGCTGGCGATGTTCTCAACGATAATGTCGTTGACAACCTGCGATGATCGCGTAGCAACCTGGATGTCTTGGTAGTAAGTCAGGTTAGTCGGGGTGCCGGTGTGTGTGCCATCGGTGAGTGCCACATTGATGGTTGTCGGGCCGTTGCCGTTCTTGACCAGCGCGTTGGTCGCCGCGGAACCTGTCGGAACATTGAGCTCCGATCGCCACCATCCGTTGGCTGATGAGTTTGCGGTCAGGTCGAGCACATCGGCGACACTGTAGGTGCCGATGAGACTGCCATAGATGTCGGGTGTGCCGGGGATAACACCACTGGGAGTCATTGGCGAACCGGGCAGAAGAGCGTTTAGATCGTTGTTGCGCTCGACGATACCGTTGGCACTGCCAAGGTCTGTCACCTGGTATTGCGCAATCCAGGCCGCCCAGTCAAGAACAGTGAGTGTTTTGAGCTCGAACAGTTCGCCGTTGACGAGCGAGAAGTTGACCGAAACATCCTGCACATATCCTGCCCAGATGATGCTCGAGCTGTATCTGATGCGCACCCAGTAGCCGGGGTTGATTGTGGCCGTGTTGTCGACCATGGTGATTGTGCCGGTGCCTGGTTGGATGCTGTTGATGCCGATGAAGTCCTCGATGCCACCGCGCGTGACCGAGATGTCTCTCACAGTTGCGATGTGGTTTGTCCAGGATGCCGTCGTCTGTACCGGTGATGTCTCCACATAGAGATTGCTGTACAGCGATGCTTCTTCAATCATGCCTAGCCCCTTCCGCGGGCGCGATCGTAGTCGGACAGTACTCGAGCAATTTCACGACCAGCCGATACCGAATCGACAGGTGTGTTGAAGTTGACCGTGATGGGTGCGCGGACAGGTCCACCCGGTGCAGAAGTGTTGCCTGTCGTGGTGTTACCCGGCGAGGTGTAGTTGGGCAGGTTGAAGGTGTTGTCTGCCCAGTCGCGCAACATATCGAAGAATTCGATGTTCTGCTTTGTGAAGTCGTCCGCGGCCTTCTTCATGTCCCGCAAGAATTTGCCGACATCCCGCGCCGCGGTCGCCATGTCCGTTAGTGTCTGACCCATGTCCTTGATGGCTTGCTCGCCGTCTGGTGAAGTGATCCATGCACCGAAGTCCTCGAACGCGGTTGTCATGTCCTCGATGGCTTTCTTGCCGTCGGCAGACTCGAGCCATGCGCTCATCTTGTCGGCCAGAATGTCCACCGTCGGCAGAAGCGACTCGGACAGCGTTTCGCCGATGTCCTCGAAGCGGGCTTGCATCCGCTCGGTCGCCGATGCCGTCGCTTCAGCAGTGCCACCCACCTGGTCCTCAATCGCCTTGAGAATGATGTCCTGGGCACCGAGGATGTTGTTCGACTCCTGGAAGGCTTTGATTTGCTTCTTCTGGGCATCGGTGAGAAAGGGCCGTCATTGAGCCCCAATCCAAACCAAATTGTGTTTGGAAATTTGCAATCACTATTGGCGTAGTTTGCGCGTTAATCGACGTCAATAGCAATGCAAACAAGAATTCATTCCGTGAGGCCAAGAACGCAAATATTGCGGTGACTGCAAGTCCACCTGAAACTATTGGCAAGATAACCCAACGAAGTGCTCGCAAACGACCCGCTCCATCCATTTTGGCGGCTTCTTCTAACTCATTCGGAACAACTTCAAAAAAACTAGCCATTAGCCATATAGAAAGCGGTAAGGAGATCGTTGTATGAGCCAGGGCTAGCCCCAATTGTGTATCGCTTATGCCAAGACTACTCATAGTTGACATTAATGGAGCTCCGACGACTATAGCGGGAACCATTCGCGTAATTAACACTGCAATCACAAAATACTGTCCAATCCGGGTTCGATACCTCGTAATTGCATAGGCCGCCGGTACAGCGAGAATCATTGAAAGTACAGTACTGATTGCTGCCGTCAAGACGCTATTCAGTATTGATCTAGTTACTCCTTCCTCCGCTAACGCTATTACATAGTTTTCTAATGTCCACGGTGACGGAACCAATGAAGGTGGAACAGCAATCGTGTTTTGAGGAGTCTTAAAAGATGTAAGTATCAGATATAAAAAAGGAAACCCATAAACTATTAAAGCCATCGTCAATGCTGCCCAAAGTAAAACTCTGGTGGTGCGTCGGTTGGTTTGAATGCCACTCATTTTTCAACCCCCGGTCTCCAAATAGCAAATATTGCAATCCCCGCAACGAGTATCATCGCTAAAAGATAAATGCTACCCATAGCACTTGCTAGGCCCGGGTCACCGTATCTAGTCAAGGTACGGTAAACCAAGAGGCTTAGGGTCGTCGTACTTTCCTGTGGGCCACCACTAGTCTGAATCACAATAATGTCGAAAGCTCGAGCTGCATCAATCCCACGAATGATTAAAGCAACCGCTAAAACTGGTCGAAGCAAAGGGAGTATTACACGGAACAGCATTGTTGGAAAACGTGCACCATCTATTTTGGCAGCTTCAATAACGTCGCCGGGCAAATTTTGCAAACCAGCAAAAAGCACCAAGGTTATAAAAGATGTCGTAAGCCAGATGTCTGGAAAAGAAACAGAAAATAACGCAACTTTAGGGTCACTTAACCAACCGATTTGGCTTGTTTTTTGAATTACCCCGACTTGGCTTAAAAGTTGATTCACGATTCCAAAATTATCGATCAATAGGAAACGCCAAAGTAAACCCGCAACTACCGGCGCTATCATCAGTGGATACATGAATAAAGTACGGAAAATTGAGGAACGATTTCCTAAAGCCCCAAAAATCAATGCCATTGTGAGCCCTAATGTGAATTCGAGCATGACTACGATGAATGTGTAAATCAAGGTGCGCTGTGCCGCACTTTGAAATGAACTAGAAGTGAGTGCTTCCATATAATTTGAAAAGCCTATAAATTCACGTGGACCACCCGCAATAGGCGAAATCTTGTAAAAACTATTTGATACAAATGTGATTACTGGCCAAAGGACGAATGCGGACAAGAATGCTGCAGCAGGCAGCATCATAAAAAGCGCAAACTTGCGATCGCTAATTCTCACTTGTATCCCCTCGGAAAACTCATGGGGGCAGTCGATAAACTATACCGACTGCCCCACTTATTTAGTGTTTACTTTATGATTCCTTCTATTTGAGTTTTAGCTGCTTTAAGCAACGCAGCATTATTCGCACCTGGTTCAACAGCCTTCTGAAGCAACGGAGTTAGAACGGTGTCGACGATCTCCTGCCACTTTGGGGTGGCAGGGCGAGCGAATGTAGCTGGTGAGTTGAGTGTCTTGAGAATTGCTGAATAGTTCTCGCGACCAGCAACCTTTTCCT
>OGWF01000139.1_pt1 | contig 11465 bp, 17 predicted proteins | sample 1575951 | NCBI WGS metagenome assembly OGWF01 (sample SAMN07581523, study PRJEB24739) | freshwater metagenome | place: Singapore | collected 2015-01
TTGGGTCAGAAACCAAATGAGGACGAGCAATGTCAATGGCTCGGTTGAGGCTTTCACCAAAATCGTCAACGAGTCTGGTGAGTCGCTCAAGCGAAGCGGAAAACGAGTGGTGGTTTGGTCTGGGTGGGTCATTAAGACCACCGCTTAGAGTGGGAGGTTGTTTTGGGTTCATACTTTGTTCTTGGGGTTTGGGGTTTGCCACCGATACGAAGCCTCGGTAGCCAGGGCTTGTTGACTACATCTTACCCTTTTTGCCTTTACCCTTGGCAGGCATAGGCTTGGCAGCAGGCTTAGCAGTCATCTTGGCAACGGCTTTCTTTGGCATAGGTTTGGTTTGGTTTAGGTTGCTCACAGTTGAGTGAGTAAACACCCCTTAGAGTTGAGTCAGGAAGTCGTCAAACGAAAACATGAAAAAAGTTTATTCATACCAAATCAGTCTGAAAAACGACAAGGCTAAACGCTGTGTGCTGCAAGCTCTAGCCTGGTGGACTAAGCAGATTGGCGTTCAGTTTGTCGAAGGTAAAGACCAACCTGACCTGCTGTTCTTCTGGCAGGAGCATTCCAAGTACCCTGTGAAGATTGCCAGATGTGAACCTGTTAAGGATGGAAGCAGGACAGTCCACTGGTTGACCTTTGACCCTAGGGTGAAGTGGGCAACAGGCAGGATTAGCCGTTTCCTTGGCCTAGGAGACGATCTGAGGCTCATTGCGGCTCATGAGGTAGGACACGCCCTAGGACTAAGCCATAGCGATTCTAGCGAGAGTCTGATGCACCCTGAGCCAGTCAACCTAAGGCTGACTGAGGTGGAAAGAGGGCTTTTGAAGAAAAAATCCGCAGAGAGGAATGCATAGCAAATTTTCCGCTGCGCTGCACTTTGACCCCCTCCACCCCTGCCTATTCCGCTAAACCGTTGATCCTCAACAAATCCGACTTTGTACTACACAGATTGTTTGTAGTTATGGCCAAGGTTGGATATTCTTACTTCTATTCTTACTTCTAGTGAATCTGCCTACGATGGCAAAGCTAAAGCGTTAAGTTGCAACAGGTCAGGCAATCGAGCGGATGGAACTCCTAGTTCTATCCCAGGGTATTTTGAAATAGACACGAAGGCACGATGATGGGTTCCCTTTACTTTGCCTTTGCTTTTCCTCTGCTTCTCCTTTCCCGCTCAACCACACTGCTGTTATGTAGTATGTAGAAGGTAGTATGTAGTATGTAGAAGAATTCCACTCTCAACTCTCAGGCTCAGCTTCAGTGAACTCGCCATCAATCACCAGTCCTTCACGCTTCAACAGGTCAGTAACCTGTTCATGGTCAATCTTCAACCTATGCTCAACCACGGTCTGAGGTTGATCATGCAAAGCAGCAATCTTGTCCACGGCTACAGCAATGGCGATAGGCAGGCTGGCCAATGGAATGTTGTCAACCTCATCAACCAATCGCTTCGATCCCTTGCTAACGAAATGGCTCAAGGTGTTCGCTGTGGTCTTCTTCCAGGCTGCTATGTTGAACTCATTGTCAGCATCTTCCGCTGAATTTCTCAAGGCTGTTACAATGTGAGTGCTAACGCCATACTTCTCCGAAGTCACCCTTACTCCCATGCCAGCCTTGAGGTCTTTGATCACAGCTAGCCTGACTTCCTCAGGTAATCCTGATCCAGTATGCCTACCCTGTTTAGTCTTAAATCTCTCGTCCATTTGCGTTTAAATGCGTTTTAAGCCTTTTTACCCCGTTTCCGCTGTGGTTTATCAGCCTTAGCTTTAGGACGCTTCCTAGGCTGCTTTGTGGCCCATTTAAGGGCATCGTTGATCATCGCCTCGTATGCAGGAAAGAAAACCCCATCGAAACAGCGGACAACCTGCTCCTCAACCTGCTCTGACATCCCAAACGAAACGCCTGAGATTGCCAAGCTGGCGTGCATCAGTTCGTGCCTGACTGTTGAGAAGAACTCTTTATCGTCACTCCTTAACGATTCGTTAATGCAAATGATCTTGGAGTCATGGTCATAGGTTCCCAGTTCTTGCATCCCTTCGACAATCCTCAGCTCTACAGGTTGTCCAGCTACCATCAAGATTGCTTTATTATCCATGGTTAATTCCACCTGTTAAGTGTGAGCAGTGCGCCAATTAGCCCGTAGTTTGCCAGATCAAGCCAAGAGTCCAGCAAAGGTTCATTCTTCGCCTCATTTCCACTCTTTAACAGATTGGCGATCCTGGCAGTCTTGTCATCGCACCTGACCAACACTCCAACCTGGCCATGTCTGCTGATGTTCTGCGACCCATAGTCCTGCTGCTTTCGGTCTAGCGTCTGGATGTTCTCAAGCCCGATCCTGAGTGCCTCTAGGCCGATGTCAGTCTGTAGCCCAATAGCGTTGGCAATCTCGGTCAGCATTTGGTCACTCAGCGTCATGGTCTGTCTCCTTTTGGTAGTCTAGCCAGGCTTCCAGAGCAGCGTATTTGGCATTCTCCTGCGCTGGCGTCATCACTGGGCATTTGCAAAGAGCTACTGATAGCTGCTGAGCAATAGCTTCAGCCTTCTCTAGCCGTTGTTCTAGCTTTGCCTTGGTCATGTCTCACTCTAGCGCAGGCTTGGCAGCGTCAAGGCACAAAAAAACCCAGCGGTTTAGGCTGGGTTTAGTTGAGTGTGGAGTTTTGTTGTTTTACTTGCAGTAAACAGAATAGCTGACGCTGGTTACGCTTAGCTTATTTGCTCTACCACTATTGAGTATTCGCTCACATCCTTTCTCGGTGAGGCGGCGTGGACGGATAATAAATTTGGTGAACTGCTCGTATGCGTTATATGCTGGGACAAAAGCTGAACAGGTGACAGTGTGGATGATCATAGTGTTGTTTGGTTAAGTGTTAATGTTGGTTTTTATGCGTATTGCGTTGTTCCTAGAACGCGATTGTCAAAAGTGTATCCGATTGCTTCTTCAATCGCTGAAGTGCCAGTTGCGACAAATGATTCTTCTTCATCATCATCTTCAATGAAGTCGGCTTCTGTGATTGTTGTATTCATGTGAGCAATCAGTGATTTTAGCGTTTCGGCTGAGATGAAGTCGTTCATAGTGTTGTTTGGTTAGTGTTTCGTTGACGACCTCATATTAGTTGAGTGTGGAAATAGCGCAACAAGAAAAGTGATTATTTTTTCTGCCTATTCCTAGATTGCTCATTTTCAACGCTTTCTGCCTGCAAAAACTTGTAGGATTTTCCGATGAACCTTAGCGGACAGTCCCAAAATCGCTCACCTGTGCGGTTTTTTAGGCATTTCGCAGTCCTTACCGAATCGTCTCCTTCTGTTTTGTCTAGCTGGATGATGTGGTCAGCATCTTGGCCAATCGCTCTAGACTCTCTCAACTGCCCTGCATCGTTAAGTTGTGAAGCTGTCAAAATACATTTTCCACTTCTAACTGCGGTTCGTTTAATCATCCTGCTGATTCCAGCAACAATCTCCTCACGACTTCCCTTTGTAGGCCCATCTGCCTCCATTAGCTGAATATAGTCAACCAAGGCAATATCGCAGTCACTCTGCTCAACATCAGCGAGAATGTCCTTAGCTGATGCTCCATGAGTGTCAACGATGGTTGCTCTCATCTTCGCAAGCCTTGCGATGCTTAGGCCAAAAGCATCATAATCACCTCGGTTCATGAGTCCACGCATCACAACTTGGTTATCCAAGCCTGCATCACTGCAAAGGATTCGATAAGCCTGCTCAAGTTGCGTCATCTCAAGCGGATAGATTCTAACCGACTTACCCTGCGCCATTGCTGCTTCGCAGAAGTTCTGGATCAGCGTTGATTTGCCATCACCAGGCTTTCCAGCTACGACCCAAACCCTGCCTGGCTGCATTCCGCCAGTCTTATCGTCAATCATCTGAAAGCCTGTGCTGATGCCAGGCAACTTGCCTCCAGACTCAACTCGCTTCTGGATTTCATCAACAAGATCAGCGCAGAGTGTTCCTAGCGTTTTGCTCTCAAGAGGCTTGCCAACTACTTTGCCTGCTCCTTCAATCGCTTTCTCGGCTTCAAGAATTAACTCTGCTGTTGAGTCCACAGGAAGCGTAACTGCCTTGCTGTAAATCTCCGCGGCAATCTTGTAAGCCTCTGCCTTGCGCTCCATCTCAGAACGCATTCTGAGGCGGTTTAAAGCCTCTTTGAAGATGGCAGGACTAGCGAACAGGGTAAATACCTCCGTGAGCCTGTAAGCCCCACCAATGTCCTCAAGGATGCCATCTGCTCGGAGCTTAGCCGTGATACTGATTAGGTCAGGAGGAACTTGAGCATCAATGCTTGCAGCGATCTCTCGGAATATGGGCCGATTCATCGGGCTGAACATCTCAGCCGCAATTCCGTTAAGTTGTGAAGCGTATCGGTCTGGATGTTGAGCAAGGATGCTTAGCACCAGGTCTTCGTCTGTTTTGCGTAGGTCGTTAGTCATAGCGTGTTCCTCCAATCAATTTTAGGTTTGTCTAGTGCAGCTTGCTTCTGGCTAGGAAGCCAGCCTTGTCGTTTCCAAGAACGGAATGCAGCTTTCCAACACTTGATTTGCTGGTTGCCTCGTTTCCATCCACCTGCCTCCCAGTGATCCCACATCACTTGGCCATCAGATCGAGTCGCACCGACTTCTTTGGCGTAGTCTTCAACTTCTTCCATGGTAGGTTTCCTAAACCTGGCTTGAGGCTCATCACCAAAAAGAGATTCCTCTTTACTATGGTTTACGGTTTCTGGTTTATGGTTATCGGTTAATGGTTCTTGGTTGGTTGAACTAGAATCCAACGCCCGTTGAACGCCCGTTGAACGCCCGTTGACTTCTTGTTGAACGCCAGTTGAACAAGCGTTGCCTTTTCTTTTTGCTGCTGACGCTTTTCCAGCAATTCTAGCCTTCTCGATTTGGCCTTTATATGTAGCAATCTCAGCGTTACATCTATCGCTTTCCCATCCATTATCAGTAAGAGTAAAGAACTCCTTAAGAACAGTTTCCGTGGCCTTGCGTTCATCTTCAGACCTAGCACAAATCTTGCGGCAAAGGTCTTCGATTCTCTCCGTTAGAGGAGATTCTGTGTCGTAGTAAACATCCATGAGCCTGCGATAAACGCCGTGTTCAAGGAGTGTCAGATGTACTGTAGATTTGCAGTAGTCTCCGATGTTGTGTTGGTAATAGAACATAAGCAATAAAAAGCCCCCCTTGTGTCAGACCCCACAGGCTTAACCTGTGGCACAAGGGAGGCAAATTCGTTTAGAGGTTAGGATGTGGTCTGAAGACATCCACCTGCAATCTCAGCCATGAAGGCTGCGTGTCAAGTCATTGGGCTGGCTCAGGCTTGATGAACTGCTCATGTGCCTGCTTTAGCATTTCAACTGCATCGTCTTTTTCTAGGCTTGTCTGGAACAAAATCTTGGTCTTGCCAGAAGGTGTTGGAATGAAGCAGATAATTATAGCAGCACAGTTATGGTCTGCCATCTCGTCCATTACATCCAGGCCCAGTTCGCGCATATCAGCGCACAGTTCATCAAATTCTATTCTCATAATGTTTTTGGTGTCTTCGTTTGATCCTTTCTCTCTTTACCTCTGCATAAAGCGTAGAGTCAAATTGGTCAACTGCTAAAAGAGCGTACTCAATCGAGTTTATGACCTTTTCGTTTGCCTCTAGGTTTTCCTGTAGCTTCATCCTGATCATGTGCAGGTGAGCCTTTACTGTCTCTTTGTTTACTCTCACTGTTGTTGTTGTGTGTGGAAATTAGTGGCTGATTGGTTTCCCGAATCAACTGGAAGAAGTCTTCTGCTCTCAGGACGCAAAGCCAATCCTTACCGTTACGCTTGTGAGCGACAACAGGCATCTTGGAATCACCAGCATCTCTATTGGCCTGCATCATCCAATCATAGGGGTTTCCGCGCTCAACACGCTTCACCTCCCAATGAATGCCTGGCAGTGATTCACAGATTACATCTGGCGATTCTGAACCGCCTGAGAACTGTTGTCCTCTACGGGCATCAAATCCCTCGTTTCGCAACTGGTCACGCCATTCTCGCTCACCTCTTGCTCCTTTCTGTCTGCTGTTGATCGCCATCGGAAGATTCGGTCGAAGTTTGATTCGTATTTTTCGAGATTAACTGGCCTTGGTTTGTCGCCCTTTCCTGCGCTCATAGGTCTTCGTCAAGATCGTAGGGTTCAACATGGTCTGGAACCATTTGGTCAATCTCGCCAAAGCTAAATCCCATGGCAAGCAATACTGCTCGGAAGGTTTCAACGATTACCTCCCTGTCGGCGGTAAAGACCTCAAAGGAGTAAAGACGGTCATCTGAACGATCAACGGTGATTTTTAGCATGATGATTAAGGTTTAAGGGCTTCGTAAATGTGCTTGCTGACTTTTTCCCATTTGCTTTTAGGCTCAGAGGCTTGACGCTGCTGAACCTTAAGCTGTTCTTTGAGGTTGAGGATTTCCTGTTTTAACTGGCGATTCTCGGCCAATAGGTAAGCGGAGTTTAGGTCTTCGATTTGCATAGTGTGGAAGTTAGAGAGACTGCTGGGCTAAGGTTGCTTCTTGGCTAGGCTTGCGGCAACTGGTGACACTATTGGGGACAACAACGAACCCTTGCCAATACCACCCAGCAGTCTCAAAAGTTAATCAAAAGGGAATGCAATCTTCGTCATCAAGATGAACATTCTTGCTGATCTTCGCAGTCTTCACAGGTTCACCTTCCTTTGGCTTAAAGCTCAAGCTCATGAACTTAGTGCCAGACTTTGACTCCTTGAGCCAGGCGGCAATCCAGTAATCAACTCCGTTGATGAGGACGCTTCCATTGTAATCTGGATGACTATCCTTTTCCTTCTTGGTGTTCTTAAAAAGCGCACCGCTGTTATCTCGCTGTTCCATATTTCTTGTTCTTTGGTTTGGGTTTTCTTCTTGCTATCTCGGCCTTCACCAAGGCAATTAGCCTAGACGGTTCCAGCCTAATCTTTCCTTCGCTCCATCGAGCGATATAACCGCATAAGTCGCGGCAAGTCTTTGTTTTGATCCACTCGGCACCGTGGATCAGGTCGAGCATATCAGAAATAATTGGTCGTCTCTGTTCAATGGGCTCCAAAGTATCAGGATCAATCAGGCCCAAGTCTGCTGCTTTAACAGCGTCAGCACAGGCAGTTTTGATGATCTCGATGTAGACCCATGCCTCCTTGTTGGCGGCAATGTCTTCGGGAGAACCTTCAGTGAACAGTGGCGAATCAGTCATTCTGCTTCATCCAATTCGGCATTTCCAGCTCAGTCCAGAAATTGTAACCAGGCCAAGTGTCGTTCCGCAGGCATTTTGAGTAGATTTCAAGGTCTGCTTTGTATGCGTTCCTGCCAGCCAATAGAAACTCAGGAGGTAGAATGTAGACTGCCACCAAGTAAGGAGGCTTTTTTTCCTGAGCAATCAGGATAAACTTCTTCGCCTTCTCGCCAATCGTCCGCAGTCCATCCAAATAGAACGCTCCCTGGACATGATAACGGAAGTTGCAAACTGTACGCAGGAAAGCCTGCGGACTGGCGTCCTCCGTGGTCTTGTAGTCAACGATAGTGCCATCGTGCAGCAAACCATCCAGCCTTCCTCGGCAGTCTGTGAATGTATCTTCGTCCTGCCAGAAAGCAGACGCTTCAACGCAGCGCAGATCATCAAACAGCTTCTTGGCTGAATGATTGTGAACTGCATCACGCATGGCAGTTACCTGCTGCCATTCTTCAGTACTGACGATTTGCTTACCAGTAGCCTGCTGCTGGTGATATTCGTATTCAGCCTTGCCATCCTTTGTTCGCCTGTCCAGTTTAGGAATGACATAGAAAGCGTCTTCGTTGCCTTCCATGATCACCTTATGGGCAAGGCTACCAAACAGCATTGCAGGAGTTGGAGGCTCTTTGGGAGCCGTCCTGCTGTGGTGAAACAAGGCAGGACACTTGTGGATCATGTCAAGGCCATGCTTACTGACCTCAAAACGGCTGTGGTATTCATTCTCATCAAGATTGAGAACAAGCCCGTTAAGCTTTGTTTGAATTAGTTCGTCCATAATTAAAGCTTGTTGAGGTAGTTAAGGATTCGGGAAAGTTCCTTCTCGTTGCAGTCTGTGATCAGTTCCTTGTTAAGCTTGGAAAGCAGGACAGGGACATGATCTGCTCCGTTTGGATGGGCAACAATCTGATCAATCAAGTCTTCTTTAGCATCAAATGGACTTGATGCAGGTGCAGCTACAGGCTCAGGTGCAGCTTCGCCAGCATTAAGCCATTCCGCGAGACGCTTGCCAGTCTCAGCGGTGATGACCTCTGGCTTGCCATCAAAAAGCCTCGTTCGGTCTTTCTGAGCCTCAGCCATGTGAGCGGCATTGATGTTCCAGCAGACTGTGAACTCAAAGTCAATTCCGTCTCGCTGTTGAGGATCCATGCCAGACTTCTGAACCTTACCACGCTCGTCCATGCTGTAGCCCTGTTTAGCCCTGACGGTGGCAATCACATGGCATTTAGAGCGCATCATGGACTGAATGAAGCGATCATGGCGTGGGGTTACCTTTGCCCAGTCTTGGAAACGGTCACCAAGCTTGGTTTTAATGTCCAAGCAACCACCTGGGCCTGACCATTCATGCGTGATGGAGTCAATGACCACCACATCGTAGCCCGAACCTTCAGCGGCTTCGATTGCTTCGATAAAGCGTTCTGGAGAGTATGGCGGAGACAATTCCAGCACATCGAAGTCAAAGCGATCAGCGTAAAGGCTTGCTGAGCCTGCTTCTGTGTCAATGAAGGCAATCTTCTTGCCAAGTTGGGAGGCGACAGTCAGTGCTGCCGTGGTTTTGCCTGATCCAGATGCACCAGAGAAAAGGAGTCTGGCTTTGGCTTGTGCTTTGGTTGCTTTCTTAAACATAGTTGTGTTTAGTGTTGTGAGTTGAGGTAAGCGGCGATGATGTAGATGGAAACCAGCATAAAGACGGCAAAGGCAATAGCCTGCCAGAGGTTGCCAAAGGTGTAATCAACCTTGGGTGGGAAGTCCTTGTAATACTCAGAAGCCGCAGCCTCTGCCTTGTTGTGAAGGTGTTCTTCGTACTCTCGCCTCCAATTGGAGCGATTGTCAGTGATTCTGGTCAAAGCCAGAGGTTGGTAGGTGTTGTTGTTCATTGGTGTGATGCCGTTGTGTGGCGGCACTACCTCTAAAGAGTCCTTGAGACTCTGCAACTACTTTTTCAGTTTATAGTGGAAAATGCTGTAAAACCTGTTGTGGACGAAGACTCTAAACAGTTTACGCTCAACGGATTTCCTGTTGTAAAGGTCGCGCAACTTTTTTTGTGCGCGTGTGGTTGTGACCCTCCAAATCTTGCCAATTTGCTCTGCTGTGAGCCAGCCTTTGGGGACTTTATCCCCCTCTTGAGGTATTCTCAGAAGCTCGACCCATTCAGAAGTCTCGAAACCCTGTGGGCAGGTGGAATTTGCCCCCTTCTTTGAGTGCGTGCCAGGCTTGCCACTCTCCCGTTTTCTCATTGATGTTGCCATAAATCCACCCATTAGAGTGCCTCAAGGTAGTTGTAAAGGCTGAGTTGTAGTCCATGTCCAACTGGCACAATGCTCCACTGCTCATTGCAATGCGCCTTTCAAGGCCAGGAGAGGTCACCGTGTCAGCAGTGTGAACATGGCCAAAGATGCAGCTCCCATAGATTTGAGCGTGTTGCCGACAAGCGTTCAGTCCATGATGATAGCCATGAAGGAATCTCACCTTACCAAGCTGCAAAACTCCGTTCCGCTTATGGTAGCGAAATGATGAAATGTTAAGTTTGGAATATAGCTTTCTCAGTTCCTCGATCCCTTTTGAGGCATAATCAGCTTTCAGTCCGTTGTTGCTCTCAGCCAAGTTGTAAAGCCTTTGGTCGTGGTTGCCTTCTAGGACATACTTGGGCTTCCATTCACGAAGGAACTGGCAACCGTCCTGCCAGTCAACCATCATGGACTCAGCCTGTTCTTCTGCTGATGCTCCACGGCGAATTGCACGAAGATCGAACAGGTCACCTCCAAAAATGCGCACATGAGGCTTAAACGCCTCTGTGAAGTCCAGAAGACTCTTTACGGTCTTGGAGTCCTGCTTGTCTCCGTGCAGGTCTGTTGCGAAGATGAAGCGCATTAGGGCTTGCGTTTGCCTGCCTTCTTGAGTGCTGCTTTTTGGGTAGCGTAGGCAATGGCAACTGCCTGCTTCTGAGGCTTACCATGCTTCATCTCAAGGGCAACATTCTTGCTAAAGCTCTTTTGTGAGTATCCTTTTGTGAGGGGCATAATGGTTAGGCTAGGTTAATGTTGAGAGTCGTCAAGGATTCCTTGCCAACTTCTCTGCGGCCTGCTGGGTGTCACGGATGCCAAGCAATGCGCCAGTTCCAGAATAAACACGGAACTTTCCTGAGTTTGACTTGATGATCCTGGTTCCGTTGCTGCCGTTAAGTACGGAAGGCATGGAGGGATCAGGCTGGAAGCGAATATCGTTAGAGCCTTGGTTGAACCTCTTGGACAGTGGAATCACATTGCCAGCGTCATCGTAGGTTACTGGGTCGAGAGGTGTCGGAGAACTAGGCAATTTGTCCCATTCTCCGACAATCGCTTCATTGTAAAAACCGACTTCATTAATCCTGTATTTGGATCGAATGCGCTTAGGCGTAGAAGGATTCTCAGACAACTCAGGGCTAGTCCTGTCAGTGACTAAAAAGTAATCAGGATATAGGAGCCCCGTGACGACTGTGGCTTTTTGTATCCCAAGCCGATTCAGCACCTCCCCGTGAAGGGCGTTCATGCGGTTGAAAGATAATGTCTCACCACTCGGCAGGAGAATTTCCCCAACCATGCCATGAGACTCTAGGCTTTTACGCTCCCTTCGTGATGCGTTCTTTATAACTTCAACGGGTTTCCCGCGAATATCTAAAATTGTCACTCTCGGAAGACTTGGAAAAGTGTTCTTCGCCGCCTCATTAACCATCTTCTGCACCGTTTCAGAATCTCCGCTCTTAACAGCGTTAAGGTAGGCAGCATCCTGCTCGGTAGTAATTGGCTGGAAACGAATGTCGTTAGAGCCTGGGTTGAACCTCTGAGACAGGGGAATTAGATTTCCAGCGTCATCGTAGGTGAAAGGATCGGCGGATTTGATTTGATTAGGGTCAAAAACTGCCGTGGTATTTACTGATCTATTAAATGAACCCTTGTCATTAAAAAGTTGAATTGCGTCATGTCCTTCTTTTTTAAGGGCTTTTGTTATAATTTCCCTTGCCTTTGCTGCAAGCTTCTCTGTTCCATTAGTCCAATTCTCTAATAATAGATCAATTTCTTGTTCGGTTTTTGCTAAACTTTCGGAATCTCCCTTTTTGTTAAAGCTATCAGCAGCTTCCATTTTTTTATCCAATTCTGAAGCATTAAAACTGTCCCACTTCTGTAAATTAGATTTTATTTCAGAATATCCTTTTATTCCATTGG
>OGWF01000140.1_pt1 | contig 11374 bp, 22 predicted proteins | sample 1575951 | NCBI WGS metagenome assembly OGWF01 (sample SAMN07581523, study PRJEB24739) | freshwater metagenome | place: Singapore | collected 2015-01
CTATCGTTCCAACGCAATTCTGAAATCTTTTTGCACTTAACAATGTTGTTTGAGATTTCATTGTGCGTGTAGTTGTAAGCATCAGCAGATTTCGAAACACAAACATACTTGCGTTTATTTGTCGAATTTGCCAGTGATAAATTTGTGGAGTATGGATTCAAGTTCGTCGATTCTTTCGTAAAAGTATTCATCAATGTGCGCGTTGCCATTACACTTATCTGCGTAGAGATTTTGCGTAGTGATGATAGCGTTGTAAATAGCGTTTCGTTCTTGATGTGTGAGTGTGATTGTTTTGTTTTCATTTTGCATTTTATTTTGTTTTAGTGATTACTGATTCGTGACGTTTTTCGAATTCGTATTCGTCATTGCCTACGATTCCAATAACAACAAAGATGATTATTGTTACGATTATCCATTTGATTTCTTTTTTCATACTGGTTTTGTTTCTGAATAAATGATTTTTATTTCTTGTGTTGGGTGTTCTAAATTATCATATGCGTATAACTTGTCTTCGCTAATTGTAATTCGCATTTGATACGCGTGGTAAAGGAGTTTTTGTATTGCCTTCCATCGCGTTGGAAATCTGTACTGATTAAACAACTTGCCATTGACGATGAATTGAACGTAGTACATATTAGTGAGCGCGTTCGTAACGTGCGCAATTGTCATAAGCAACATCGCACATAATTAGTTTTTCGTTTGTTGCAAAATCAATTGCACCAGTTGTTTCACCGTATTCATACGAAACGGTTGTTGGCTTGATGTCACGCATTTCACATTCAGCAGTGAAAATGTCAATGTTTGAGAAATAGATGTGTGTGTACATTGTGTTTTTGTTTTTTATTTGTTCAATTCATTTCTAAATTCTTCTGCTTCTTTTTTTGAATAAAACGCTTTAATAACTTCATTGCCAATCATAACAGTATATGTTGGATACGTGTAAGGATTTTTTGTTTTAATTCGTGCTTTCATCTTGTTTTTTGTTTGTTTTATTATGCGTTGTGGATGCGCACCCCCCATTTTATTTATGAGAATAATCTAAAAGCTTTTGTAATTGCATTTCCATTATCTAACTTACGGAACCACATTTTAAATGTATAACATTCAATTTCTTTTAAATCTTCTACAATTTGCAACGCTGATTTAGGCACCCAACAAGAATAAGTCTTGTACTCATTCTCAATTTTATAAGCTTTTTCAGTCTCTTGTAATATAGTCATGTGAGAAATAAAAGGACTATTTGTGTTAGTGGTTAAGATAATTGTGTTCATTTTGTTTTTTGTTTTAATTATATTTGTTTGATGGAGCAAATATAAAACGACTTTTTGAAATACCAAACTTTTTTTTCACTTTTTTTTATGACTAATATCTAACTGGTTGAAAATGAACACAAAAACTTTTAATAGAAAACCTAAAAAAACCTTCAAGAAAGGTGTTTTGAACGTCAATTCAGAAGCATATCAACAACAATTAGTGATACAATTCATACGTGCAAACTATCCAAACGCACTTTATTGTGCAAGTGCAGGTGGTATGCGCACCAGTTATCTGCAAGCGGTTAAGATGAAACGCACCGGTTATGTCAAAGGATTTCCCGACTTGTTCATATACGAACCACGTGGTGAATTTTTTGGTCTTGCAATCGAAATGAAGAAAGAAAAAGGTGGTACTGCATCACCAGAACAAAAGTGGTGGCGTGATGAATTAAGAAATAGAAAATACGAAAGTTATATTTGTAAGGGAAGTGATGAAGCAATTGAAATAATAAAGAAGTACCTTGACACTTGATGCATATATAAGTAAGAATTATGACCATCTCAAAAAGTTGGCACGTAATATTGCGCGGAACGAAGAATGGTATGAAGACTTGTTGCACGAATCAATCATCAGTGCAATCACATCTAAACACATCGATAACTTATTACAGAACGATGAATTCGAATTTTATTTGATACGTGTAATGTACTTATCAGTGAATTCACCATCAGCACCATTTAACAAGCAGTATATTCAATACAAAAAAAATAAGCGTGATTACGTTGAAAAAGTTTTTGAAGAAGACAAAACGTGGTTAGGTTCTCGATTAGTGAATGAGCAATTAGATATTTTGATTAGTCGATTAAGTGAATTCGAAAGATTGATATTTGAAGAATATATTTTAGAAGATTTTTCATATAAAGAATTCAGCAAACAAACTGGTATACCTTCGGTATACTTGTATAGAACAATAGATAAAATAAAACAAAAATTAAGAAACAATGTTATTCGTTAGAAGTTCTGAATACAATCGCAGGTTAGAAATCTGTCGCAATTGTAAATTTTTTGAAGCGTCAACACAATCGTGTGGATCACTCATCATTGGTGGTGAAGAACAAATTGAAGTTCTTTATCGAAAAAAATCAATTCACTTGTGTGGTTGCGTTATGCCTATCAAAGCCAAACTATCATTAGCAACTTGCCCAGCATCAAAATGGAAAGGTCTATTAACAGATGAAGAAAAGATTGCGTTAATCGCATTGCTCGATGAAATCGAATCGACTGGTAAGATTGATGATACACAACGCAATCAGTTCTATGCATATAAAGACCAAATAACACAAGCATTCAATGAGCGTTCAACGTGTAGTGCGTGTATCAAACGTGAGATAAAAACAATGCGTGAATCTTTGAAAAGTTCTTGATAAGTATTCGAGCAACTAATTTAATCGTCAACGTATATTTGTAGTAATGCAATACGTCATATCATATTTTAGTTTAGATTTTCCAAAAGAGAGCGCATTTGGTGGTTTGTTGCATTACTCCATTTGTGCTCTCTTTCTTTTCTTTGATGCGTAGCACTAATCAATTAACCTGCGTGTGGCATAGCGCAGTATTAAAAGCCAACACTTGCAATACACCAATGCTTGGATCGTGTAAATGCTTCTTTTGAAGCGTGAACGTTTGTTTTTCTTGGGGGGGCTTTTTCTTTTCTTTCTTTTTCTTTTTTAAACTTTTTTCTTTTTCTTTCTTTTCTTTTGAATATGTTTAATATATATACGTTTATATAAGTATATGTGATGATTATTTTCTACAATAACAACATTTTTGACAATTATTTTCTACAATAAAAAAAATACAACAAATGATATTAGTACCTGCACAATTAGAAGCAGTAACAACGCGTAAAGACAAAACGCTTAAATTAACTTTTGGCACAAATGAACTTACACCAGTTCAAGCATCAGAGTTATTTACAACTGCAAATCAATTTGGTTATTTGATGTTCAAAGAAGAATCGTTTTCACGCGATGAAATTGATATGGTTGAATCACTTAAAACTGATTTAGAAGACACAATGAAAAAACCATCACAACGATTACGTGGTGTGTTGTATCGCAACTATGAAATGAATAACGAAGGTTTCAACACGTTTTCAAAATACTACGATAGCAAGATGGAACAATTAATTTTACACTTTAAAAGTAAATTAGATTGATTATCTATTTAGTTAATAGATTGTTCTTAACAAAGAAATACAATTGATTATGGCATTTAAGAAAGGCGAAAGTGGAAATCCAACTGGCAGACCAAACGGTGCAGTTAATAAGCGAACTGAAATGTGGAATCAGTTAGGTGACTACGTTGTAACAAGTGGCGCGCAACGTGCGATGGAAATTTTAAGTGATATGGATGATGAAGATTTTTTGCATTATTATTTAACGATGCTTGAATACTTCAAACCAAAACAAGCAAGACAAACGATAGTTGGTGAATCAGATGCACCAGTTCAAATTGTAATCAATGATAAGCTATGAACGAAATTGAAGTGTTCATTAAACGACTAAAAAAAATTGATATATGAATAGACCAAAATATATACACGATGCTTATCAAAGAGCAACAAATCAACGCTATCTTGCATTAAAAAATGCTTTTGAAACAATTCACATATTTGCAATTCATTCGCTAGATCCAGAACTATTTGAAAAGTACGAAGAAGTAAAAAATGAACTTTTAAGTATATATGTTGATGATTGCGATGAAGCCATAATGATTTATATGAAATGAAAGCAACACTAACTTTTAATCTTGATGATGGTGATGATGCACTTGCACATTTGCGTTGCGTGAAGGCAACTGATATGGCAATGATGTTGTGGGAGTTGCAAACGAATTCTTATCGCACGTTTACCAAGTACAACACAAATCAAAATTCAGATTATCAGCAAGGAATTGAAGATGTATTTGAACACATTAGAAATCTATTTGAACAACACGATATCAACACACATAAATTAATTGTATGAGCATATTAGATTCGATGTTTGAAGAATTATGGAATGCACCAAAAGACAAATGGGAGTGGAATGTTATATTAAAAAAAAATAAACAAATTATGAGCGACAACAACAACGCATTCTTGCGTTCACAAATCAAAGCATTTCACCCAACGTGGAATGAACAACAAATAAACGAAGAAATCGAACGAATACTAAACGATACTGGCGATGATTGTCTGTATTGTGGATCGTAAATAAAAAAACATATGCCAATACCAACACCACAACCAACAGAAACAAAAGAACAATTCATTGAGCGTTGTATGTCTGACGAAAAAATGGTTGCAGAATATGATGCGCCTCAACGATATGCAGTTTGTTCACTACAATTAAAAGAAAAAAAATGAATTACGTACAACGTGTTAAACGTCACTTAAATGGTCACGAAAGAATCTCATTTGATTATGATGGAGTTCTTAATACAATCAATGGTCGCGCATTAATTAAACGTGCAATCACAGAAGGTTATAACGTATTTATAATTTCAGCGCGTAATGAAAGAAACAGAAAACCAGTTGAAGAATTTGCGAAAGAAATTGGTTTGAACATTAGCAGAATTTACACCGTTGGTTCGAACAAAGCGAAGATTGAAAAGATAAAAGAACTTCAAATAACAAAGCATTATGATAACAATGAAGATGTTATTGATGCACTTAAAGAAACCACAACAAAAGGTATTTTAACGAACTATTAATATGGCATTACGCGTAAGCATACCAGCAGATTATTCAAGCATCACATTAAAACACTATCGCGATTTCAAACAAGCAAAGAACGAAATCGAACAAGTGTGTGCGTGTTGTCAAATCGACAAAGAAAAAGCAAAGCAAATACCGGTCAAAGATTTGGCGATTCTGATTAACGCATTTGTTGAATCGTTGCAAGAAGAACGCGCGAAGTTCTTTCAAGTGATTACTATTCGTGATAAAGATTTTGGTTTCATTCCAAACTTGTATGATATCACAGCAGGTGAATATGCTGACATATCAGAATGGTGCAAAGATGTGCATACTAACATCGTGAAGATTATGGGTGTGCTATATAGACCAATTGAAAAGCGTGTTGTTGACAAGTATACAATTGAAAAATACACAATCGAAAATCGTGTGCTCAATGAATCGTATGTTGAGCAAATGACGCTCGAACAATTCAATGGTGCGATGCTTTTTTTTTCGACTTTGCTAAGCGAACTAAACAGCAGTTCCCAAGAATTTTTGGAGCAGACACTGATGGAGTTGAAGAAGAAGATGCAAGATTTGACGATGGATTAAAACAAGTGTTAGGTCGTTATGGCTTTTACCATATGTTTATGGAAGCGTGTGATAGAGACTTAACAAAATTAGATTTAATTAGCGAAAAAAAGGCGTGGGAACTATTTACTTATATGAACTATATGCTTGATTATAATTATGTCACAAATACAATCATTAAACGAAGTTATCAATAAATTCCAAACTTGGGTTGATGCTCATTACATAATAAAGGAATTTCGCTTTGGTCATATCGACACGTTCGACATTGAGAAGTGGAATGAATTTCCAATGTTTCAAGTAATACCACCATCAGTTACGTATGCAACTGGTGCGAAAACATTTTCGTTTCAAATCATTCTCGCGGATCTACCACGCGATAAAGAAACAAAAACAGATTACCAAAAAGAAGTGTTGAGTGATTTGCAACAAATCGTTGAAGATTTTATTGCGAACGTAATGACGAATCGACAAGTGTTTGGTGAATTGATTAGTGTGCAGAATGTAAGCATCGAACCATTCATTGAAGAATTTGCAAACGTGTTAACTGGTTGGACAATTACGTTTGATATGGTTGTGCCTTATTATTGGAGTTCTTGTGATACACCTTCAAGCATATGAGTAAAGATTTCTATATAAAAGCAATTGCAGGTGGTGGTGATATGCTCAAATCTGTTTACGATACAGATGTAGATGGTGTTGTTGATAGCGCAGAACGAATTCAAATCGTTGTTAGAAATTCAACAGGTTCAACATTAACGAAAGGACAAATAGTTTATTTGAGTGGTGCAACTGGTAACAGACCAAATGCAGTTCTTGCACAAGCAAATAGTGAAGCAACATCGAGTAAGACGATTGGAATGGTGATTGCAAATATTGCCAATAATACAGATGGTCAAATTGCGGTTAATGGAACGCTTCACGATATCGACACAAGTGCATTTAGTGCAGGTGATATGTTATGGTTATCAGCTACAACAGCAGGTGGAGTTGTTGCGAATACACCACCAGCAGAACCAAATCATAGTGTGTTCATTGGTTATGTTGCACGTGCACACCCCACGCAAGGACGCGTTGTTTTGGCTATTCAAAATGGTTACGAACTTGATGAATTACACGGTGTTCAAATTACATCAGTTGCAAATAATGATTTGTTGCAATATGATTCAACAAGTGGTTTATGGAAAAACGAAAGTTTATCGAGCGCAGGAATTGAACCAACAATAACAGCAGGTACAACATCGCAATATTTTCGTGGTGATAAGACGTTTCAAACATTACCAATTCAAAACATTCAATCCATCACAGATGGTACTGCGGTTACTGGTACAACTACAAGCACATTAACTTCATCGATTTTAATACCTGCAAATACAATCGCAGTTGGTGATATCATTTATGTTAAAACACGTGTGCGCAAAACTGGTACGTTGGGAGTATTAACTACACGAATGTATGTAAATACAAGTAGTGCAATTGGTGGTTCTTTGATAGCAACAAGTGCATCAGCATCAGCACCTGCGTTATTCTTTCAATTCACAAGAACGTTAGCAGTTAAAACTGCAACGAATACCGAAACGATGGCTGGCAATGGTAATATCAACGCTGACGATAACACAGCATTAACCGTTGCGGTTAGTACAAACAATATCGATTGGACACAGAACCAATACATAATTGTTGCGGTTCAAAATGGTTCGACATCTGATAGTTCACGAAGTTCATTTATACAAGTTCAAATAAACAAAGGTTAACGATGGAATCGATAGAAATAAAAGGTTTAGAATTGACGTACAGAAACAACGTATATGTATTTCACGAATATGAAATTATAGATGAACAATGTGTGCACTTGCATTTGAACGAAGGTATTTATGCAATCACATTACCTTGCATCATTAACACGCAAGTAATTAATACACTTGAAGAATTCAAAAACGCAATGAAATGACACGCGAAAAAATGCCGAACTTCTTTTCAGTTGTCGATGAAATGGCAAAACGTTTCATCGAATTGATGCAAAGTGATTACAGATTAAAACGCAAAACAACAACGGGTGCAGGTCGCTCACTAACAACGAATCGCGTTAACACTGGTACGTTAAATAAATCACTTGCATACAGATTAAAAATCAAGAAATCAAGTATAGGCATTAATGTATTCGCAAAAGGAAAAGCAAGTAAGTATTTTGGAAGTATGGAAGATGGTCGTGGAGCAAATAAAAAAGCACCACCATCAAGTGTTATATACGATTGGATTAACCAACGTGGCATCAAGCTACGCGATAAAGATGGTCGCATTCAAAAACAAACTGAATCGTTAAAACGAAGCGTTGCATTCTTGATTGCTCGAAGCATAGGTAAGAAAGGCATCAAAGGTTGGAACGCATTCGAGTATGCGCTCGATAACACTTGGGAAGAATATGAAGAAAAATTATTTGTTGCGTATGGAAAAGATTTCGACGCAGGATTAAACACAGATTTTCAATAAACAATTATGGCAATTACAATTCAACAACAACCCGAACAATTCACACCAGTTGGTCAACGATTAATCTACGTTGCATCTTCAACCAATAGCGGTAACGCAGGTTTTCGCTACGTATTTGATTTTGAAGATTTCGTAATTAACGTACAACCTAACGCGAATGGTTATGGTGTGTTAGATATCGCACCTATCATACGTGAAAAGTTGTATCATTCAACACTTGCAAATTTTTATAACATTCAAGATGAAGCAAGTTCGGTTGTATACGCACGTGCAACGATTAAAGAAGGTTGGTTAATCAATGGTGTGTTCACCGTTACAACCGTTGGTCAAGCACTTTCAAGTCGTGGTTATTTCTTTCTTGCAGAATATCAAGTGAGTGATGGTTTTCAACCCGACCCAAATGAACGTTATGCGCTCAATACAACTGACAAGTATTTGTTATCAGAACGATTGAACACAACCCACGTTTGGAGTGATTACACAAGTGTTGGTGGTTTAACAACTAATGAAGTTTACATACCTGCACGATTAAATGATTATGGCATTATGTATTCAGTTGGTCAGATATCAACGTATTTAACCGATACAGAAGCAGTTGAAATTGCAGTTAATATCTTCAATCAATCGAATACGTTAATCGATACAATTACTTATGCATTGAGCGGTGATCCATTAGCAGTAAATGCATTCGGTATATATCCAGCAAATTTGTTGTCTGATGGTGCAACAATGACGAATTGGAAGTGGTACGATGTGTATGCGCGTAACATAGGTGGTACAAGGGTTTCAAGACGTTATGTTTTTTATCGCGTTGATGACGATTGTTTATTTGACAACGTGCGATTGATGTGGACAAATACGTGCGGTGGTGTTGACTATTTCAACTTCACAAAACGAAGTGAGTTGAGTTATAATTACGAACGTAAGCAATATCAAAAAGTAATTGGTGATTACAATTCAACAACGTTTGGTTTTAATACTTATGATAGGGGTGTAAAAGATAGGTATGTAAACACAACGAAAGGTCTTGTGATTAATAGTGATTGGTTAAGTGTTGGTGAATTCGAATTCTTGCAGACGTTGTTGCGCTCGAATGATGTTTATATTGTTGATGATGGTGGCTTACAAACACCAGTACTGATTGCTGATTCGCAGTTCACAATTAAGAATGAAAAGTATAGCAAGTTATTCAACGTCACTTTAAATTTAAAATATAGTCAAGGAGTAGGATTATGATAAACGAAGTTATCTTATCAGTTAACAATGGTGATGGTACGTATGCAGTTCTTGACTTGTATGAGAATGAAAAATTGCATCTGAATTTTAAGTTCACAGACATCACAGATTTTAGTGCGGTGGGTAATTACTCACGTGAGTTTAGAATACCTGCAAGCAAAACAAATGTTGATTTCTTTGGTGCGATTTACAACGTGAATTTCGATGGTTGGTTTGACTATCGCATCAAAACAGAAGCAACATTAACGAGCAACACAATACCAGTTGCAAGTGGTCACATTCAAGTGAAGCGTGTGTATTGGTCGCAAGGAAAGTTGTTCGAATTTGAAGTTGTGTTCTTTGGTGAAGTTCCAAATTTATCACGTGCACTAAATGAAAAAATGATACGTGATATTACCACAATTGCTTATGGTGATTTAGATTATGAGTTGTTATATGAGAACGTGAGCGGAATGAATGGTGATGTTATTCTTACGTTGTGCGATAAATTCAATTTTACTGCAAGTAATCCCGAAGGACAACCATTGTACTTCAACACTAATGATGCGCAATATGGTGGTGCACCTTTGTATGTTGGTCATTTAACACCAGCAGTAAAAGCGAAATATTTGTTTGACCAAATTATGCTTGATGCAGGTATTAGTTATCAGAGTGATTATTTAGATAGCATTCTTACTGATGTATATGTTCCATTTGTAAATTCACAATACTTGAACGGTGATAATACAACTGGTTTATTTGCATCAAATTTAGCACTTGCAAGTAACATTAATAATATCACTTTGACTGCATCAAATGGTGAATATGATTTATTCCCACAATTAACAGAATATGAAGATGCATCAAATAGTTGGAGTGGTGGTGTGTTTACTGCACCAACAACTGGTAATTTTACTTTTCGTTTTTGGTTACACGGAAGTGCAACACAAAACAATGCGAATACAGATTTAAGTACAACAACTTTTGCGGTTGTGTTTTACATTAATGATAGTGTGAATTACACGTTGTTACCTTATCAAGTAATTTATCAGTATGGCACACCAAGTTCAACGAATATCAATGTTGATTTTATACGCACATTGCACTTAAATACTGGTGATACGTTGAAAGTACGTGTTGGTTTTATGTCGCTCAATACCGTTGGCAATGGTGCTGAACCTTCGTTAGATTTAGATTTGATTGGTAATGGATCAAACGATTACACTGGTACTGGTATCGAACTGCAAAGTGTGACATCTGAATTGTATGGTAACGTGAATGTCTTTATGAAATTCAACGCTCCCGAAATGAAGCAAATTGATTTTATCAAAAGCATTCAGCAAATGTTCAATTTAGTTTTCGTTCCCGATAAAACATTACCAAACACGCTACGAATCGAACCAATGAACGAATACATTGCGAGTGGTAACACGTTAGATTGGACAAAGAAATTAGATTTAAATAAAGATATTGTCTACGCACCAACAACAGATTTGCAGAAAAAGAAATTCACATTCACGTATAGTGCTGATGGTGATTTTTGTAACAAGATATATCAAGACAATGGTCGCATTTTCGGAAGGTATGAAGTAACTGAAAATGATTTTGATGTTATCAATGATTTCGCAACTGGCGAAGAAAAAATTGAACTTGCATTTGCATCAACACCTTGCAATGGAATCGATGGTTCAGATGTTGTTGTTCCAAAGTTCTTAAATGAAGCAGGTGAATTTGTAATGCCTAAACCACGCATCTTATATTACTTCGCGAACTTCAATGTGCAGATGTACAATGAAGTAACAGATGCAGTTGAAACAACAAGTGTAAAGTGTTTGAATAATTATTCAACGATGAACGCAGGAGTTAACGATTTAGATTTGAACTTTGCACCCGAAGTACCATTGCATACAATTACTGCATCACCTTACAATAATTTGTACAATCGTTTTTGGCGCAATTACTATCGTGAAATCTATGATGGTCAAGCTCGAATAATGGAAGCATATTTTGCACTTACGCTTGAAGATATTTTTACATTTTCATTCGCTGATAAAATATGGATCGTTGATAGTTGGTGGCGCGTGTTGGATATCGATGGTT
>OGWF01000141.1_pt1 | contig 11330 bp, 23 predicted proteins | sample 1575951 | NCBI WGS metagenome assembly OGWF01 (sample SAMN07581523, study PRJEB24739) | freshwater metagenome | place: Singapore | collected 2015-01
GGTATCACGGTAGAAAACATTTTTGATACCTGACTGAAAAATCATCTTAGCACAGTGAATACACGGTGCTGTTGTACAGAACATTGTAGCATCCTCGCTAGATTCTGTCGAGCCGGACACTTTAGCGATTGCGTTTGATTCCGCATGCAGAACTTCGTCACGGGTAACTAAACGATATCTACGCATTGCTTGGAATTCTTCTACGTATTCTTCGTTTGGAAACTTTTCTAAGATTTCATTTTCAGGCATGAATCCTGCTTTTGCGGCATTCATGTATTCTTTGTATTCGCATTCGTTGGGCCAGCCTGTTGGCATTCCGTTGTACCCATAACTTAGAATGCGGTTGTCTTTGACGATAACCGCCCCGACTTGTCTGCGAATTGCGTGACTGAGTTTACCTGTGCGCTCAGCCACATCCATGTAATAATCTATGTACTTCTGTTTCATTCTACGTATTCACAATGTCTAATATGGTCTAGTGCATTCTTATCTATAGTATAATTACTTAGCACTCTATCACGTATGTTAAATCTTTCTGTGAAAGCTTCACCTAATCTTTTTCCCTTTAGTTTCTCAAAGACTACATCTTTTAAAAACTGTTCATAATCTTTTTTTGAAACCTTTTTAGCACCAAAGTCTCTGCTAAAGTGCCGGACTAAGTCTTCAGTCATATTTGCAAATACGTCACCCATATCAATCCCAAAGGTTACGATAGTACTTGCCAAACAACTCAAGACCTTCTTGGATTCGTGCTTCGTGAAGTTGATGACCTACGTGGTCATACCAATGTTCGTCGGGGTTCTTGTCAACCATTTGAAAAGTCTTTTCCATTTTACCTGTAATAGGGTTTGGATATAATTTATCTGTTTCTACCCAATCATATTCCCCTTTACCGTGATGGTAGAGTTTGTCGTAGTCATCGTATGCAAGTTGTTCGAATGCCCAGATCATTTTATCTAGTATTTCGTCCCAACGCTTTATGCCCTCATTCCATGCATCGTTATACGTTTCTGTATAAAAATCAAATGATTGTTGGGAAGAGTGTGGTTCTCCACCGACTTCTCCAAATTCACTTGGTACACCATGCTTTTCTTCTTTTAGTTGAAGTAGTGCAGGATAGATTAATTTAGCAAGAGTGTGGTCAAGATTCCATGTATCAAACTTTTCAATTTGAATGGACATCTTTCTCCTGTTAGATTTTTTAGGCCAAGGCCTAATATTTACTTTCATGCTTTGTATTCCTTTGATGCTCCATTGACAAACATAAACACTTTGTCATCATGGATAACAGTAGCTACGATAATATTCTTGTATTCTTTGGCAAGTTTAGCCAATTCTTCCACTGATTTACCTTGGCACACAAAATCTCTATTGTTCTTGTCAAACAAGTACAGCATGTCGTTGATTCTTTCGACTTCCAAATTGTAAATTTGATGAACTTGTTCGTTCTTGTTTTTAACTATCTGAATTTCTTTGTCCAGATCGATACCTTCTTCCTCTGCTACTTTCTTTAACAAACGTGCAACCTTAAAGGTCATGTAGGCTTGACCTAACGTAAATCCTAGAAATACAAGGGCTAGATATATTAGAAGTTCCATAAAAATATTTAATCTTTCTTAGTAGAAGCCATCTTAGCGATTTTGGGTTCAATGAAACGTTTGTGGTAATCTTTGTAGTTATTGAGGTAGTTTTCCCACTGAATCCATTGTGTCTTTGCTTTAGTCTTATCAACTAGAAATCCCCATTCTCGTTGCTGTGGTCCCATAAAGAAAAGAGTAGTAGCAGGACCAACATCGGGATCCATTTCAAGCCAGTGGTATTCGTTTGCTTTACGCATAATCACAGATCCTGGACCACGCCATGCACTAAACTCAGCAATCTTTTTGCCTTCATTGTTGAAAACCGGTGTGTGTTCCCAGTAACCACCTTTGAGAACGATTGTCATATAGGGCCAAGGATGGTCATGAAAGATAGGATCGTCACTTTTCACAATCTTGTGAAGTGTCACATTGAATGGGAACCACTTGCGATCCTTCAGAAACAAGTAGTAACGATGCATATAGTCCTCGCCAGTACGCCTATCGGGGATTAGACGATAACGACCTAGCTTGTTCATAATCTTGTGAAACAGGCTCATGCTTACTCCTATAGATGATTGATACACAATTATAGCATACCTTTTATTTTAATGCAAGTAGGAAAAGGGCACATTGTGCCCTTTTTGTCGCTGTTTATAATTACAGGGACTGTGCGCTAAGTGCGCGGAAGCCTGCGGCAACTACTGCACGGCTAGGAGTACCTAGACGATACTTAGTAGATACACGACCTTTGGTATCAGTATGCTGGTTAGCATAAACTGCGAAACCGTTGTAACGTAGGTCACTAACAGTTGCAGTTGGGTTAGCAATGCCGAAACGTGCGGCGATTTGCTTGGCAGTGAGTTGTTCACCAGATTGTAGAGCTTCCAAAAGACGATCTTGCTTAGTCATGTTAAATTTCCTTTTCTTAAATATGTCGTTGTTCTCACAACGTACATAGATTGTAACACTATCTCTACGAATCAGCAAGACGTATGGTTGCCTAGGCGTAGTAATTTTATGCCCATTAATCACTAACGAATTTGTTGTTCCCACCGATATAACCTTCCACACCGATAACATCAACTTCTTGAATCAAAGTTTCGGGTATAAATTTGTACATAAGATGTTCGATATCAGCATACATATCGGTCAATAGTCTTTCTTTAATCTCGTTGATTGAAGAAAGGTAGAAGTCTTTAATTTGAGGATGTAACGCAATTGGCCAGGACCAAAGGCGAGAAGGATGCTGAAAAGGTATATCTACGTACTCACCGAACGGGCTGGGTCTTTTTTTACCCATAATAATCTTGTCAGGATACTTATCATACATCGACAGGTCAAAGTTGTCATTTAGAGTGTATCTACCAGATAACTTATGAATCCGATCAACGCCCTCAAGCAATCCATTCTGTTCGATAGAATCGAACGCTAACAGGAAGCAAAGAATTTCACAAACATTTTTTACAACGTCCCAATTAGGAGTACTGTTGTAAATCTTGTTTACATGTTCTGTTCCGCTCATGTCAATAACGCAGTGGACACACTCATGCAACTTTTGTAGAACTTCTGGTTGCAATGCAATACCACTTGATTCCACAATGACAATTTTAGAGTCCGGCACTCTGTCATAGACACTCTTAATAGTTCGGAATGTCTGTAACAACCTTTGGTCATCATCAAACATACCGAACCTTGTGCTGATAGCACTACTCATTATAAACAAATGATTCATATTTCTAAATATTTCAACTGAAATAGATCGGCTTGTGAATCGTGTCCTGCATAACCGCGTGGGTTACACACAATACGAGTTTCACCGATCATATAATCAAAAGGATCGTGAGTATGCCCATGAGTCCATAATTTGATTTGGGGGTGGTCAAGAATGAACTCACTAAGGTCCGAACTATAACCGCCGTTCATCACTTGATCGTTCTGATATTTCGGATGAGTAGATTGTTTGCTAGGAGCATGATGCCCCACAACCACAAACTTTTCATCTTGCATACCTTGAACAATACTCTTGATGTAACCCAATGATTGTTGATGACGATACATTGCATGAGCAGGACGCAACTTAGTGTATCCATGTTCATCGTTACGAATGACACGATAATCATTCATCATATCGGTCAATGCATGTAACGTAAGTGGATCACCTTTGTTACAATCAGTCCACAACGTACAACCAATAAACGTGTACTCGCCGATAGTCTTGATATCTCTTTCGAGGAAGTAGACGTTCGGGAACACTGCACATTCTTCACGCAGGTGATCCAGACTTGCTTTCCAACGACCATGATAGAATTCGTGGTTGCCGGCAACATAAACAACATGCGGGAACTGGAAACTGCATCGCTTCAAAAAGTCACGGAAGCGTAGCGCGGTTTGTTGTCTACGACCCAAGTCAGCAAGAGCACCAGGAGTATATGGATTGTAATCAAAGTGCTTATGGTTGTGAAGGTCTTCAGCAATCATAATGTCGCCGGAGAGGATAAGGACCTCAGCATTTTCATCATTCTTGAGGATAATGTCCTGAAACTCTAGGTGTAGGTCTGAGCAAAGTGCGATTTTCATAATAATTTATTATAGCAGAATATTTATTTTCTGTCAAGTTTGGTTTTTATTTTGAGCATCCTTCAAAGTAATCCCATCCCTTGCCACCCAGGTGTTCCCAGTTATCCCACTTAGCCGCCTCGTCCTTACAAGATTGTGGTTGCCCTATTGAACCTACGACAGAACCACATTCACAGCGATAGCTAATTCCAGAACTTTCATCAAAGTACGCTGTACCCCCGCAAGGTAAGTACATAGGGTTGAAAAATTCCAGTTTCATTTCATTATCAACTCTTTAAGTTTCTTTGCAGTGATAACTTCGTGAACATCCTTCACAGCTTTCTCCGTCACTTCTAATTCAACTATTTCCCAATCCGCCACACGGTTACGCGGTCTTTCGTCCCTTTTACCATAGTACGAATCACTATTCATCACCCCAGTCAAGAATGTTCTAAGTTGACCTAGAGTATGAAATGTGCGACCAGTCTTGTCACAACTTTGATACGCAGGGGTACCCTTGATGTACATTTCTGGATTGTCTTTATATCTGATTTTGTAATATGTTGTCATAGCCATCTCAAATTTACCATAGTAATTATTTTACTATCCACAGTTTGTATCATACACATACTACCACTGTAATAGTACAGTTGCCATGTATCATCTTCGCTGTCTTTATAGTTTTCTCGCATCCAATCTAAGAATCTAGTACCTATAGAAACAATCTCCCAATGAGTGGCAAAGGTTTTTACTACGACCTCACCTTTCATTATCTTTTCAATTGTAGGGTTCATGACCACACTAACATAAAATGTAGGTATTCTTTTTCATCTTGGAAACAATAAGTGTCTCCATTAATGTACCACTTGGGTTCATAATGTCCACCGTGATATAGATTTTCTCCCATCCAGTCCTTACGTTTCTTCCATGTCTCAATATCACACGGTGGAAGTGTAATCTGATAGGGCCAAATGTTTTTATTTAAAATTCTCGGCATATCATACCTTGAACGATGCCCAAAAGGCAGTTTTTTCTAAATCACTTTTGAATTCTGGATATACATCATCCAGTTGCCATTCTTCAATTTCTTCGTAGCCTTTACTAACCTTTTTTCGGAACAAGTCATCAGCTTCCCATAGGGAAGCCTTCAGCATTTTGGTTTGAAGTTTGGCGCCGCGCCGGCCCCAAAATGTCACACAATCTTTGTCGTGTAATTGAATGATGCCCCAGACTTTATCGTGGATACCTTCTTTACACCAACCAATATGCAAGTACCTCATACATGAAACCCTGCTCTACGCAATTCGCTCAGTGCCATGTGACGGACCGCAGGGTCAATTTCTAATTTAATCATTTGACCATTAGATAGATAGTCACTCATATCCTTAGCTTCTTTCAGTCCAAGGCCTCGCTTGTCAACACTACGAATAGTTTTAATCATGCGAACACGGTCGGCACCTGGGTTATGACCGGTGATGTTGACAATATTGTTATACTCACCAGTGAGCATGGCAAAGAAAATCTGACCTTTAACATCAGGGTCAAGTGTCGCGGCAATCGTATCCCACAGTTTCATGCCCTCGTCAGCGCCGAAGGCTTCTGTGATACTACGCATAAAGCTAATACCACTTTGGATAACTTCTTCTTTATGTTCTGCTGGAATCATTTTGAAATCTCGTCAACGTGTTTGCACTTGTGCCTAAACATAAAGCCAGGGCATGTGCAAGAATATTTGTTACCTACTTTAGTCAGATAATACTTTTTGCCATTAGATCCTGCGACCTCAATCGCTTCCTTAGCTGGCTCTTCCTTCGGACCGAAATACACAGAATCAGGTTCGCCCTTAGTTTTCAACAGATTGAACTTGCGACCACGCACATCAATACGGATCGGCTTTTTGAACTTGTAAAGCTCCTTAGTACCTTGCTTGATATAGCCAACCATAAATGAACGGTCATCATTGAGGTAGTAAATGTGATTCTGTGCAGTCGCACTACCCCAGTCAGTTACCTCTTGATAATATTTCATTACAGCACCATAGTCATATATTTCTTTTCACTAGCATATTCCTGATATGCTTCCTCGTCTTGCTGTCGTAGTTCCTCAAGAAACGCTTCCATCAAGGGTTCGTAACCATCGCTTTCACCAGCTTGGTTAACATACCACACACCATCAGTGCGCAGGATGTATTCATATTCTTCGTACTGGTGATTCTTCACGTAATCCGCAAAATCTTTGAAGTAACGAGCCTCGACACCAGTCTCGCCTCGGTCACGACCATAGAATTTAGTCATGTCACCATACTTTTCCTTGTATGCCACATACTCAGGAGAACCATACAATGCAGGGTTGTCGAAGGGATGCTTGACACCAATCTCATTGCCGAGACTAGAAATATCACCGTTGTCAATCAACTCACGAACCTTGAAAGGATCAGTGTAAGAATTCAACAGGATCTTACCGTTATTAGACAGATAGCCGTCCCAGTGACAATAGACCTGACCAACAGTACCGTCAGCGAATTCCAGTGCGATAGTAGAACGAGTTGCCATTTGCGAAAGCTCCTTTAATCAATCAATACATGTATTATATGCCCAAACTGATTTATTGTCAAGTTTAGGCATATACTGCAAAAGTATTAGTTTTTACCAACTAGGATGCTTAAAATCTGATTTTGCAGTTCCTGCACATCTTCGTATTCAACATAGAAATCGGTAGTAGGATCGTAGTACTTTCCTTCTTTCGGATCATAGTACAGGACCTGACCGTTGGGATAGAAGAAAGGACCCTCAAGACCTTTACGAGGTTGATACTTAGCATCACGCTCACGGAGAATTTTGTAACCCATAGTATTACCTTTTAAACAATGTCGAGTTGAACGGGAATATCTTCCCAGGTACCAGCAATGCCCACAGCGCACTGGTCAGCAACACCTTTACCCGAGCGGGTGAATTCTAGTGCGTCCAGAGCCTTCTGAGTTGCGGCGTTAAACTTAGTGAACATGCCCAGACCGTTGCGAATCTCTTTGGCAGTAGCATAAAAACAAGCATAGCCTGCGATAACACGGAAACGCTGAGATTGTTTGAAACGCTTGACAGACATGAAAGCTCCTTTAATCAATCAATACATGTATTATATGCCCAAACTGATTTATTGTCAACCAAAAAAATAGCTCCTTAGGGAGCTATTTTTATAGTACTAAAGTATTATATACTATAGTATTACTTTCGTTTCTCAACGATTTCGTCAATCAACCCGTAATCTAGGGCTTCCTGGGCTGACATGAATTTGTCACGATCCATATCACGCTCAAACTCCTCATATGTCTTACCTTTTGAATTATGCTTGACATAGATTTCTGTTAGACGCTTTTTCAAATACGTGATTTCCTTGTAACTGATTTCGATATCACTTTGCATACCACGTGCGCCACCTGAAGGTTGATGAATCATGTGTCGTGCATTTGGGAGCATAAACCTTTTACCTTTAGCGCCAGCTTGTGCAAGTAAAGAACCCATCGAGCATGCCTGTCCCATAACGATTGTTTGCACATCGGGTCCAATAAACTGCATACAATCATAAATGGCCATGCCAGCAGTAACTGAACCGCCAGGGCTGTTAATGTATAGGCTAATATCTTTGTTCGAATCTTCACTTTCCAGATACAGTAGCTGGGCGACGATAAGATTTGCCATTTGGTCATGAACTTCACCTTCAAGTAGAATAACCCGATCACGCAATAGACGGGAATAGATATCATAACTACGTTCGCCTTTTGCAGTTTGCTCAAGGACCATTGGGACTAGACTCATAGATTTCCTTTATAAAAATTCAGATAAATACAGAATAGGTGATATAATTAATCACCATCAACAAAGTTATTTTACTATGCGTCACTATCAATTTGCAAGACATTTGGCTGAGGAAGAAGCCCAAACTACTCAAAAAAAGCCACAGGCCCAGCCAAAGCCTGCGGTAAAACCAGATCCAAAATTATCTTCTAAACAATTGGATGTAAAACCAACAGAGGTATTGTCCAGAGATACTGTTGCTAGTGAGTTAAAGAAATTAGGTTATGAAAATCTAAAAATTAATGGTAACATCATTCACGTTTTGGTTCAGATTCCCGATGGCGCTAAAAAGAACGATTATCGTATAGCAGTTATCAGAGAAATTGCTTCAAAGTTTGCACAAGTAGCCCCCGAACACAAGCCACAATATATTCAAGCAAAACGATTGGGGAGCCTGGGTGGCATTATATTCCAAGATAGCCCTGCAGCCATTGTTGTTAAGGACGAAGGTAAGCAAGGCGAAGAGAGCGCAGGCGTTGCAAATGAGATTGAACTTGCAGGTATTCTACAATCTGTTATAGAGAAGTTTGGATCAGCAAACGTTACATTTAAAGACCCCCGTGGTAAGAAAATGACCATCAAAAACGCAACTCAAGTTGACGTTGCCGGTCGTGAGACAAAAGGTCGAAAGAAAGCTGACGTTGTTTTAGTCAGTGCTAAAGGACGTCTACCCATCAGTATTAAACAACTTGACGCTGATATGTGGGAAAGTGCTGATAGATTGTTTGGTGCACGTGCCAAAGAGATTATCGCTAATCTACAAAAGAAAAAAGCAATCAAAATTGCTAAGTCATTAGATGACGAGGGCAATCCTATCTATAGATTAGAGAAAGAGATTGTTGTAGAACCTACAGAGGAAGAAGCATTAAATGCAATTTTCGGTGCTGATTTGAATCCTGCTGGCGGTGTTGTTATTCAGACTTTCAAGCCTGAACACTTCACACAAAAAGATAACAACGTAGAAGTAGAATGTCACGCTGTTATTAAAAACTGGGAAGATATTCCTGAGAGTCACTTGATGGTGTGGTTAATTCGTAATGACAAAACACGTAGTAATCCTCTACCAGGTTTACGTACACTAGGTGTAACATTGACTAGAGGTATCGGTAAGAAAGGTACTAAAGATGTTATTCTTGTTGACAAAAACGGAAACGTTGTCAAGAATCCTAACATTTAAATAAGTCTTGATGCAAATACCAACGGCGCTGAGAATGCGCCGTTTTTAATGGAATGTCGTGTTCTAGTAGTAAGTCACGAAACTTAAAGAAGCTAGGACCATGACTCATAATAGATTCTTTGCCTTCTAGCTCACGCTCGGGACCTTCTATGTCCCATTGATACTGATGGACCATTTCGTGCGCTACAGTAGCAATCATCCACTGTACGCTAATCCATTTATCCATCAACAGTATTTTACAGTAGCTACCTGAACGTTCTCTTTTAGTAGCCCCTACACACATCCCCCAATACTTTCTGCATCTAGGTTGAACGACTAACTCAGGTTTTCGCAGAGTATTATTAAAGACCGCATCATTTAGCAGGGTATACACGTGAGATACTTGCCAATAAGTAGGTCTAAACATCAGTCTTTTTTGATGGTATAACGGGGGTAACTCCGTAGCCATTAGTTCTTTGAGAGAGGGTGATCTATTGAACATAATACTGTATTTACTCAAAAAATATATATCGGTTTATCACAACGTTAAATATACGTATAAGGAGAACATTATGTTAAATTTTTTAAAGAAGCTCTTCGGAGTTTATGAGGCCCCTAAAGCAGAGGCACCGTATAAAGTAGAAGCTGCACCGGAAGTAAAAGCTCCGGAACCAGCAAAATGCGGATGCGGACGAAGTCCTTCGGGATATTGTGTAGGCCTACACGCTTTGACTACAGAAGCATGGGCTGTACACCCTGATAACCCTAATAAGGTTGAAGTCAAAGTCGAAGCTCCTGTAGCTGAGGTTGCTCCAGCTAAGAAGGTTCGTTCAGCAAAGCCAAAAGCTTCTGACGCTAAAAAGGCAGCTAAACCTAAGAAACCTAAGACTAAACAATAATTCATAATTCATGCAGTTGGGTTTTGACATTATTAGTGACTTGAACCTGTCTTTTACAAATAAACTAGATTGGGAAGGAAAACCAACTAGTTTATTTTGTATCATAGCAGGTAATTTAACGGATGATCTTAGGGTGTTGGATCACACCCTGACTCATCTTAGCAAATTATATCAAGGTGTGTTCTTTATTGACGGTCCTTTGGAAATAGGATTGCTCAGTAACCACACTGTCAGGACAGCACAAATAGCTGCTGTTACTGAGAAATACAAAAATGTAGTCTACCTTCATAATAACGTTGTTATTGTTGATGGTGTAGCTATAGTTGCTATTAATGGCTGGTATGGAAATTACATGCCTGAGGATGAAATAGACCAGATTCGTTTAGCATATCATATGCACGAAGATGTTGCCTATCTTCACAAAACTATAGAAAAACTTCAATTGCATGTTGATGTTAAAAAAATCTTAATCGTTTCTAGCTCTGTTCCTGACGTAGAGTTATTTTACAACGAGATACCTTTTCTTAGCGATGATGATGGGCTAACAACTGCCCTTTCCGAAGATACCGAAAGAAAAGTAGACAAATGGGTATTCGGTGCCAGTGATAAAATGGTTGATGCCACACTAGATGGCATCAACTATGTTAACAATGGATGTTTCAATAAAAACCCTTATTGGCCCAAAAGGGTAGAAATTGTACTTTAATTAGTTTCGGGTTCAATCTTAACTTGTAACGGGTAGCCTTCATTACGTGCATCCAACGTTACTTCAATTCCCTTTTGTTCGGCAATTTCGTATGGTAAAACTGCTACTACAGCACTTCCCTGCTCATGGATTCCTTGTGTAATATGAGTCGCTGTGACAGTATTGTGACCGAAATGATCCACTAGACTCCTTACTACAAAATCCATAGTAGTAGTATCATCATTCGTATAAATTACCTTAAACATTGGGGTCCGACTTGATAGGTTTAGTATATAAAAAAAATAGACTACTGGGTAGAAAAGGGCCCTAAGTCTTTTTGAATAAATTTTTAAAAAATCTGGGAAAGAGGAAGAGAGAAAGATGGAGAGAAAATGAATTGTATTGAAACGTGTAGTAGACGGAGAATTATTTTCATTTAAATCTATAACAGATGCTATAAATTTTCTGAAAATTTCTACTGATGAATCTGTCTACTCTACCAAATTGTTAAATGATAAATTTAAAAACTTTAAATTGATAAAAAGTGATACAGTTATTTGATTACATTAAGTTAGTTTTCTCAAGAAATGAGAAAGAATGTAA
>OGWF01000142.1_pt1 | contig 11217 bp, 20 predicted proteins | sample 1575951 | NCBI WGS metagenome assembly OGWF01 (sample SAMN07581523, study PRJEB24739) | freshwater metagenome | place: Singapore | collected 2015-01
GTTTCCCAGTCACGATATCGGATAGTTTCCTAGTCTAAAATCCTTTCAACTTTCCGACACAGATGATTTGGAACCAGACATGAAGAAAAGAGAACATGATAGAACAGAGGGGTTAAACGAAGGTTACTACCCAATCAATAAGCGTTCAAGCTATAGTGACAGCGTTCCTGCTACAAAGATTATTTTGCAACATAATCGTGTAATGGAAGAAGGTGACAAACGATATCGTTCTATCGAAAAGATTTTTGTTGAAAATGTTCAAGGTGAACGTTTTCTGTTGCCTACAAACAAACCAGGTTTGGCACGTGTATATGCCCGTCACATTAGTGAAGGTGGTACTCCATACGATGAGCGTAGCCAACACATCACTAGTTTGTGCGAAGAATATGCTAAGATGGCAGGATTCGTTCGTGCTACAAAGAACAAACAATTCAATGAATCAGCACAGTCATTGATTAATGAGGGCATAAACCACTACAATCATTTGCGCGAAACATTACACAAAATGTCAGGTAAGCGTGGTTATACAGAGTACTTCAACAACTATAAGCCAGCATTACTGGAAGATGAATCCAATGTTGACATTAGTGAAATGTTTATGCAGTCTAGTTTAGACCCACGCATTGAATCAGTCATGCCCATCTTAAGTAAGTTAAGTAAGAACGTTACCGAAAATACACTAAGGCACGCTGATGAATTAGAAGAATGGGCCGACAAAGTTATCGAAGGTCGCTCTGATGAAATGGATGATGAATATGATCCAGAGACAGATGATTACGCAGAAAAACAGGCTGAAAAGGCCGACATGGAGCGTGACAGAGAGCGTGATGAAGTTGCAGAAACACACAAGATTGCTGGCCGCTATGATCCAGTAGAGTTTGATGAAAAAGTTTTGAAACTAAAAGCATTGGCTAAGAAGAATCCTGCTGACATTGAGGCATTAGCTAAAAAACTACATGCAGCTATGAAGGCAGAGAAAGAAAAAGAAGTCAAGGAAGCAGGCCCTGCAGGTAAGCCAGGTGATTACTTTGATACTGAAACAGTGTCAACTGGTCGCATCTTAGGAAACAAGCCACAAACACAACACGGTCTACGCGGTAAGTTAGTAGGTGAAAGCCAATTAGATGAAATGGATTCTGAAGGCTACAAGGGCACCCGTGACGATGACAATAAAGGTCCAGAAGGTAAAGCTAAACCAATCAAAGGTAAAGACTTTACTAAAGCTGCTGAAAAAGAGCTAAACAAACAAATGGACAAGGCTCACAAGAAAGATGTAAAAGAAAGCGAAATTCTTGACCAAATCAAAAAGTTGTCTGGACTCTAAAATGAAAGAAATAGAGATTTTTGAGTCTTGGGCTAACAGCATTATTACTAACGAAGCAGTTGAAGATAGGCCTTTGTCACGTAGTCAAGACATTCAGTACCAGGCAAGTAAGCAATATCCTGACCGTAGTCCTGAACAAGCGTTACAATTATTTGTAGCTAAAAAATTATCTGACAACGAAAAAACAGATATGGATCAGACTAAGGGCATCAATTCCCAAAAGCGTGAGAACGAACAATTGCGCAAGACGGTTAAAGAATTGGAACACGAACTTGATTTCTACGAACGGGAAGTTGATAGAATCAAGTCACTGACCGCAAAACTGCAATCAATGACTGGTCAAAATTAATCTAAAAACCTCACATAAAAGTGAGGTTTACCATATGCGGCATAAATACTCTTGACGTTAGTAATAAGATTTGCTAAACTTACTTCTGACGTTAGTTACACATAGGGTGTAGCGACTATTAAAACAGAGACCATCTCAATTTTATAAGGAAAAATATTATGGCATCTTTAGCAGAAATCCGCGCTCGTATCGCAGCGCAAGAAAACAAATCTCAAAACAAGGGTTCTGGAACCCAATCTGATAACTCAATCTACCCCCACTGGAATATGGACGAAGGCACACAAGCTACTATTCGTTTCCTTCCTGATGCGAATGGTAACAACACATTCTTCTGGGTAGAGCGTCAAATCATTAAGCTACCTTTCAACGGTGTTAAAGGTGACCCTAATATGAAACGTGTTGAGGTACAAGTACCTTGTGTTGAAATGTATGGAGACAGTTGTCCTATTCTCGCAGAAGTTCGTCCTTGGTACAAAGACGAAACATTGAAAGAACTGGCTAACAAATATTGGAAGAAGCGTAGTTATCTGTTCCAAGGTTTTGTTCGTCAGAACCCAATTGGCGATGACAAGGCACCAGCAAATCCTATTCGTCGTTTTATCATTAGCCCACAAATCTTCACAATCATCAAGTCTAGTTTGATGGATCCTGAAATGGAAGAATTGCCAACTGACTATATGCGTGGTCTTGATTTCAACATCAAGAAAACAAGTAAAGGCGGTTATGCTGACTACAGCACAAGTAACTGGGCACGTAAAGAATCTGCACTAACTGAGGCAGAACAAGCAGCCATCGAAGCGCATGGTTTGTACAACTTAGCTGACTTCTTGCCTAAGAAGCCAGGTGAAGCAGAATTGCGCATTATCAAAGAAATGTTCGAGGCATCTGTTGATGGTCAACCTTACGACAACGAGCGTTGGGGGAACTACTATCGTCCTTATGGTCTAGAAGCACCTGCAGGAGCAACCGCGGCACAAACATCAGCAGCACCGACCGTGGCTGCATCCGCGACAGCACCCGTAGCAGAATCTGACCCACCGTTCGATGCAGATGAACCTGAAACAACATCTAGTCCAGTTCAAGTTCCAAAAGCAACTCCTAGTAGTGACAAAGCACAAGACATTCTAGCAATGATTCGTGCCCGTCAGAACAAGGCTTAATCAAAAAGGACCTAGTGTCCTTTTTGCAAGGAAACATTATGACACTACCAGACGAAAGATACCGTGCCCTAAAGCAAGGTAAAAAACTATTGGAAGAATTATGCGATCCTGGTAAAACGCCTAGAGTCCCTAGTATTGTAAGAGAACGTGCTAGGGGCGCACTAAGGCATTTCCCAAATGACTTTGAGTTGGAAAGAATCGCAGACACATGCCCTGAATATCTTGACAAGATTTCATTCAGTGATAAACTATTATCGAAATAACTAGGAGAATAACTTGGTAAAACCATTTGATGTTGCGAAGTTTCGCAAAGACATTACAAAAAGTATTGAAGGATTGAGCATTGGATTTAATGACCCTACAGATTGGGTCAGCACAGGAAATTACGCACTTAATTATCTTATCAGCGGTGATTTTAACAAAGGCGTTCCTCTGGGCAAAGTTACTGTATTCGCTGGCGAAAGTGGATCCGGTAAAAGTTATATTTGCTCTGGAAACCTCATTCGTCACGCTCAAGAACAAGGTATTTTTGTGGTACTCATTGACAGTGAAAACGCATTGGATGAAGAGTGGTTGCATAATCTCGGTGTTGACACAGCAGAAGAAAAATTACTAAAACTAAACATGGCTATGATTGATGACGTAGCCAAGACTATCAGCGAATTTATGAAGGGCTACAAGGCAATGTCCCAAGAAGACAAGCCTAAGGTTCTGTTCATTATTGACTCGCTTGGTATGTTGCTTACACCTACTGATGTGAATCAGTTCGAAGCAGGTGATATGAAAGGTGACATGGGTCGTAAGCCTAAAGCACTGACTGCACTTGTTCGTAACTGTGTTAACATGTTCGGTAGTCACAACGTTGGTCTAGTTGCTACTAACCACACTTATGCTTCACAAGATATGTTCGACCCTGATGACAAAATTTCAGGTGGTCAGGGCTTTATCTACGCAAGTTCCATTGTTGTCGCTATGCGTAAGTTGAAGTTGAAAGAAGATGAAGACGGCAACAAGGTCAGCGAAGTGCGTGGTATTCGTTCGGCATGTAAAGTGATGAAGACTCGATACGCAAAGCCCTTTGAAAGTGTTCAAGTTAAGATTCCCTACGAGACTGGCATGAATCCTTACTCTGGCTTGCTTGACTTGTTCGAAGGTCAAGGCATGTTGACTAAAGAAGGTAACAGACTTTCATACACAACCGAAGATGGTGAGATTCTCAAATTCTTCCGTAAAGGGTGGGAATCAAACGAAGATGGTTGCCTCGACAAGGTCATGAAAGAGTTTGAAGGAAAAAGTAAATCTAAGATAAGTAATGTAACTGAACCAGAAGGAGAAGTTACAGAATGAGTTTAGATTTAGTTGCAGAAGTATGGGATGCATTGCGTGAGCATATTGATTTCAATGAGCGCCGTGATGCTGCCGATACTCTTGTTCATTTTTTGATTGACGCTAATTATGAGATTGACGATATCAAAGATGCCTTTAGAGACAAAGATATCACTGCCGCATTGAAGGGTTATGCGGATGAACACTTCCCTGACGAAGAGGAAGACGAAGATTATGATAGTGATTTAGACGACGACGAATGGTGATAAATGAATTGGTATACAAGAATCACTGCTAACCTATCAGTGATACCAGATTTCATTATCCATTACGAGTCTGAACTTGTTCAGGCTAAAAATGATGTAAAAATCTACGGCAATGTTGAAAAGAACATTGCCAATTTACCTGGTGTCACCGAACATCGTTTTAACCAACTTCAAGAAATTGAAGCGGTATTAAACTACCTCAATATACAACTCAGGAAGATTCGCCGAAAGCATTTTCAAAAATATCTAGAGGCGTATAATAGAGCATTGACTAGCCGTGATGCAGAAAAGTATGTAGACGGCGAGGATGAAGTCATTGACTTTGAAACCATTATCAACGAAGTGGCGTTACTGCGTAATCGCTGGTTAGGTGTGATGAAGGCGCTAGAAAGTAAAAACTTCATGCTAGGTCATGTGGTTCGTTTAAGGGCGGCCGGCATGGAAGATATCAGTCTTTGAATTTACACTTACTTCCGTGGTAACGTGAGTAATTAGGTTTATCAATTATCTTTTTACAATGAGGACATTCTAACTTTGAACGGTTTCGGTGTCCTTCTTTCATTTTTGCTATGGATTCCGAGGTATGTCTTTTTCCAGTGAACGATTGATAGCCGGTGTGTATTCCTTTATTCCAAGCTACCTGACCCTTATCTGATGTTTTAATACCAGTCAATCCCTTGTTCCAAGTAGGTTTACCTTTTCTGCCTTCAGACATTTTTAGTTTAGCTCCATCAGTATGCGTTTTACCAAACATAGAATTACGTTCTCCTGTTTGCATAGATTTTCTGCGTTTTTCGTTGTCAGATTTGGCTGGATTTAACTCACCTGAAGCGAAGCCCACTGGATTGTTATTAAAATTCATACATAGGGGTTTTCCTATATGTTCAAGTAAAAAAGATTTCTCTGTAACTAGCAATATTTCGGCAGAGTCACAAAATTGAATAATTTCTTTATGTAATTCTTGTTTATTTTTTATACTACGCGGCCATTTTCCTGAACCCATATATCCGTCATCTAAGTTTTCGGTACTGTGTCTACCGATGTAATATTTCCCGTTAGTGTGTACAAGTTTATAAATGTAGTGTATCATATACATATATTTATCATTGAACTTTAGGAATGGACATTATGTCGTCAAATCTCAACCTCAGTAATATATCTAGTATTTCCTCTTTGCAGGGCACTATGAATTCCAGCTCGCCTTGGACAATTAATTTGGCACCGACTTCAAGTGCATTCGATGATCTAATAGACCGATCTAACTATCACCCGAACGTTAAACAGTATGAGGTGTTTGAGTCTCCGGAAGATGTTTTGGCACTAAGTGTTGCATGGAAACGATTGCGAGAGAAGGGACAATCACCTACTGGTAAACTACTGGATAAAATTTTGTTTGACAAGGTAACTCAAACTGACCGGGACGAGGCTAATGTCATTAGGGATTATTACAGTAAAAAGTTCATGATGAAAGCATTACTGGGTAATGGTAACACATTAAGTCCTTTCAGACAAGAAATTTCTAGAATTATTAATAGCGATGGCAAAATCATTAATAAAAATGCATTTGGTCCAGTATATTATCTACCGATATTTTATGAATATGATTGTCAATTAGATTTTGTAAAAAGTTGCGTTACTGTGGTACAAGAATCAAAAGATAATCCTATCCCAATGGTAGTTAAACGAGATAAAGAGTTAATCCCTATTAAGCGTATTGAAAAGAAGTCAAAGACTTCTAATGTAGTTGAATATTGGTTAAAACACGAAGAAAAAAACTCGGCGAACGTAATCGTTATTCAAAAAGATAATCCTCTTTTAAATGTTTGGGATCATATTTTTACTAGTACTAAAGTACTACAAATTTCTGGTGGTTACGAATTTAAGAAACTGGACAATTTTGAATACTTTAAGATTAACAAGTGGGAACTAGCGCAGGCTTGACAATAAATCGTTTTGGTCATACAATACATGTATTGATTGATTAACGGAGCTTGCAATGACCGAATTCGAAACCAAGTGCTACGGTATGTCTGAACAGGATATCCGTGAGCAGTACATGAACAGCATCACCGCAAAGTTCACTGGTTTGGAAATGGTCGTGATGGGCATTCTGTCTGACGCTCAGGAACTGTTGGCAATGGATCGCGCCGAAAGCGCCCGCAAGCAAATGAACATTGCCAAGTTCATTCTTTCTGAAATGATGGATGCCAAGCAGCCGGCTTGACATTAAATCGTTTTGGTCATATAATAATCTTTTCACTGAAAGGTTCGCATGTCTATTGTTCGCATCACTTCTGGCTCCTATCGCAATAAACCTGTTAAAGGTGAAATCTTCACATTGGTGAAAGGTTACCAACTGGGTGCTAAAGGTGGCTTTGTGACTGTGAAGAACGAAGGTCAATTCCCCGGTTGGCCCGCCGAGGTTCGTGTGAACGTTGACAATCAGGACTCGATTCAATTTATGTCCGGTAAACCCGAACAGGTTGAGACTCCCCAAGAAACTGACGACCAAGCAATGGATCGTATTGCTAGCCGCTTTGCGGTTCTCGATGAAATGTCTGCCGCATGCATTGCAGGTAACATTCGTGCTATGATTGTGACTGGTCCTGCAGGTATCGGTAAGTCGCACGGTGTCACTATGCAAATGGAAAAGGCATCGATGTTTGACAAGATCGGTGGCAAGCGTCCTCGATTTGAGATTGTCAAAGGTGCTATGTCTGGTATCGGTCTGTTTGCTAAACTGTACAAATTTTCCGATGCTAAGAATGTCTTGGTGTTCGATGACTGTGATATCTGGGAAGACCAGGATGCAGTTAACGTACTGAAAGGTGCGTTGGATTCTGGTAAGACCCGTCGAATCTCTTGGAACAAGGATAGTCGTCTGTTGCGTGACGAAGGTGTGCCCAACACTTTTGAATTCAAAGGTTCTATTATTTTCATTACCAACAAGACGTTCGATAACAAGAAGGCTAGTAAGATTCAACCTCACTTGGATGCTCTCCAGTCTCGCTGTCACTTTCTTGACCTGACTGTTGACAGTGAGCGTGACAAAATGCTCCGCATCAAACAAGTTCACCGTGATGCTGACGGTGGTCTGTTCGCCGACTACGATTTTACTCAGGAACAAACTGATGAAATTATGAATTTCATTTGGGACAATCACACCAAACTGCGTGAAGTGTCTCTGCGTATGTGTCTCAAGATTGCTGACTTGGTGAAGATTTCCGCTAACTGGCGTGAACTGGCTAAGGCTACTTGCATGAAGGGTGTTTGATATGTTCGGTGTTATTGTCTGTATTGTCTGTCTCGCAATTGCTAACTTTGGTGTCACCGCGTTTCACGAAGTGCCCGATTATATGGAAGCAGGCAAGGTAACTTGGAATCAGTTTGTTGCAGTGATGATTTACTACTTTTTCTGGAGTGAAAAATGAACGAACGAATTCAAGAACTGTTCAAACGTGCAGGCGGTAAAACATCGGTCCGTAACTTAATGAGCAATCCTGTACAGTTCGTTGAAACGCACGAACTCTGGGATGACCGTATTGAAAAGTTCGCCGAGTTGATTGTCCGGGAATGTGTTGAAGTAATCAACGCAGGTAAAAATGTTTGGACTGGCACTGATGTACCTGCTGGTGTCGCATTGGATCTAGCAGGAAAAAATGTCAAGGCATATTTCGGAGTTGAAGAATGAAACAACGTGGATTTACTCTTATTGAAGTGATGGTTGTTATTGTATTTGGTCTGTGTATCTTTGCGTTTGTTATGAGCGCAGTAAACGGATTTACCGGTAACGGAACTATCAGTTGGGGTGTTAATGGTATGACCGAAATGCGATGCATTGATGGTTACAAGTTTGTTATCGGTGAACATGGTCAGGCTCGTCAAGTAATGGACGAGTTTGGCAAAGGTGTGAAGTGTCAATAAAAGGAAATTGAAATGAAAAAAGTAATCGCTATTCTGGCTCTGTGTTTTGCTACTAGTGCGTTTGCAGGAACCGCTAGCGGAGTGATTGACACAAGCAAACTATCTAAGGCACAAATCGCTGAGTTGGCTGCTAAGGCAGAAGAAATGGGAGCGACTACTCCCGTAAATGTCTCTGCTACTGTCCGACAAGAAGCAGAAGCATGGGGCACACTTGGTGCTAACATGGGTAAGGCAATGGTTGGTGCGGCACGTGAAGTTGGCGTGGCATCAAATGAGTTTGCTAACACCAGTTTAGGCAAGGTTGTAGTAGGTATTGTTGCATACAAGGTCGTGGGCAAAGATATTCTAGGAGTTATCTTTGGGTCAATGATTCTAGTGATCGGATACAGTCTCGCAATTTGGATGATGACTACCCGACGTTGGAGCGATGTTCAATATGAATACGAACCCGTTCTCTGGGGCATGTATAAGCGGCAACGTGTCGTCAAGTCTCATACCGATAGTGACGTAGTTACTAGCAAAGTTCTTGGTGGCGGTGTGCTTATTCTGTTGACTACACTTGTTGGACTCAAAACAATTTTCTAATAACTGCCGTGTGAAGGCAAGAGGGCAACGTCAATAAGACCCTCCCCTATAAATACATAGGGAGGCACCGAAATGTTTAAATGGATAAAAAACGCATTCACTGAAGGTGTAGTAAAAATAAAATACATAGCGTATGATGATTCAGTTCCTGAGGAGCTGATCGAACCATATGAAGATGTAGCAACAATGGAGTATGAAGGTGAGTATAATGAGTTTATGATGAAGGCTAAACTCAGAAAATTCGTCAGGCTCACAAAAGATCACCTGGTCGTTGAAATGACAGTCATTGAACGAATTGAAAATGGTATAAAAATCGAGGACTAATCTAGTACCTATGCCAAGACACATGAACAAACAATGGTGGCCGCATCAGGTCACTATTGCAGTAGAAGAAAGAACAGTTTCTGACGATTCTAAATGGGTAGAACGACGAAACTGGTTACGAAACCATACTGATATGATGATCGGTGTATATTATATCAACGGTGACACATATTGCTTCACCGAAGAAAAAGACATGTTACATTTTCTATTGGTAAACCAATGAACACAGAACAAAAGGTCTATAGTTGGCAGTATAACGGTGTTGCACCTTGGGCAGAAATTATTCGGTGGTGTATGGAGAATCTATACCACGGCGGACACTATGAGCCTAAGTGGTACGCTGGCCTTGAAACGTTGTATTTCGAAGATGAAAAAGAGTATGCTTGGTTTATGTTGAGGTGGTCATGACCAAAGATATCACATATCACCATGATTGGACTGTTGTTGAGTTTGATGCCCCTTATTGGGTTCTTGACAGAATAAAAAAAGAACGAGAAATTCGTAGCTGGTGCTGGGCTCATTTTCCATACGGCAACTGGCAATTATTTTCTAACAGAGCATATTTTCAAAAAGAAAGCGATGCTACATTTTTTAGATTGATGTGGTCATGACAACATATTACAAAATTAGAAAAAAAGACGAACCTGAATGGTTTGTTAAAGGTACACCTGCGTATCAGAGTTATGACAAGACTGGTCGCATCTTTCAATCATTAGGTCAACTTAGAACATTCTTGACTGGTGTGATGAACAGTGATTCATTCTATGGTAAAAGGGACGAAAGATACCGTAACCGTGTAGCAGATTGGGAAGTCGTTGAACTAGAAATGGTTGTCAAGGATGTGAAGGGTGTCCATGAAGTCATCACTGCGAAAAAACTCAAAGAGTTGATAATGAAGTGACCTAATCACTTGCATTCTCTTAGTCATAAGTACTATACTAAGAGAATGACAAAAGTGAAACCAAGTACCAAAGAACAATTAATATTCTATCTCATTGGTAACATCAGTCTAGGTACCTACGACCGCAGGTTCTTAGTCAATTTGGAGTCTATGCATTTGGTAAAGCATAGACCACTTACCACAAATCAGTCAGACCTATTGAATAAGATCATTCATAGGTACAGTAGGCAATTGGCTAAGCATGAGATAAGTGCAAACGAGGCAGTTGCTTTGCCTTGGACCAATCCTCCCATCGAAAGCCTTCCGCAGTTTACAGAAACCCATCTGATTCTTGTGGACGATGAATTGATTTTGCGTAGCCCCTACAAAAGTGCATTCATCAAAGATTTTAAGAAGTTGGAAATACAAGCTAAATGGGAGCATGATGATAGGTTCTGGCGAATACCGGCTAGTACACATACGCTGAAAGAAGTAAAAACCTGCATAGAAAAACATTATGCGGTTATCAATTACAGCGACGAATTGAATACAATGTTCAACGAGATTGCTCCGTACACAAATGCTAAGACTTGGTCACCGACATATAAATATGTCAATGGCAACTTTATCATTGCACCTGTAAATCAACAAATATTAGATGCAATAGAAGATATACCTTTTGACATTGAGTTAGCTACGTTATCTAGGTTAGTGGCAGCAGGAATCGACATTGACTGGACAGTGAAATCGAAATTCAAAGAGAAATTCACTGATGCTGAAATTAATTTTGCATCATCGTTCAATTCTAAAATTGACCTAGATGATCCAAGTTTAGGTGACATGATATTAGCACTCAACCCCGATCTTGTTTTGTTTAGTGATTATTTAGCGGGTGCAAAACTCTATCTCAATTCAGTAAAAAACTATCTAACCTCAAAATCTGTTCCGGTGTCTGCTGTCTCATACAGCAAGATAGCCGACGTAGAACAGTACAAGTTTGCAGTGTTAGTCGAATCGGGTACTACAATCAAGCAACAATCCTTACCTTATGTAAGCAAGTCTATTCAAGTCGTGAATAG
>OGWF01000143.1_pt1 | contig 11212 bp, 23 predicted proteins | sample 1575951 | NCBI WGS metagenome assembly OGWF01 (sample SAMN07581523, study PRJEB24739) | freshwater metagenome | place: Singapore | collected 2015-01
TTTCTTGAAATTCAATCCGTTCCCCGTTCTCAACTTGCAAGGCGTAAAATTCAATCCGATCATTCTTTTCTACTTTGCTACGGAAGTTTTTTTGACTTCCCTTGTATTTCTTTCTCAATTCAAGAATCTCTTTTCCTGTTTTGAAACGCATGCCCTTGATATGATATTCCATTGGAAATCCAAGTTTATCAAGCGTCACGATTTCTTGATTAGTGTACATATCACTTACTCCGGTATTGTTGAGAAACGCAAGTTCCGACATAGAGAACAACGGGGGACACTAGCAGAGTTATCATTACTTCAATGTTCATACTACTATTATAATCAATCCATGTGGAATGTCAAGCCCAGTTCCTCAAATATTTCAGATTTTTTTTCAATCGCCCATTTTTTCGCTTCGTCATAATTATCAAATCGTTTATTAATACGATTATGGTTAAATTGTATAATTACTCTAAAACCACCATCACATGGATAAACATTTATTGATTTTTGATTTAATATATTTATAGATCGAGATACAACTCTCAGATTTTCAATTCTATTATCATCTTTATTTCCGTTAATATGATCCACTATCATGTCATTTGGAATATCACCATTAAAATAAATCCATATCAAACGATGTTCCAGAAAGCGTTTTTTAGCCATGTGAATTAATCTATATCCATTATTCTGAATCGCTCCGGCTCTTTCATTTATTTTACACCGTGTAACTAATATCTTTTTTCTATATAATCCGCCATTGCGATATTCGAACCATTCTTTTATTTCATTTTGACTTGGATATTGTTTTGATTTCATTTAATTTTCCCATAAAAAATGCCTAAAATCCACGGTAAGATGCGACGCAAACCGTAGAAAATAGGCACAGTTTTAATTGTATTTTAGGGAATGTCGCATTATCCCCTACTATATTATACACAATTCTAGGGGATATCTTGCGATTTTATTTTGCCATTACCACCCATAGCTTTCTATACGTTCCTGAAATGAAAGTCTTTTTTTATAAGGCTTTCTAGTGGCCTTATGCTTTTCTTTCAGAAATGAGTTGATATCGTTTGCAAGTCTCCGCAAAGTTGAATCGGCCATGTTGAAACGGCTTTCGCTTACCGTTCCGTTTTTTGACCGTTGGCAAGCGATAATAATATTCCCAATAAGAACATAATCGGTACGACCATTGAAAATCGTTCCATTGCATGAGTCTGTTTTGAGAACTTGACGCTTGTTTGATCGAACTCGACTAGCCATTTTTCACCTCTGAAATCGGGATTGAAACTGAACAGGTAGATTGTAGCAAAATTAGTTTGATCTGTCAACTAGAATCTTGCCGTTTTGTGAAATTGTAATGGTTTTGAGAACGGGGGAACCGTAGGCATCATTACGGTTAAAATCGGCATAAGCCGCAAGTGTAGCTTTTTTGAAACTACGTTGATTTCGGCCAGTGCCGATGACATCGACAAAACGACCATCGACATCTTGAACTTCGGCAATTGTAACTTCGATCATATCTATCTCCCCTTACTTGTTACTACTATATTCTACTCTATAATCGCTTGCTATTCAAGAAAATTCTTAGAATCTTTCAGCGATTTTTTGAGCAGATTCTAAAGTCTCACAGTTCCAGAACTTACGAACTTGACCCGATTCTAGGTTAGTTACGACTAGAACAAAACCAAAGTTTTTCGTTTCGGATATTGTGAGAATGTTTTTTTCCGTCACCTTACCGAAAGTAAGGTTATTGAATTTGCGACTTACTGACCAACCATTGTTTTTTGAAGCTACGATCATTTTTCTATCCCTTCGCTTGTTTCTGTTCTCTACTTCTTATATATATATTATCGTCTATTTCATGGAACAAATCAAGAAAATTCCAAACTTTTTTCAAAGATTTTTTGGGCGATTGTTCAACTGTTCAGATACTATATATATGTATATAATGCAATTATATTATAATGCAATTGCATTAATGTAATAATACAATTGTATTTTAATACTTAAGTCTAGGTCTCATAAGAACTTACGTCAATTGATATAAACCCTTACCACATAAGGACTTACGTCACCGCCGCCGCCCCCCGCCGATCCTAAGTCCTTATGCTGTAAGACTTTAGAAATGCAATTTACATTTGTAAAATGAAATGCAATAAAAAAGCCCGTCACTTTCGTGACAGGCCCATTACAATTCCAATTGCAAATGCAATTATTATAAACATTTACCGCTCCTCAACTTAGGATTGGTAATGCAATTTTATTTCGTTCTTTCGGTTGTGTTCCATGAATTACAAGTGCGAATGATTTATCACGCCATTCTGGAACTGCTGCGTGTGAATCATCATCATCAACTTCGAGATTCAAACTTGACGCTTGAATTTCATTTTCAACTACAATTGAAGTTCTCAAATTGTATTTTGAAATATAATCGTCATAAGTCCCGCCATAGCTAGCGGTTAAGACTAGATTTTCAGGGCAGTTATTTAATTCTACCATGAATTGCAATTGTTTCGTGTAAGCATAGAATAGAACGTCTGGATTCGATCGGGCTATTCTTACCCAAGCGGCAAAGTATGATTTCATGAAAAAATCCCCCGCTACGTGAATTCTTACAATTCCGGCATTTTTGGGAAGTGCCGATTGAATAGCGGTTGCAATTTCATCTATTGAATTCATAGAACGAATCGCGTCAAAATTGTTTTTTCTCAAGTTGTAAACATTGGTATATACAACTTCTTGTGAAGCGGAAAAGCAGCGAAATTGCATATCTTTCCCGTCTTTTATTTTTCGCTTGCCGTTTTCAATTATAACCTTCGACTTGCAAGCGGAAGCGGCAGGGCATGCCCAACCGGACAATAAATCGAAACTGTAAACTTTACGCTTGCCGGTAAGCCATTTAGCAAGAGCAGGGACGTTATACAGTTTTTTGAGTTTGGTATTCGCGGAACTGAACTTTATCATTCTACTTATCCCTTGTGAGACTTGCTTATCTTGACTACTCAATTCTACCATACGACTATCGACTTGTCAAGATTAGTCGGCAGAACATTTGAACACTGTAACCACATTATCTTTCACGGTAAGCCATTCACCGATTGGGCCACATACCCAAGTATCTTCGGCGAATATCATAGCATCAAAGCTATCTGCGAAAGTGTATTGGGTGGTTTCGGAATTCCACCCCTTACGAATAACTTTGGTGGAAACAGGAACGGCTTCGAATTTGATTGTCATATTCTTTCCTTTGCTAGTTTGTTATCTCTTACCCTTATGTATATATTATCGTCTATATCGTGGAATAAATCAAGAAAATTCCAAACTTTTTTCAAAGATTTTTGGCCTAATATTCAAGTGTTCACATACTATATAAATGTATATAATGCAATAGTGCAATAATGCAATCGCAAATATAATGCAATAAATATAAAACCCCCCGGTGTAAGGATTTAGAAATACAATTACGTAAACCCTTGCTGTATAAGGACTTACGGCGACCGCGCCGCCCCCGCCGAAACGTAAGTCCTTACAGTGTAAGCACTTATAAATATCATTTAAATTTAAATAAAAAAGCCCCCTACTTTCGTAAGAGGCCAAATGCAATTCCTATTACAAATGCAATTATTATTACCAATCATCATTCCCCCAATCGTCGATTCCCCAATCCTCATTAGACATTGCATCAATAAATTCGTCGTGATTTTTAATGATTGTTTTATGGCAATCTTCGCATATAAGATTATCAAAATCATATATGACTTTATTAGCCGATGCAATTTCAAAATCTTCGCCACAAGAGGGGCAGGTGAGCAAGCTCATATTCAATTCTCCGAATTGTAATCGAACAGGAAAATGTAACCGCTATTTGTGATAAGCATGTTACCCGAATATTTGAATTTGATTGAATTTTTATTTGTGATCTTATTCAATAAAGCCTCGGCGGCTTTATAGTGATTTTCCCTTGGTTTTAATGCATGATCATATGAAATGACCACAGAGGCTTTTTTGTCCAGATACACTGGACACGTGGCTTTTATCCTAGTTCCCTTGCAATCGGTTGGGGCTAGTTTTTTGGTTTCAAAATAGATCGGGATTGCGTTATGTTCCATTGTGATCTTTCCCCACTTGCTAGTGATTTGTTACTACTATATTGTACCATGCTATTTTCAGAAATCAATAGAAATCTGAAATTCCCGGCCAAGTTTCCAGCGGTTCCTCCCGCTGTACTTTGTCGGTTTCCTGAATACAATCGTCACAGACCTCAAAGAGGTCAACTTCGCCGTTGCTATATTCAGCGGCAACGACTGTATAAATTACTTCACACATTTCGTCGCATCGTTCGCATCTGTGCATGGTCATCTCTCCGCTTAGGGGTCACTTGTTTCTTATGCTATCATTCTACCATATATATCGGACATTACAAGCCCCTATCGCCACTATTTTCAAAGATTTTCAAAAGTATTTTTGTACACTATATATATCAACGTATAAGCAATCGTTTATAGCAAATGTACACTATTAATGCAATTGAAATGCAATTGATATAAACCCTTGCAGCATAAGGACTTACGGTTCGCGGGGCGTGGCCGAATCGCTCTAAGTCCTTACTGTGTAAGCATTTACGTCAATCGCTCAGTCGGGCCACATAAGCTAATCCATATATAAACATACTTTGATATGATATATAAAATGAAATGCAATCCTAAAATTGCATTTCGTATATTGAAATTACATTTTCTCATATCCAGCATTTTTTAGTGCAATTTCATGACAATATATGCCACGTGTAGAACCGGGTAATTCAAGCCAATTAAGTATATTTCCATTTTCATCTGCCCCGAAAATGTAAGTTTCTGGCCCACTATATGCAACCACTGCACTTACAACTACATAGTTATATTCACTGTCATTTTCATCAATGGCGTATGGTTTCAATGGTTCGGATAGTTCATACAATCCAGCCACACCATTAAAGCTGCGAAGCATTTTTTTGAAAGTCGCTGTTTTCATTTCACTTCCTCCAATCTCTGTACAAGTTTATCTTTCATCTTATCGACCACTTTATACAGTTCATGGTCATATCCTAGATGATACTGGATTTCATCAACGGTATCGTCGATGAAATCTTTTAACATCTCAATATTAGATTTGAGAGTTTCAATTTCGGTTGCCTTGGCGATTTTTCTCATTTTCTTCCCTTTGCCAGTGCCTTGTTTCTTATACCACTATTATCGTCTATTTTCAGTCATTAGTCAAGCGGAATTTTCCAGTTTTTTCCGCATTTTTGATGTTTCTTCGTATCCGCTTAATCTCTTGCTTGACGTGTTTTAATTCGGCAATTTCCAGACTGTCAAGAGAGTCGAGACATTCTTTCGTCTCAATTTCCAGTTCGCGAACTTGCATCGAAAGCAGCTTTGATATTTCAGTCATTTTTCTCTCCCCTTGCGTATCACTTATATATATAGTATATCGACATAATCGCCCTTCGTCAATAGAATAAATCATTTTTTTTCCAAGAAACTTTTTTTCTTTTTTTTCTTGACTATCCGCCAGAATGCTATATAATCTATATATACAAATGAGACATGAAACCAAACGAAAGGAAAGAAAATGACTCAGATTGTTACTATCATCGTTGGACTTGGCGTTATCTATATCGGCCTTGTTGACGTTGCTAAAATGAAGCGATGGATTAAATAACCAATCGCTTATATAAGTCGCCAGAAATGGCGGCTTTTTTTTATCTCGATATATTACAGTTGTAGTATAGATTACATATAAACATATAAGCAATCGTTTATAGCAAGTATATAATTGCATTAATGAAATACAATTTTTATAAGTCTTTACAGTATAAGGACTTACATCACCCGCGCCCGGCCCCCATCGCCCTAAGTCCTTACACCACAAGACTTTACATCTCCCAGTCACAAGGTGGATATTCGTACACTGTCCAATTGAGCAAATATTTCGGCCTTTTTTTCAGTTACCCAGTCAATGGCCTTTTGTTCAGTATCAAACGATTTTGAAAAAGATTGGCCATTAATTTTATATTGCCCAAGATATGCAACTTCGCCGTTTGCAAGATTGTATTTATAAAAACATTTCGCATTTGTATTTAATAAATTTATAGATTGTGACACAGATCTTAAATTTTCAATTCTGTTATCATCTTTAATTCCATTAATATGATCTATCACTATGTCATTTGAGATATTGCCATTGAAATAAATCCATATTATACGATGTTCATAATAGTGATTCGAATTAATTACAATTCGTCTATATCCTGTAGTATTCATAATTGACCCAGCTTGTTGACCAACTTTAATACTTTTGCCTTTATTTACTTTCCAGTATAACCCACCATCCCGATATTCAAACAGTTCTTTAATTTCATTTTGACTTGGATATTCTTTTGATTTCATTTTATTTCCCCATAAAAAACGCCCATAAAACTACGGCAAGATGCGAGGCAAGCCGTAATCGTATGGGCATTTAATTTGATATATATTAGAGAATCTCGCATTACTCTCTATTATATAATACACAATATTCTTTGTTTTTTGTCAATTACAATTAAATCGTATATAGCATTTCATCTCCCCCATTTATCAGGATGATCAACAGGAATCCAATGAGTGAATTCCTCTGATATATCTTCTCTGCAAATTTCAAACGGTTGTACATTAAACCAATATACACCATTTGTAATTTCTCTAACAACATGCCTAGTTCGATTTGAATAATCGCATAATGCAATTACCCGTTGCCCGATATCGGGAAGTTTATCAGAGAATTTAATTGGTTGAATATATTTCATTTCATTTCCCCTCAAATGTCGTCGTCGTCGTTATCGTAGTCAAGATCAACCCAGATACATTTTTTGGACTTGCTATCGGATATTGATTTGATCTTAAAGCTATCGTGCTTTGTTGATAGCAGAACGACAGCATCATCATCCATTTTGTCAAGCAGTTTGATTAGATCGGCTTTGGTCATTTTATATACTCCTCAATGAATTCTTCTACGGTCAATTCTCTATCTGACATTCCACCATATTCGTCGGAATAGTCAATACGAATTTTGTCATCTGAAATTGTAAAAACTTCACTGTCACAATATCCGCCATCTATCGCGTATGTGTTATCTTCGGGATAGAATTCGGCGTTTGCTTGAAGCCATTCGATTACAATGTTCATTGTTCTTACCTTGCTAGTGCCTTAGTCAATATAATTCCAGTGAAATCGTTCAATCTCTAAACCTTGCCAAGCTCTCTTGACAATATCCGCAGCAGCTCTACAGACATCATCATATGAACCATCTGTATTAATATCAAAAACGCTACGGTACTTTTTACCCTTGTAAACTACAGTGATTGAAATCTTTTCGCCGATGATCATGATTCACTCCTTTCTTTGAAGCAACAAGGGCAAACGATTTCACCCTCAACTTCCGGTTGACTTTCGAGGGGTAGGTTAGATACCCAAATTTCGTCGCATAGGTAGCATAGGAAGCGGTACATTGTTTTTTGCCTTTCGTTAGTGGTTATCACTCATTCCTTATATATATAATATAGCATAGTGAAGATAAGTCGTCAAGAGATTAGACCGCTTTTTTTTACAGAATCTTTTTTTTATTTTGTGGGTTTTTTTCTTGATATTTGATCGTCTATAGACGATAATATATATATAAGTGATAGATAACTCTAACCGAAAGGAATGTCAGATGATCAACAAAGTAACCGAAACAACTTTCCAGTGCGATGGATGCCTTGAAGTCAAGGATAATTCAGAGTATCGTCAAGTTATGGTTGAGGGGGGCTTGAGTGAAATTTGCTCATGCTGCCATGCTGAAGTGGTAGAAGATACCGCAGATGATGATGATTGTAATGATCAATATGAGGAATATTACTGCCCGCCAAGATTCGGACGTTGATAAGCGTTCGGTTATATAAGCCACCACTCATGGGTATGGGTGGTGGTTTTTTGTTCACTACAAGGTACTACACTTGTCGTGAAAACGGGCGGGTGAGTCCAACGAAATCCCCAAAAAATAATAAAAATGTATCACCCACTCTATCCCGAATACTAAAATCCTACAAAAACTCCATCTTCACTTACTTTAACTATTTGCCAATTAGGATAGACTAGCTGAAACACTTTCGGATCAACTCCGTACCTCTCCAATCCCCTTTCAGAAACTATAGTTATTTCTTTATTGATAAATGCCTCTAGTAAATATTTATTTATTTCTCTCTCAATAAAATGGGCATACACGCTTCTTCTGGAGTCCTGTCCCCTTTCTTGCAGTTGCAGGGTTTGCAAGCTGTTATTAAGTTGTTCCATGTCTCCTTCCCTCCTCTGCTCTTTGGTAAAATGTGATCAACAGATAATTCTTCAGAGTTTAGTTGCTTTAAACAGTACGCACAGGTATAATTATCTCGTAGGAAAATATTCCTCCTTGTAGGTCTATAATGTCTATCTGGTAGTTTAACATACTTTTTTAAAAGTAGTGTTTTTGGAACCTGAAAAATTTCGCCGCCCGCCGAGATTACCTCGTAATCATTATAGAAGTCAAGGGGAAATACTTTATCGGATAGGAGGAGTTTCAAACCTCTTTGCCAAGAAACCACTGTTAAGTGTGTATAATTACTATTAAGGATTGTTGTATTATGAAACATGAGATATCCGCCGAATTAAAAATGGTTAGTAGTGAAGAACTGGAAAAGTCAGTCGCAAGGGATCTCTTAATCCCGGACCCGTGTGCCACAACACCTATTATACCTCTAGGAGAACAACAAGTCAATGAAAATTCCCAAAAACATGACCGAGGAACAAGTGATAACAACAATATCCCGGATCTCTTCGCGCCTTGCGAATAAGTACACCTTCCCCAATTATGATAGTGAGGATATAGAGCAAGAGGCGTTTATTATAGGAATGGAGGCTATGAACCGCTATGATGAAAACCGCCCCCTTGAGAACTTTCTTTCAGTTCATATAAAAAACCGCCTTTCTAATTTTAAACGGGATAACTACTATCGCCCCGATGACGGCAAAGCTGAGGAGATACAGCAAGGCAAAAAGAAACTCTTAGACGCTACGCATATGGATAACATAAAAAATATTCTAATGTCCGCAGAGTGTAGCGACTCGCTAGAAGAGCGTGAGTTATTAGAGTATATAGATCTCTACTTACCTGCTAATATGCGCAGCGATTACTTGCGATTTCTTCACGATCAATCGCTAACAAAAACAAAAAAAAATAAGCTCTTTTCGGTTTTGAAAGAGATCTTGGAGAACTTTTATGCGTAGTGGAAGATTAGACTTAGCAGAGCAACAGTATATTAAAGACAACATCAAAGAGATGCACTATGAAACTATAGCCTCCATTCTTGATCGAGATCCAAAGAGTGTAAAGGGGTGGATTGAAAAAAATTTGGGGTTTTCTGCAAGTGACCGCAAGGAAGTTGAGGCGTATAACGAGCTAAAAGACAAGGCATACTGGAAAGATTTAGAGGGGCAATTCTCCGAAGCAGAACTTGAGATGTTTGTTTTTCACTGGAAGAAAATGTGGTCTCAATTTAAAGATGATGTGTTTCATACTGAAGAAATTCAAATTGTTGACACTATAAAACTAGAGATATTGATGAACCGCTGCTTACGCGCCCAAAATGAAAATATCAAACAAGCGTCTGAACTTGAGGGGATCATTATTGAGATGAAGAAAGAAATGGCCGCAACTAGCGACCCTCGTGAAAAGGAGGAGATGTGGCGAGATGTAGCTAATCTTGACCGACAAATTGCGGTCCTCATTGCCTCTCGTGAAGCCCTATCGCGCGATTTTAAAGACTTGCAAACTAAAAAGTCTTCTATGATTAAAGATTTGAAGGGTACTCGTGAACAGCGTATCAAAGCTATTGAAGATAGCAAACAAACCTTTTCAGCCCTTATTAAAAAAATCATTCTTGACAGTGATTTTCGACATGAGATTGGGGTCGAGATGGAAAAAATGCGATTAGCGATGGATAAGGAGCGCGAAAGACTTTCAATGGCCCATACTTATGAGGATAATGTTACGGATCAACCATACTTAACGCCGGAAACTGTGGAGGGATAAATGAAAGCGATAATTACAGGAATTACAGGGCAGGATGGGTCGTTTTTAGCAGAGTTGTTATTAGAGAAGGGTTATGAGGTTTGGGGCTTTTATCGCCGATCCTCCAACCCTAATTTTTCTCGCATTGCTAATGCTCTGGATAATGAGAATTTCAATCTCTTAGAAGTTGATATCACTGATTCTGGATGTGTAACTAGAGCGATTAGAGATATTCAACCTGATGAGTATTATAACTTAGCAGCTCAGAGTCATGTTCATACATCTTTTGAGCAACCATCTTATACTTTTAGTGTAAACTTTAATGGGGTTTTAAATGCTCTTGAAGCTATTAGAACTGAAAAACCAGATGTAAAATTTTATCAAGCAAGTACGAGTGAAATGTTTGGGGCAAATAAGGGAAATCGAGTCCTAGCTCCCGACTCTCCCGCAACTATAGTAGTAGGATATGAACAAAATGAAAATACTCCCTTTGCTCCACAGTCCCCATATGCCATTGCAAAACTTGCCGCACACCATCTTGTTCGCAATTACCGCGATAGCTACGGCATTTTTGCTTGCAGCGGCATCTTGTTTAACCACGAAAGTGAGAGAAGAGGCGAGAATTTTGTTACACGTAAAATCACAAAGTGGATTGGGGGATTTGTCGCTAGCGGAAAAGATCCTAACTATCCTAAGCTACATCTCGGTAATCTTGATGCTAGTCGGGATTGGGGCTATGCGAAAGATTATGTTAAAGCTATGTGGCAAATGATGAGGGTTGAAAAATCCAGTGATTATGTAATAGCAACTAATATGACATGTACAATTAGAGATTTTTTAGATGAGTCATTTAGTTTAATTGGAATTGAAGACTGGAATGATTTTATAGTTATTGACCCAAAGTTTTACAGACCTGCCGAAGTAGAATATTTATGCGGGGATTATTCCAAGGCTTATAAAACCTTTGGCTGGCATCCAGAAACTCCTTTATCAGAACTAATTAAGATTATGGTGGAACATGACGTGGAAGAAGCGAGACTACAGCGATCCTCATTACAAACAATTTAGGCTCGATGTGCTAAAAAGAGATAAGTTTACTTGTCAAATGTGTGGACACAAG
>OGWF01000144.1_pt1 | contig 11189 bp, 14 predicted proteins | sample 1575951 | NCBI WGS metagenome assembly OGWF01 (sample SAMN07581523, study PRJEB24739) | freshwater metagenome | place: Singapore | collected 2015-01
GTTTCCCAGTCACGATATGTGCACCCAAAACATTTTGAATCGCAGAACGTCGTGGGCCTTGTGAACCCATGCCTTGAGCCAATGCAGCAGCAGCGCCAAGCAGTCCAGCAATGTTAGAACGCTGGCTTATCTGTTGAGCTTGTTCAGCGCCTAGAAGCCCTTCAAATCCAGCAGGAACGCCACCAAAGACGTTAGGAATATAGTCCATCAATCCAGAACTTTGATAAGGCTTTCCGGTCATCTGCGACCATGCTGCTTGTTCTTCAGGAGAAAGTGCCATACATCACCTATATAAGCGAAGGAGTTGCAGGACGCAAAACTGTCTGCTGCTGCGGATTTAGGAGGCTCATGTAATCAATAGGCTGAATCTGAGCGCCACGTTGAGCAGAAGCTCCAACACCTTGCATGCGCGGTTGCTGAGGATTAAATGCTTGGTTAAATTGATTGTATGTATTAGCAGCTTGACCTATTTGAGACAAAGTTCCACCTTGACCATACAATCCACTCATACCACTAAACATATTTCCAGCACTTCCAGCAGTTTGACCTGCTGTACCAATACTGCCATAACCTCCACCGCCAAAACCACCACCTGATCCAGCCAAAGCAGCAGCATTCATAGCCGCGCCTTTTAATGGATCGCCGCCAGCCGCAAAATTAGTTCCTATGCCATTCATAAAAGAACCAATACTAAAAGGGCTTGTTGATCCGGCTCCCATCATAGAGCCACCAGCATACCCACCAGCAGCGCCGATTAATGCGCCCTTGAGAGGGTCTTTTCTGTTAGTAGCAGCTCCAATAGTGCCACCTACAACAGCCATAGTCACAGGATCGCCCATTATTTACCCCCTTGCGGTGTCGCAGTCTGAGTCACTATCTGACCCTGCGGAGCACCATAAATTAGATTCGCGTAGTTCTGAAGCTTCATAGCAGGTAGATTCTGCTCGAAGTTATAACGGTTAATCGCATCCTGAAGCTCTGCTGCGGCTTGTTGTTCCCTAGCACCGCCAACAGTCAATAGACGCTGAATATCGGCATAATCTTGTGCAGCCATAGCAGGAGCCTGATTTACAGCAGCCATCTGCCTCTGACGTTCAGCCTCAGCAGCCTGATACGCTAGTTGACCACCTTGTTCCGCTAGAGCACGAGCAAAAATATCCTGAGCCTGACCTGTTCTCTGACCCATTGCAGACGAACCATAGCGACCAGCACTAGCTGCCTCAGACTGAAGCTGTTGAATATTCCGAGTGAACTGCTCACCAGCCAATCGATTAGTCTGTTCCAAAGCACCAGCTAGGAAAGGATTAACGCCACGGCCTTGAATCGTTGCTAGAGTCTCTTGCTGTGCAGCCTGAGTTAGCGGAGAACCTGCCAGAGCACGTTGTTCAGCAAGTCCTAGAGCGCGTGTAGTCGCCTCAGATGGGCTTACAAAGGTTTGACCGGGAAAGAAAGAAGGAGTAGTGCCTTGATAAAGCCGTTTAGCCTCACCAAGACCATATTCAACGTAAGGCTTCAGAGTTGGGTCAATCTCTGCCCTAGTCGTTTGAGTTTGAGAACCGCCGCCACCACCGCCCATATCACACCTCACATATCCATTTGTTAGGACGGAATCCGTATGCTGCCGCCCTTCTATCCCAACCTCGCCTATGGCTAGAAAATGTTATGTATTTAACATTAGCCGATGATGCCATGCCTTTAATATATTTTAAGGCATTTTCGACAACTTCATAGCTATTTTCTAACGAATAAGCCGCCCATAAATGTAACGTCTCACCCATCGGTTGCAGGATAAAGAAGCCTTTGTAGTGGTTATTCTCTATCAGTACGAAAAGTAAAGACCTCTGATTAAAACAGTCTGTATATACGTCCTCGATAATCCAGTTCTCAGGACTCTTAGACTTAATTTTCTCTAATCCGGGCTTAATAGCAGCCCACCAGTTTCTTAGCTCTTGAGAGTCAATGTATTTGTATTCCATTAACCAACAATAACATATCCGTATGTTTTATTCGCAGTATCGTTCGCCCAATGAGTAATAGTTGCCTGACCTCTTTGCTGCGACGAAACATAAATATTCGTAGATGCCGACGGAGCGATATATTGCATTGTCACAATAGCCGCAGGAATAACTGGCCTAGCTGGACTCGTTGAAGCCGCGTAACTAATTAGGGACACCGTAGTCGCAGAAACAAGGCCAGCCACTTCAATATAGTCACCAGCCGCCAACTCCACAAAAATATTTACCGTTCCGATAATATGGCTAGGGTTTCCAGCGGCTTTCCTGATAGGAAGATCAAAACGACTAGCCGATCTTGGAATATCTGTGCCGTTCTTTCTAAACCATACATCAGCGTATTGCAGGGCATTGTCATCACTAGCCAACTGGATAGAAAACTGGACGTTATAAGTTCCAGCATTCCTTACATATAGCCGACTGTTGTTAGAAAGATAAATTCCGCTGGATTCTTCAGTAGTATCGTACTCAATCGTGGCCGGTGTATTTGCTGCCCCTGCTGTTTGGCTAGTATTCCTCGTAAATGCCCCATAAGGCGCTGAATCTGCCTCAGCAGCGTCAGAATAAGGGACAAAGAAGATCAGACTCTCGTTGCCAATACGGTCGTCATAGAGCGTTGTAGTCGTTGCATTGCCAGTTGCAAGAGTGATAAGACCAGTATTGTTAGTCTTACCATCCATAATCCCGCGAACAACCTCTGCGACCTCACGTTCAGAAGCCCCGAATACCGGTAAAGTGCGAAATTGGACGCTACGAGTCATCGATTACCCTGCTTCACAATGTCTACATCAACGCCAATCAAGGTTTTCCAGTTAGCCCCAGTCGGAGTCACCTTCAGACGGTGATAATCCCCGTTAGACCTCAAAGAAACCCTGTTTTCTGAGTCTGCTGCTACTGCTGTACCGAATTCAACGGTTTGATTAAGCAATTCTCTGCTTGCAACTGCGACTGTTGCCGATCCATTATCAACAATAGGTTTTGCCAATGTAACAACAGAACGTCCAACGTCAATATCTCCTGTAACAACGTATGCAGATTTAAATGGGCCTGAAATAACAACGATCTTTTGCTCTCGAACACCTAACGCTAGTAGTTGACCACCTGCCCAAAGCCTAGAATCCAGCGGAATATCAAGTGCATCTAGGTTCGTATTGTAGTTATCCACCTGTTCTAGCGTTGCACTAGGCGTGTAACCATAGGAAAGATGGTAAATATCCGTCGTTCCATAGCTCCATTTACCCAAATCAATGCTGTAATAGAGCAAATATCTCCCGCCAAATGTATTCTTAAAGTTCCAAATGACTAATTTCCTGACAGGATCAACCGTAGAACTAATAGCGTTAATCAACTGGTCTGGAATAGCATTCTCAAAGAACCAGCGATTGACCTTCTCTAGCCCAATGTTCTTAACCGTCTGACCATCGCAGACATAAAAACCATCATCAGCCAAGAAATACGTCAATCCACCGAACTGAGCGATAGAACCATTAGATAAACAGCCTAGAGTCCTAGAAATAGCGTCAAACTGGAAGAAATACGGGCTTCCTGAATAGGACATACGATAAATCGCCCTCTCCAAGAACACCAATCCATACTCTCCACCAGCTAACCCAATAATATCGCCACCATCAGGGATTAACTGTGAGTCACTCTGAGAAGCAGTGCTAGGTGTCCAATCTGTCTCATCGTTAATATCAGACCAGTAAACCCTAGATTCCTCACCGCCAACATTAGCCGCAACTACAAAGTCTCGAACTACCGTGACGTACTTAGCCGTAGGAGCAGCCGCAGATAGGTCTGATACCGTCGTAGAGCCTCCCAAATCCCAATATTGGAGTTTGTTAGCCCCATTAGCCAAAATCAGCTTAGAACCGAACTGAGTCACATCCCAAGACTCTACAGAGCTATAGGAAGTCTTTACAGCATCCAGTGAGGCATCGGTAGAGTCAAACTTATAAATCGAAGTAGCACTAGCAGCAAATAGAGTGGAAGCACCAGCATACTTACCTGCAAAAGCAAGCAGCAAAGTTTCTCCAGCAGCGTCAGAATAATCTGCGGCATCTCGTAAAGGGGCATAACCGTTAGTAACAGGATAACAATTCACAGCTTCCATCACAGCACCAGTTACACCCGGCTGATCTGGCAACCATTCTCCGAAAGTAATCTTCATTGCTTAACCCATGTAGTAGGCTCAGGAGCAACAATTGTCCATTCGTAACCTATGATGTTTCCAGTAGCATCTACCACAGCAGTTGCAACAACAGAAGCCGCAGCCGTAGTCACATAACTACCTAGTGCCGATACCGTTGCCACACCAGTAACCGAAGCATTACCAGAAACAATAAAGTTACCAGCAGCCGTTACCGTAGCCTCACCAGTAAACGAAGCCGATCCACGAATAACATCTACAGGAACAGCCTCAAACGTCGCATTACCTGTAATTGTGGCAATACCGTACTTCTCAGCTAACGCAGATGCAATAAACGTAGCCGTACCAGTAAATGAGGCTGAATCGCCCTCATACTCGGCGTATCCATCATTCCAGTAACCAGCAACAACATATCGATCAGGCTGGCTTAGGTCACCCTCACCATAGCCCTGAGTCCAATAGTCGTATTCAACGTAATTTGCCATTACAGACCGCTAATTTGTTCTGATGTTAAAGCGACAATTCCAGCAGATGACAAAGCATCTATCTGAACACTGTCAATAGATATTACTTGTTCTGTTTCAAAAACTACAGCATTCGGCAACTGGTACTCAATCCACTGGCCTTGGTCATCATTCCACTTCCAGCGGTAGCCTTCACGGTCTTGAGGTTTAGGATCGCGTATCAGCCATTTCCAATTCAGCCAGACCACTTCCTTGCCTTCAGGTGCTTCAGGAGGCGCAGGCACTTCCAGCCAGCCTTCAGTGCCATCTGTCTCAGGTTTAGGAATAGAGCCGTTTTTAGAAAACATAAGTCACCTACTGTAAGGGAAATGCTGCGGCTGGTGGAGTGTAAGTAGAACCAGAATAACGTGCGTAACCGCGAGTGATACGCAAGTCATCAATGTATCCACTAAAAAAACTGTCAAAAAGCGACCTTGTTCCGACATAAGATGCTGTTTGTAAAATAGTGTCGCTGTTTGTTGCAGTAGCTGCTGATGAACCGTCAACATACATTGTAAATGTGCTTCCACTTCTTACAATAGCCAAGTGATGCCAAGCATTTAATGAATAAGTAGAACTTGATGTCAAAATTGTTGAGCCTCTGAAATTAACATTAAATTTTTCATTAAACTCATCCCATAGTAATTCAAAATTTCCACCCGTTGAACCACTTGTATATTGACTGTAAATCAATTGGTATCCCTCTGTGCTTGTTGGGTAAATCCACATCTCTAATGTGAAGTCACCTGAATTTGGCAAACAAGGATTAGGCGTATAAAGGTAATCACCACTACCATCGAAGTACATAGAGCTACCACCAAACTTGCTCTGCGTCGTGCTGATCTGCGCGTTGCCTACAGTCTCTAGGTCGTTCTTCGCAGTAGCGTCTGTAATGCCAGCGTTGGTGAAGTTGAGCAGTAAAGCCGTTCCAGAAATTGCAGTCAGCGGTGCTGTTGGCACATTTATAGTTTCAACCGTATTGGTTACACGAACATCTGTCATGTACCCATTCAACGTGCTGCCACCAGTTAAGGAAGCAAGATAGGTTGAACTTCCCATACTTGTGCTATTTGTTCCGCTTCCAACAGAAGTTCCGTTGACATAAAGCGTATACAGATTTCCTGTCGTTCTGGTAACAGCAACATGAGTCCACTGTCCGGCTTTGATAGCACCTGAAGCTGATGTGGCAATCTCTGCTGTTCCGGTATTGTCAAGTTTTAAGGTTCCACTTGAGTCATACCTAAAAGACAAATTGCCGCCTGAATTTGCTCCGCTGAAAATACCTTGCGACGTACCAGCACCCGGCAAAGCTAAAACATAAAGCCAGCACTGGAATGTTCTTGCGGTTCCTTGTCCAGAGAAGAAGTCACCGGAGGAAGTCAAGTAATCCCCCGTCCCATCAAAATACCCACTGCCGCCATTCGTAGCCGCGTCGTATGCAGCAGTCGGAGCGAAGGGGCTGAAGGCTTGGACGGATGGGGTGCTGCTTATGGTCAAAGCGTATGCGTTGCTGCTGTTGTCGATGAAGCGATTTGACTGACAGGTAAGAAGTTGTGTTCCACTAATAGCAGTTAGCGGAGCAGTCGGCACTGTAATCGTCGGTGCGCTAGGGCTGTATACGGCAGAACCAGTAACAATCCGAAGGTTGCTAATATATCCAGTATAGTCCGTAGCACCAATAGTGCTGTTTGCAATTCTAACTGTTGCAGAAGTAAAATCTCTTACTGTAGTGGTAACTCCTGTACTTGACCTTGTGCCGTTTAAAAATAGCGTTTGATTACCAGAGCCGTCCTTCACTACAGCCAAGTGATACCAAGTATTCGTTGACATTGTTGGAACTGTGTACGCATCGTTCGACACGTTTACTTCATCCACCCGTATAGATGTAGCGCTCGTTATGCCTAGAGCCAATGAGTCTGTCGTTCCTTCCATTAGTTGAATCGTCCCAGTAAAAGACGATCCAGTAAAATAAAACCAAAGCTCTATAGTCCAAGCTCCACTGCCAAACGTCGTACCAGAATACGAAAAGCCATCATCTGAACCGTCAAAATAGTTACTCCACCCCGTCTGACTAAACGGCGAGAACGTACCCTGCGTCGTGTTGCCGTTGCGGGTAATGGTGAAGTTGTTCGTGGACGAGTCTATGAACGTGTTGTTCTGCGCTCCGTTCGTGCCATCACCCGGCAACAATAGGCTTACCAGATTGAAATAAGCATCTACAGCCTGCGCTATAGCAGTCTTAGCACCTAAGACCATTGACATGATTCCACTCATGCTATTTCCTTAACTGACGTTGCCAGTAATCACACACACAGTACCACTCTGGAATAACACAGTAGCAACACCCCTAGTCGCCAATGAAACAGTTGCTTTATCACTATCCGTTCCAGCGATATAAGCAGTCGTAATCGAGCAAGTACAAGTCACAGCGCCGGTCGTGTTATTAAAGATACTCACTACATCACCAGCACTAAACGTCGCATCAGGGATCGTTATAGAGCCACCAGAACCAACCTCAACGTACTTGCCTACATCAGCAGTAGCAAGCGTATAAGAACTCGTTTTAGCGCCTACAGCAGGTACATTTCTATAGCCTAGTGTCGCAGCATCAGGAGGCAACGTATAAGTATTCGTAGCCGCCGCAGCAGGAGCGTTTAACGTCGCAGTACCGCTAGACGAACCATTTAGACGCAGATTGCCACTGTTAAACGACTGATTTGCACTCCATGTACTAGCCGTATCAGGTTTAGCGTAATCCGTTCCAGCAGTCGCAGCAGCTAATACACCAGACGTAGCCTTCAGAACACCAGTAACATCTGCACGTTTCAGAACCTTACCTGTCGTGCTACTCCAAAGGGCTATCTCACTATCAACACTCGAAGTTACGCCTTCAATCTTATCGGTATTGAGATTCGTAAAGTTATTATCAACCTCAGTAAAACTTAGGGCTGATCCCTTTACATTCCGTAGAGTAATCGTAGTCATGTCTTACCCCTTATGACAACTGAACCGACAAGTTGCCAGTAGTGATCTTGAATACATCCCCGTTATTAATCGTCTTAGAAGCGTCCAAAGCCGTATGGAACAGCAGATTTCCAGAAGTCACTGCATCACGAATTGCAACGTGAGAAATAATTCCCCAATCAGCAGTCGCTTGAGGAAACTCTACAGCAGCACTATTCGTTGACGTACCGTTAGAAGGCGCTCCAAACGTAATAGCCTGACGAGCATACGAACCACCTGAAATCTCAGTGCCAGTATCAGCATCAGTCGGATCAGACGTATATAACGCCAGATAAGTAGTCGTAGGACTCGTATAACTCGTATTCCGCAAAACAGCGTTAATCAACGCATTTTCTAGATAATTAGACATTTCAGCCATGATTTACCTCACATAAGACATAGACATAGGCTGACCACCGTACTCACTGGATTGGTCAGAAGTATTAATTGCAGTTATCGCACGATCATACAAAGCAGCCCAAGTCTGCAACCTTGCATCATTCATGAGATACGGTTCTGCCTCCCCTAATGCAGCATAAAGTAAAGCATCAGGATAGTTTGCCAAAAAAGCATTGGTAATGTTCGTGTCGCTCAAGTATTGAGGCTTAGCGTAATACAACATCTGGATACTGTAAGCAGTATCAGGAACAGGGGCGAACTGAATCTCACTTGCCAGAATCGTGTAATCAATAGGCTTACCTGAATCGGTAGTCCTCGATCCCGCATAAAAAGCATTAGGTGAACGATAAGTGAGAGACTGAACAGGAGTCGTGCGTAAATGCATGTCCCGCATCTCTAGGAAGTCCGTAGGGAGGCCAACAGTGGAATCGTTCCCTGTGGTATCAGCGCGAGCTACAACGAGCATCTTGCGCGTTCTAAGGTCTCTGGCGAGCCTTTCCTCGGCTAGACGGATAAAGTCCGGAATCTGGTCAGTAAGATCGCTTCTAGCCAGATAATTTGCTACCGAAGTCTTTAGCGAACTGTAATCCGTTAGCGCCATGTCTATTTCCCTGCGTTATGATCCTCGATAGCTGTAACCCCTACATCTTCCCATCGATACTCATGCGTACCTATGTGTCCAATGTACCTTGATAGATCATGGTCAACATACGTCGGGATTCCCTCATCTAAGGCTTTCAGACAGAAATATACGTCCTCGCCTATGATTCCCCTCGGTGACCACTGAGCATCAAACCACGGAGTTTTCAGCTTCTCAAATACTTCTCTGCGAATCATAGTCACACCAAAACCCACCGCCGTGACCTGTTCTATTCCTTCCTTACCCCTAGAATCTACCTTTAGCCAGCGAGTCTTTTTAATCTCACCGGTTTCGTCATCCTTAGTCAGCTCAAGATTCAGAGCCGTACTCACAACTGGTTTCCTACGGGTAACAGCATTGACTCCCAATATCGGCACATTGCGACTCAGCATGATGCTAATAATGTCGCTGGGGAACCGCATATCCGAATCAATAAACAATACTGCATCGCAACCTTCTGACAATGCCGCCTTAACCAAGCCTTCCCTCTGGTCAAATATCAGAGTTCCAGCCATCGTATAAAGCTTCAATCCATTGTCATCATTGCCACATCGGTACTTTACGTCATAACCGACCATCTTGGCAAAATCAAACGCAAAGCCTGTATGCACCTCATCCCTAGCCGGGACACAAACACCTACAGTTAAACCTTTTTCCTTCGCAATATTCTTTTTCTTTGTAGACATTAGAGTGTTCCTCTGTACGTTTTCCAAGTTTGTCCTTCTTGACTATTCATCCATCTGGCAAATTCTGCCTCGTCAAGAATGGTAAACCCCCTCATGATTCCCTTTCTGTTCATATCATCAATGACCGTAAAAGGAATAAGACCTGCATGGTGGAATTCGTTCAGATGACCAGTTCTAGCTTTATCAGCCTCTCTAATCCTCTCTACTTCCTTAAGAATATCCGTTACATCTTGCTTTGTTTCAATGATGATACCGCCCTCACCATCTGCATGCACCACCGAGCTACGAAAGTTCACTTAGGAGTCCTTTCAAAAAACCCCCGGAGCCGAAGCCCCGAGGGAAATCGCTTTACTCAGCGAAGGAGCCTTACAGAGACATATCGAGGTCAGCCACGATGCCATGAGCGGCTTCGTTCTTAACCTCCAGAGTGCACTCAACCAGAATCTGAGTCTTGTCAGCATCGCCAGCCTTTGCCAGTTCGTTAGTCTGGAACGGACGCAGGTAAGCAACTGCTGCATACTCAGGATCAAGCACCAGAGCATCACGGGTACGCATAAAGCGATTCGGGACAACAGCCAGATTACCGAAGTCAGACACATAAATGTCTGCTGCACCGATAATCGTCGAAGGCTGAGCGCCAGTCACATTGAAGCGAGTAGCACCGATACCAGCGAACGACGAGACCTTCTGCTTACCAGCAGCGCCAACCATCAGAACCTTCGGCGAACCACCCGAAGTAAACACCTCTGCAACAACCGACTTCAGCAGAGCCTCGGTGAAAGTACGCTGAGTACCATCCGAACGGGTAGAAACACCGATAGTCGTAGGATCTGCGCCGCCCGAACCATAGTCGGTATTGGTCTTGATCCACGACAGCAGAGAAGCCATCTTACGAGGAGTCGAGTTCGACGAACCAGCGTCACGACCCTGATTAGCCAGCATCACGGTTTCCAGATCGCGCTTGATCTCTTGCGATGCCTTAGCCAGTTGATAAGCCTTTTCCGACTTACGGCCAGCCTTGTTCACCGTGTCCAGAGTGCCAGAAACCTTGATGGTCTTTTGCAGAATCTGGGTGTAGTTACCAAGACGAGTCGTCGGCGACAGAGTTGCGTCAGAAGCATCAGCACCTTCAACAGCAGCGTTAGCAGTCGTTGCAGCAGCCAGCGAGTCAGTCTGCCACTCGTGATAAACAGCAGTAGCTTTAGTCTTGCCAATCGAGGACATAAACGGAGTCTCGGTCGGCGAGATGTTGTAGATAACATCGGTCAGGTCTTCGCGCTGACCAACAGCGGTATGTGCGTTATAAATAGCCATGATTCACCTCAAATAAATCGTTCAAATACACTTGCGGCATCAGCAACCCTTCCGGACTGCTTAGCTCGCGCTTTAAGTTTCTTCAGTTCCTCAGCACCCGTATCACGACTCTGAGCAACACCGGGCTTAATCGCTTTAGGAGCCTGACTTACCTTCTTGGTAATCTCAGGTTTCTTAGCCATTAGCTTGTCGTATTGCATAGCCTTGTACAGCGTCAGAACTGCTCGACTGTCATATACAGCCGCTAACTCCTGATCCGAGAATCCTAGTTGTTTACCGAAAGCACGAATATCATTCCTGATAGTCTCGCCTTTAGCAGGATCAGCAAACTCAGGAATAGCCGCAGTTAATTTCTGCATCTCCTCCCGAACCAAGCTCTGCATTTGCATCTGACGATCTTGCTCTTGTTGTTGAGCAATACGATGACGCTCTGCTTGTACTTGGGCTAACTGCTTCTCCCTCTGAGCCATCTCAGCTACCTTT
>OGWF01000145.1_pt1 | contig 11160 bp, 10 predicted proteins | sample 1575951 | NCBI WGS metagenome assembly OGWF01 (sample SAMN07581523, study PRJEB24739) | freshwater metagenome | place: Singapore | collected 2015-01
TTTTTTTTTTTCAAGCAGAAGACGGCATACGAGATAGCTTCAGGTGACTGGAGTTCAGACGTGTGCTCTTCCGATCTGTTTCCCAGTCACGATACGCATGCTGAAAACAACTATAAAACATCTCAACAATTAAATAAAAATAATAAAAATCAGTTAATTATCGCTGAAAAACAATATCAATTAGCAATTCAAGGGATTAAAGAGCAACAACTTGCACAAGAGCAAGCTAAAATCGCAGAGCAAGCAAGGATCAATCAAGAGTTAATAAACCAACAAATTGCACATGAAGAGGCAACATATCAAGCTAGCATCCAATATCAACAAAGGCAACAAGAATTAAGGGATAAAATTGCAATCCTTGATATTGAGGCTGGCAAAGATGAGTATAAAAAACAACTCGATTTATTGGCAAAAAATCAAGAGATTGAATTGAGATCAGTTGAAGATAATGAGCTTGCTAAGGCTGAAATTCAGAAGAGATATGCAAATCAAAGAGTCAAGGTTGAGAGTTATGCAACCGCTCAAATGGGAGAAATGGCAACCGCTACAACTCAAGCCTTTGCTTCATCTGTTGCAGGTGCAATTATGGGAGCTCAATCAATGGAAGAGGCTATCAAATCAACACTTGAAGGCTTAGCTCAAGAGGCAATAGCAAGATCAATCTTTGCGACCGCTATGGGTTTTTCAGCTTTAGCTTTGGGGCCTGTTGGTGGTGTTTCAGCTAGCCAATATTTTCAATCAGCCGCTTTATTTGCTGGGGTTGGTGCTATTGCTGGGGTTTCATCAAAAGCGATGGGGGGCGGTGGTGGTGGTGGTTCTTCTGCTAGTGTTTCTCCAATTGGATCAGCACAAGCACAAGCACCGAGTCGACCTGAAGCAAGCAAGGCTGAACCAATGGTCTTTAATATAAACTTCGGTGGATCAGTCATTTATGATACAAAGGCAGCCGCTGAGCGTGCATTTGCTGATAGAATAGTTAGACAAATTAACAACTCAAACAGAGGAATGGTACGATTAAATGCCTAGAAATGAATTTGCTCCAAATTTTGCATTGATGACTGATTTTGATGCAAGACCTTTCACAAGTACATTGTACACAGCAGAAGGGCAAAACATCAGCTTGCCATCAGCATCTCAGATTGTTTTTGATAATCCTATTCAGTTTCTAAATGGTCAAGGGATGAGTACAAGCTATTCTCTTAAACACGACTTAGAAGCTGATAAGGGTGGAACATGGACAATATCTATTGATGCACAAGATCGCATTAAATGGCTTGCATCTCCTGGTGTTGATATGGACATCACAACAGATTGGGGCGGTGGCGAGATTTGGGGGCTTGATCAAGACTATTATGAGATGATATCAACTCAGCCCGCTGTCTTTCCCAACGATTGGCAACGAGGCAATTTAATTTTATGGCAAAGTGGCAATGCGAATTATGGCAAGATAAATTATAGTGGAGCAGGTACAGCATCGCCGTCTTTATATCCTAATTTTCCATTTGCTCAAGACATGATATCTCTCTTATCGATCAGATCAGGCAATGGTCAATATTGCCTACAATCAAGGGATGAATTTTATTTTGCTCAAGCGCATCAATGGATATTGCGAGATGATGGGCATGTTGTGAGAATGTCAACCTTTACAAATCCATCATTCTCATGGGTTGATACAGATTTCAGAGATAGGCTTGGCTTTAGTGGAAATGAGCAATGGATTTCTCTTTATGGGAGAAAGGCTTTAATCGCTGATCATGTGATGCCAGGTGTCTTATATCCATCAAGACCATTTCAAGATCATCATATCGCATACGATCGAGTGAGCGAATATCAAAGAAAAATAGGCGGGGGTTTTACATCCAACTTCATTGGGAATTATGTTAAATCTCGATTGACCTTTCATTTAGATGCTTATGCTGATGTTCAGAACGATTATCGATTTTTTAGCGATACCTTGGGGTCATACTTTTACAAGGGTGCAAAGATCAATTTTGTTCAAGGTGTTGGAGATACTAGACTAGCAAGAATAACGAATGATATCACATCATCAGCCCCTGCTTATTCTCTCACTCATACAAGCGAAAATAACGGCGATCAAGGTATTATCAGAGGCACAATAACAGATATATCAGCAGACCTCGCTTATGATGGAGTAATCAGAAGAAGAGTACCAATCACAATGGAGATTGAACATGACTAACTCTATTCTCAATCCCATTGTTTCACTTGATCCATTCGTTTATGTTTCAGGTAAAGAAATATCAAATGATGCTGATGCACTTGTCAACCTTGGCAAAATGCAAAATTATCTTCATGCAAATTATGGGGCGGGGGTGATGATTGAACAAAAATTTGATGAAGGTATTTTATATTATAATTCATCAACTCCAAAGATCGCTTGCTATTGGAGGATTCCAACAATTAGCACCGCTCACAAGTCTTTTCAAATCACAGTTAATGCACAAGCTCACACTGGATTAAATTATGTTTATGTTACGATAACATCAGGGGCATCAACTGCTACATTAACACTCAATTTAACTCCTAGCACAACAGCCTATTATCAAGGGTCAATCACATTCGCAAGCATCAGCAATTCAACTTCATTCATGTTGGTGCAAATGACTGTTCAAGGGCATTTACAAGTAAATTCAATTTGTGTTGAGGCTTTGCCTTTATCGTCCGTTTCAGATGGTGCAGTCTATCAGCCCAATGGATCAGATTATTTTTATCCAATAGGTGATGATGCTTTTATAAGCGATAAGCCTTTATCTTCTGCAAAAGGTAGGCAGTTATTAAGCAACCTAAGACTTTTACAGAAACGCCCTCGCATGCTCTTTTGTGCATCAGCGATTGATGTAAATGCAGACGGTGGAACAACCAACACCTTTAACGGTGGATCAATTCATCCTCAAAAGACTTTTTCTTATCAAGATTTAATCGCTATGACTCCCAATCTTCCACAATGGGAGGGGGCTGTAACATTGGGTTTAAAATTAAATATTCATTTATATGTCATCAATCCAACAGCCTATGATTATGAGTTTTATCTATGGTCAAATAAGATCGTTGTTGATGCTGGAGAGACGGGCAAGTGGCTTGCGATTTTAGCTGATTATCCAGCTAGCTTTGACGCTTTCTTTGTTAATCTAACATACGATTTAAGGCCGCTTAGAATAAATCCCTTGATGTCAATCGATCCTCTTGATCCTACATTGATATCATCACCTATTCAATCAATTTCTATTTGGGGGGCGTGATGGCTTTTATATCTCAAACAACTAGAAAACCTCCATTAGATCAAGAAGTCTCAATCTCTCAGCCTGTGCTTGGTGCTACAATCTCACAAATAGCAAATGCTTTAAATCATCTAGCATTTGCTAAAGGCAGAAAATCAGCTATCACCTACACATCAAGAGACAATCCAACTTCTTGGATTTATAACCAATCTCATGCTGTTACCGATATAACAGAATTAAGGCATATACCTAAAGGCAATCAAACTTATGTTCACTTGCATCAATCATCAAAGAATTGTGAGTACATTGGATTTGTCTTTAAATATGCATCTAGTGATACTCCCATATCAATCACTGTTTCACTTGTGAGAAATCCAACAACAACTCAAGACATAATAGACAATGGATGCGTTCTATCAAATACCAATGGAGAGCTGATTATCTTGCCTGATTTCAAATCAGCCATTGTTTCAAGCTCAATAGATACAAGTGGATCATCAACCGTTCAAACCAACTTCGCAAGACCTCTTTATTTACCGAGTACATATAGAGGCGATTTGTTAGCTTTGAAAATTGATTGCGTTGATTGTCGTCTTGATATGATAGGATCTTATGAGCTTTACAAGGAGCAGATCTAAATGGCTTTCAAACTACAAGATGATCAAGGTTATAGAGTCTTTGGCTTAGAGATACAAGGCTTGATGACTCGCTTTTATATGGGAGCAAATCCATTCACAGCATCATCACTTTATGATCTATCATATACAGACATTGATTGCATCCAATCAATCACTCCATATCAAGCTGAGATAGAACCGAGCGGGGGAGTTGCTACTTATCAACCTATTTCAATTTCAATCGCTATGGATCGCATGAGAGGATCAAGCACCGATCCACATGTTATTTTTAGCCGTCTATCAAGATCAAGCTCTATTTGGAACGGTCAACTCGTTGCCAATGTTTTAAGGTCTGATGATACTCCTGATTTGATCGTTGATAGCAATCCATCGGTGAGTTATCCGCATCTCTTGCACATTGGATCAGAGAGCTTCTATTGTACTTCTCAAAGTGAGAGCGGTGGCATCTATACAATAACAACTACTCATCGCTTGGGATTTAGACAACAACATCAGATCTATTTGGGAGGCACAGACACGCCAATTGTATCAAGTGAGTTGGTATCTTGGCGAGGTAGACAAGCAAAAATCTATGCTTGCTCAGTTGATCAGAACGGCAACACTTGGGATAATCAAATCATTTTTCAAGGTATCATAGAAAGCTCTCCAACGATTGAGGGGTTAAACTCTGTTACGATTTCCATCTTGCCTATGACTGCCATGCTTGATAATAAGGTGTCTTCAGGGACTCAAAAAACAAGACTAGCTCAAGGTGTTCATTATTATGGAGATATTAGAAATCAACTATCGCCGTTGATCTTTCGATTGCCCGAATTTCAAGCATTTGGATTATTTCCGTTGATATTGGGATCAGGTTTAAAAACACACGATGAAATCATAAGCCTCTTTAATGAGTATGGCGGTGGTACAGTGGGAGGTGGTGGTGAAAAATTCAGTATTTTAAAGCGAGGTGGAAGATATCTTTTAAGAATAAACGGCTTTGATTCTGATGATTCTTTAGTGTTTTCTGATAGCTCTGATTTGCTAATACAAGTAAGCAATGAAACTTATTCCTTTGATGTTCCATTGCCATTTGTTGCTCTTGATCCTCAAGCTGTTTCTTTTGGCATTAGCTTTTTGGGGTCTGTTGCTCCAGCATCAGAGTTGCCTGACAACAGATCTTATCAAGTTGATTTAGGTTTAAAATTTACAGCAACAAGATTTTTTGGAGCTAATTCGGCTTATCCAGTCTTATATGATATTCGAGGATTTGCTTTAGGTTGGAGAGATAGAGATGAGCCTTATATCTTAGTTCAAGATTCTTTAGGCTTGCCAACAGAAGCGGATGGCAACCTCTATGCGATACAAATAAAAATTGGGGAAGATGTGGTTAATGCACTAGCTACACATGAAGAGGCAATAGGCGATGCATACCTCTTGCATCTTGATATGACAAGACAAGAAAATAGGCAACTTCCACCGTTTGGCGATTGGCTTGGCGAAGGGTCTCCAATTGAGATTTCAAAAGGGATGATCATCACTAGACGCCCAGCGGGTGAAGTGATTTTGCAACTCTTAGAAAGCGGTGGAGGTGGTGCAATCAATGGTGCTTATGATCTACAATTAACGGGGTGCAATCTAAATGCAAGCGTGATTGATGAGCAATCTTTTCTGAGTTTAAATAGTGCATCAGGTATCACTGATTGGATGTTCTCGCTACCTGCTGATGAATTGACTTTAAGAGAGATACTTGATCCTATGCTCAAAACAATGGGGGCTTGTATTGTCATGAATAGAGATAGCTTTAATCCTCGCATCTCTTTGGTACTACTTGGGCATGAAGCAGACGAAGATCAAACCTCTTTATCTGATACCGACTTTCTAGCAAGCAAGCCTCCTTATTGGTCTAACTTTGAAGATATCGTAACTCAATTTAAGTTTAGATATGATATGCATCAAGAAGAGCCAACAACTAGAATTGTTAATAACTACGATGCGATCAATCGTCTAGCGGGTGAAACAAAATCAATGGAATTAGATTTATATGGCATCACTAGCGACATTCTAGGCGGTACAAATGCAAGCGACTTCCTAGAAAATTTCTTGCCAACTTATGCAAGGCTTTTTAGATTGTATGGTCAAGCAGTGAGAATGTGGCATCTATCCATTGGCACAGGCAAGGGGCTTGCTTTAGATGTTGGATCATATCTAAAAATAACTAGCACATTTCTCAAGGGTTATGCTGATGCTTATGGAGTATCAAATAAGATTGCCATGGTGCAATCAATCAGCATTGATCTTATGGGAGAAGGTACAGAACTTAAACTCATTCACTTGGGAGACTCTTCGCCTTCATGGAATGCATCAGCTAAAATCGCTACAATCATCAATACAACAACAATTGAGATTGAATCAGCCTTTTACTCTGATGCAGATATCAGCTATTTTAAGGCTGGTGATATCGTTGATTATGTTTTACAAGGATCAGAAGCAACTACCTTGACAAAGACTATTGCCTCTATCAATGCAAATCAAATCACTTTTACAAGCAACCATGGCATGTCAGCGGGTGGCATCATCCAACCTACAACATACTTAAATGCATCATCTCATCATACAAAAAGAGCATACATAGACAGGAGCTTCATCTATGAGTGAAAAGCCACAATTAACAATGCGATATCTAGCTGATCTTATCGAAAGATTAGAAGAGAGAATTGCTATTTTAGAACAAAAAGATGACAATAAAAAGACTAGCAAGAAAGTCGTTATCATCGAAGATCAACCGATTATCATAAAGAAGGCAAAATGAACCGTCTACAATACCAAATTCAAACGGGCGAATTTATCGCTTGCAAGAGTACATCAGCCAATAACTCAACCGATTGGACTGATTTAAATTCATCTGATTTCATTGATAGTACAACAGGATCAGCACTAGATGCAGACTTGGCTTTTTGTGACATTAGCGTCTATAATCCAGGATCAGCAACAGCCTTCTTTAAACTTCGTCCTCTCACTACAACATCAGACAGTACAAGCAATGAAATTTTTGTTTTAGCTGGTGGTGCAATTGATATTCAATGCGGTGGTACAAAGGGCGGTGCAATCACAACTATTGCCTACAAAAAAGGGGCAAGCGGTGATGATGTTAAATTCATTTGTGCATTCAATAGAAAGGTCGTTTAATCATGGCAATTATCATTAAACCTCCTGTTAGTGGTGGCGGTGGTGGTGGTGCAGTTGATTCCGTTAATGGTCAAACTGGTGTCGTTGTTTTAACAACCGATAATATCGCAGAAGGCTCAAATGCTGATCGTCAATATTTTACATCAGCTGATCAAGGAAATGTATCAACTCTTCAAAGCGATGTGACAACCGCCCAAAGCGATATCAGTACTCTTCAAAGTGATGTTTCAACAGCTCAAAGCGATATTCTATCGGTACAAGCAAAAACTCTTTACTCAAATTCTTATTATGTGAATGAAGGAGTTAATGACATTCAAACAGTTATTAACTCAATTGCAGGCGGAAACGGTGCTTATGCCGTCTATATGTCAGCGGGGTCTTATGGTGGATCTGCATTGACAATAAGTGATGCTCCTAGCGGTGTTGATATTATTGGGCCTGAACATCCAACAAGTGGGCATATTTGCGAGCTTGTTTCTCGTGGCTTGACTATATCAGGGGCAAGCACAACAAGAATCAGAATGAATAATATCAATGTTGAAGGTGCTTTACTCATCAATGGAACTCAAGGACGACATACTTTTAAGAATGTGATCTTTGATAGCACCGTAACAATCAATAATTCAACAGCCAACTTTATCACTTTTGAGCAATGTACTTTTGCGGGTGCAATTTCCATTGCTTCCAATGTAACAGCAACAGTTTATTTTGATCGTTGCAACTTGGGAAATCAGTTAATTACATCATCAAGATCGGGGGCGGGTTCTCCGTTGCTAACAATTTTAACTGAGTGCAGTGGAGTTAATTTATTGCAAACAAATTTAACTTCAAATGTCGTTACAGTTGGAAGAACAAGCTATAATGATTTAAGCATCAAACAATTTCAGAATGCTGATGTCTATGTTTATGATCTAAATAACGGCTTATCAACCTCTTTTAGTGGATCATATAGTGAGCTTAGAAATAAGCCAACAATCCCAACGTCAAGCGATGATTTAACCGAGGGTTCAACAAATCTCTTCTATACTAATTCAAGATTTGATACACGCTTGGCAACAAAGACAACCGACAATTTAACTCAAGGCTCAACCAATCTCTATTTTACAAATTCACTTGCTAAGACCGCCGTCGTTGTCAATAGCATGGCAGGCACTGAAACCGATCAAGCTCCTTCCGTTTCATCAGTAAAAGCCTACTACACAGCGGGAACGGGCATCTCTTTAACTAGTGGCACAATTGCATCAACCATCACTCAATACACAGACACAGATGCAGATGCTAGAATCAGCCTTCAAAAGGGTGCAAATAATGGTATTTGTGAGCTAGATGCAAACGGTCTTGTTCCTACTAATCACTTGCCACCTTTAGCAATAACTGATGTTCATGTTGTCGCTGATGCAGCCGCTAGACTTGCACTTGTAGCACAAGAGGGTGATGTTGCTATCCAAACAGATGACTCTTCATCTTGGATTTATGATGGCAGTGCATGGGTCGCCTTTGGTGTGAGTGGAGCGGTCTTATCTGTGAATGGTCAAACAGGTACAGTTTCACTCGATACCGATGATATTTCAGAAGGATCAACTAATCAATATTTTACAAGCACAAGGGCAAAGACCGCCGCCGTTGTCAATAGTACAGCAGGATCAGAAACCGATCAAGCTCCATCAGTATCAGCAATGAAAAGTTATGTCACCGCCAACGGTGGAACAGTTAACTCAGTTAATTCAGTTTCTCCAGTAGCTGGGAATGTGACATTGACAACTGATAATATCAATCAAGGGTCAACTAATCTTTATTTCACTAATACAAGTTTTGATAATAGACTTGCGACAAAGACAACCGACAATTTAAGCGAAGGTTCAACTAATTTATATTATACAAGCACAAGGGTTAATAGTGCTTTTGACACTCGCTTGGCAACAAAAACAACTGACAATTTAACTGAAGGTTCAACTAATAAATATTTCTCTGATACACTTGCGAGAAATGCCTTTAGTGCAGGAACAGGGATAACAATCACAAGCGGGCAAATCGCTACAACCATCACTCAATACACTGATGAACTTGCTCAAGATGCTAGTGCTTCCCTTTTAACAACTGGCTCGCATACTGGCATCAGTTACAGTTATGTTGATGGATCAGATAAGATTGACTCAACCGTTTCTCTAAGCGGTTTTTCTATCAATGCTTTAAGCGATGTCGATACAGTTACAACGGCCCCAACAACAAATCAAGTTTTATCTTGGGATGGTGCAAATTGGATTCCTGCTACTGTGGGCGGTGGCGGTGGAGGTGGATCAAGACCAACGATCAGCGATAAAACAAGTAATTTTACAATTAGCACTCCACTTGCATCAGTGATTCAAGAGATTTACACTGTTTCAGGATCTTCAGCCGTTACAATGACTTTACCTGATGCAACATCTTGCAGTGGGATGCGATATGATATTAAAAGACTTGGTACCGCAACCGTTACAGTTGCATGTAATGGAGTTCAAACCATTGACGGATCTGCTACCATTCAAATACTCGCCCAATATGCTTCAGTAACAGTTATTTCAACTGGCTCAAATTGGATTATTATATGACATATAACATTAAACTTGGACACAAATCCGTAAAATTTGCCTATGCCAATCGCTCATCAGATGTTAATTTAGGCACTGGAGCATCTACAGATGCACAATATGGATTAACTGCCTTATCAGGATCAACAGGCTTGCAGGCTACACTATCAAGCGGAAGTATTATCTTAGCTGATAGAGTCTATCATGGCTTTTTTTATCCAATGGCGGGCGGACAGAACTTTTTTTCGATGTCTATTTTTATCAATAATGTGAGTTTAGTGACACAAGGAAAAATAATTAAGGAGTCCGTTGTAGATCCAGTTTTAACCAGTCATATCACTAGAAGTCTTCCGCTCTTTTTCTCGTATGTGGCAACGGCTGGAGATGTTTTAACTATTAGATATACAAAAACATCTTCACAAATTTTAGATATTTATTCTGGATCAGTCGGAACAAACCTTTTTCTAATGGAGGTGGCTAAGTGAGTTATTCAGGATCAATGGCTTTGTCTAGCTTTTACATGCCTCAAAGTGTATCAAATCAAACCATCTCTTCTGGACTTTTCGAGGGTTGTTTATCTAAACAAAATCTTTTTCATAATGAATTTTCTATGCCTTCTCTTGGTGGAAATACAGCTTTAATTTTTAGTGTATCTCTTCAAAGTGATGGAGATGTAAATCTACCAACTGCAAGCGTGGGCATCAATGGAGCTGATACAATATCAACAAGAGTTTCATCGCAAGTTTGTACAGAGGCTTTTACTAGTCAACGATCATATCAATCCTCCAATCCATTTATTTGTACAAAATCAAAAATTGAATTAACTGTAAATATTTTTGATAGTGGTGATTTAGTTTATTTAAATCGCTCAATTTTTTTACTATTACCAATAAAGGATTGAGAAATGACATTTAACCCAATTCATGCAATGGCTTTAAAGTCCGTGCAAATAGATATTCCCGCTCAGTCTATAACATCTTCAACTATCCTTACTCTTGGATCGATAACCGATTCATCGATTATTACTGTGTCAAGCAATACGATAAATCTTCCGACAGGACGAGAATATTTTTTGACCGCATCTTTAAATTTTGCCCAATCGATTGGAGCAAATGCAAAATTTGCTTTTATAAATGCTTCTGGTGGAGCTACATTCTCAAATCAAGCACAAGCACTAGCTTTCTACAATTCGGGGGCGGCTAATTCGTCAACATATTCAGGCAATGTCGCAATGATCGCAGTTAATTTGGCATCGACGTTGCAGGTGCAACTTAAAAAAATTATTCATGCAGCAACTACAACCGTTTATAAAGATGATGCAAATGCTTATGTTGCTAATTCATCCATCACAATTTTCTATACAGATTGAGGAAAATCATGCAAGTGACAAAAAACTTTAAACTTTCTGAGCTGGAGTTTAGCGACCCAATCCCCCCTGAATTGGTAGCCAACGCCGTTGAGCTTTTAAAGAATTTGCAAGTCATCAGAGATCACTTTCAGAGGCCTATCGTGATCATCAGTGGATCTTCGTATCGTGACTGGGAAACC
>OGWF01000146.1_pt1 | contig 11077 bp, 14 predicted proteins | sample 1575951 | NCBI WGS metagenome assembly OGWF01 (sample SAMN07581523, study PRJEB24739) | freshwater metagenome | place: Singapore | collected 2015-01
GTTTCCCAGTCACGATAAGCTTGTCCGAAGCTGAAACAAAACAAGTATGTGTAGATAAAGTAGGCAAAGATGGAAAACCGCTTTTAGGAAAAGATGGCAAACCTCAACAAGAGTGTAAAAATATAAAAGTACATAAAAAGCTAGAAGGCACAAAGGTACCAGATAAAAAATGATATTAGAAACACTGTGGGCCGTAATGGCTATTATACTAATCGATATTGCACTAGCCGGTGATAATGCTTTAGTAATAGGAATGGCAGCAAATAGGCTGCCAGAGCATCTTAAACGACAAGCAATTTATTGGGGCACGTTTGGCGCCATAGCAATTAGACTTATAAGTGTATTATTTTTAACCTATTTACTAACTATACCAGGTCTTAAATTTGTGGGAGGTTTACTATTAATTTATATTGCTTGGACTCTTGTACAAGCTGATAAAGAGCATAGTATTAATCCAAAAAGCACGTTTTGGGGAGCAATTGGAACTATTGTAATCGCAGATGCAGTAATGGGTATAGATAATGCACTAGGAATTGCAGCAGCGGCAGGCGGAAACTTTTGGTTAGTAATATTAGGCTTAATAATTAGTATACCAATAATTCTTTTTGGCAGTACTGTAATAGCTAAATTTTTAGAACGATATCCAAAAGCAGTATATTTAGGTAGTTTTGTACTGTTTATAGTTGCCTGTAAAATGATTGCTAGCGAATCTTTCTTTGAAAAATCTGGTGCAAATGCAGAAATATGGTTTGCACTAATAATGGGTACTATATTATTAGCTAAACAATACTATTGGTTTGAAATTAGAAATAGGTTAAAACAAAAATGAAAGTATCTACTTATATATTATATGCAGTAGTATTTACACTTTTAATAATTTTAACTTATTTTTTGCCATACTCAGAACAAATAAAATTAACCCTATCTGTAATCGTATTAGGAGCACTATACTTAATAAAAGAGTTTTGTTTTAGTTTTTTAAATTTTGAGCACATATACAAAAAAGCTAAAGAAACTGCAACTGGGGCTGGAATGATACTAATTAGTGCAAGTATCGTCGTTTTAGGTATTCTTAGCATAATTGCAAGTTACTAAGGAACTTTATGGCAACTTCTTCTGGTAAGAAAGCTCGTAAACAACATAACAACCAAAATCCAATTGAATATGGATTTAAAGATGTTAAACCTCTTAACTATATACAAGGTGAATATTTAGATGCAATTAAATCTAATGATATAATATTTGGGGTAGGGAGCGCAGGAACTGGTAAAACATTTGTAGCAGCTAGCTATGCAGCTGGTGAATTATTTCACCGACGAATACAAAAGATAATTCTTACACGACCAAATATAGAAACAGGACGAGGCCTTGGATACTTACCGGGTGAGCTTGAAGAGAAGTATGCTCCTTATTTAGATCCATTTGATAATGTGTTTCAAAGGACTTTAGGTAAAGGATTTTATGAATATGCGCTTAAACACAGAGACATAGAACCTAAACCACTAGGATTTATGCGAGGTGCAACATTTGATAATAGCATAGTTTTAGTTGATGAAGTACAAAATATGACTAAAACTGAGTTTAAAATGTTGCTATCTCGTATAGGTAGAAATTGTAAAATAATCCTAAGTGGTGACCCAGAACAAACAGATATTCGTGATAGTGGAGTACTTGATGCAATTAATAGGTTAGAACGGTTAGATGGTGTAGCCGTTGTTAGATTTTTAGATCACGATATAGTGCGTAGTAAAATGTGTAAACAAATAATTTTAGCATATAAGGATGAATATGGCAAAAACTTACAAACCAACTAGCGGAATGGCTAGTGCGGCTCGCAGGGCCCTTAAATGGAAACAGGAAGGAAAGCCTGGCGGAACTCTTGTAGGTCTAGCCAGGGCTAATCAACTTAAAGATCGAGAAGCACTAAGCGCAAGTACAGTACTCAGAATGTACAGCTTTTTTAGTAGACATGAAGTAGATAAAAAAGCAACAGGCTTTCGCAGTGGAGAAGAAGGATTTCCTACTAAAGGCAGAGTAGCCTGGGATCTTTGGGGCGGTGATGGTGGATATAGTTGGAGCACTGCAAAACGCAATCAAATTATGCGCGAACGTGAGGGTAAAGCACTAAAGCTATTTAGTCTTAGCACAAAAGCATATGTAAAGCAAGAATATTTAGATATAGTTGCTCAAGCTATTGAAACTTATGCAAATGAAAATATATCAGAAGAAGTTGACGCCTTTGGTCAGTTTATGTATCATGCAGAATTACTACGTAATGGGCACTTAGACGTATACTTACAGGATTTACCAGACGTAGATCAACCATACCGAGATATTCTTATAGAAATCATGGCCACGCTATATGATGACGAAGATCAAGATCCTAGTGACATAGACGACGAAGATAGTAACGAAGACACAGACGATTCACCACGATAAAAAACCCGGTATACCTTTTGGTATACCGGGTTTTTTATTTATTCACTAGGCTCGGAGTTTTTAAGCTCTTCTATCTGTTCTTGAGATTCTAGAACAATTTTTTTAGTTAGTGGATTACATATTTTTGCTGGTAATTCTTGTAGTCCAGCTAAAATATTATTTATTTCTTCCACTGTTAGATTTGTAAGAGTGAGTCTAATATCTTTAGTCATAATTTATTTTACTGGACAAGCTCCAGTTAAACACTCATCATCAAGAATACTGTCAAAACTATTTGCTTGATCTATATTAACTGGCTTTAGGTCTTGAACATATGTACGGAACGTATGCTCGTCGACAACTTCTTGCGGTAAGTATAGATAGCCTAAATCTTTTGCAGTTTTAGTAGGATCGCTGCGATAGATAAAACTTACTCCCACATAACAATCCCAATTGTTCATTAGCCAGTCCACAATTTCAGATACTTCATGTGGTTCATAGCTAATAGTTACCGACGTATTTTGCTGAGTCCAACTAGTTTGAATTAGCTTATAACGTTCTAGTTGATCAACTGCTGTTTCTAGATTAACTTCTTTTCCATCTTGTTTGTGGAACGGCACATCTGACCATTCAACAGGAAATGTTACTAGTACACCAGTATCATCTGTGGGATGATTAAACACTTTGTAGTTTGCTTCACGTAGTTTTTCTACAACCGGATCATACTTGCTAAACTGAACATTATTGAAAATGTACTTGCCTAGAGGTTTATGCACACCTTCAGTTGTATCCATGATTTTGCTTAGAGTGCCTGACGGCTTAACACAAGTAATGTTTTTAGGACGTGGTAGTCCTAGTTCATCTGCCATACCAATAGCAGCACTAGTTGCTGTACGCTTTAAGTATTCGTAATCATAGCCGGTCATGTCTGGACGTTTAGCAATACCCGTTAGGCCTACACCACACAGTCGCAAGAAGTAATTGTTAAGATGCCAGGCTTCTTGTAAGATTCCGTCTTTGAGATTGACGCAAGTTTGACGATAATTAGCTCTGGCGGCAAGCCGTATTGCTTCGTGAAGTCCTGCGGTATTGCCTTTAAATTTTCCAATATCTGTTTCTGTGAGATTGCAGAAGGATTTGTTACCGAGTAGAATTTCAACACAAGGATTTGCTCCTTTGTACCAAGGTGCACGACGACGTGCTTCTTGTGCATTAATAAACCCAGGCTCCGATCCACCAGCTTCTTGCATAATCTCAAAAATTTGAGTTAATTGTTCGTAGGTTGGTTTTTCATTAAATACTAGGCTATTATTTGATTGTTGACGATGTGCGTTACCATGCAACCACCAGTCTTTTTTAGCTACTGCAAATTCTTGCCATTCTGGTTGACCATAGTCAAAAAGAGCAATTTCAGCCGATCGCCGACTGCTAAGGATAGTCCCAAGCCAATTAACAATATCCATAATATCCATGCGAGTAAGCAGGCTATCAGCACGACCATTGAGAATACGGGCAATAGCAACATAAGCAGTAGAAATTGCGCTATCGCCACTACTAATCCAGCCATAACCTTTTAACCTTTCACCAGCAGGGCGTAGCTGTGAAAAATCAAGTACCAAAGTATCAGCAGCATACTTACCCGCCAGCAGCTTGCCAATAGACTTTGCCCAAGCTTCTGCACTGTCTCCAACTTGAATACGCCAGGTCTTTGTTTCAGGATCGAATGTTTCAACATTGTGCTCTAGGCCTCCTTTAGCAACTCGCTGACTGCGAATTACTTCTATATTTTGAATAGGTTTTGAGAAGCCATTTAGTGTGCCTACAATTGGTTTAAATCCTACTCCGCAACCTTGTAGTAAAAGCCATAGAACATCTACTATGTCATATACCGTTTCTACTTCTGTAAAACTACAATTAAACTGAGAGGCTTCTCGCCCCTTAGCTACTTGAGTGCCACCAAGCCATAGGGTACGACCACTCATAGATACCTTACGCTCTATCATAAGCTGTTCTAGCCTACTAAGCTCGGCATATTCAGCAGGCAATAAATTTCGACCTGCTGCTCTTTCCCACAACCAAGCTTGATGTGAGATTACTCGGCTTACTGTGTCCTGCCAAGTTTCAAACTGTTTACCGTCGTCACTAACTGGTCGATTATATGTTCGTCGTGTAATTACTTGTGCTCGTGTACTTGTCATGTTACTCCTTTATTTTCCTGTGCTTCCAAAACCGCCAGTGCCTCGTTCAGTATCATTCCAGGCATCTATAAATCCTACTAGCAATACTGGCATAATTACAAGCTGGGCAATTCTCATGCCAGGCTCAATTTTATATGGGCTGTCGCTTAAATTTTTTAGTGGCACTTTGATATTGTCACGATAATCACTGTCTATAACTCCAACTGAGTTAGGTAGTATAATTCCTTGTTTTCCCTGTCCCGATCTATTAAATACAAAGCCTCCATAGCCCTTGGGAAGTTTGACCGCTACACCAGTATCAACCAACTTGGTTTCACCAGGATAGATGTCAACTTTTTCACTACTTTTTAAATCTGCTCCTGCATCGGTGGGATGCGCGCGACAGGGAAGGTATGCCGGATCATCTACTCGGCACTCAATAACAGGATTGATGTTAGTATCTGTAGTGTGATCGTAAGTTCTATTAATATCAATAAAATAGTTTTTACTCATTTTATATATTCTGTAAGTGTGTTATCAATTTCTACTGTATTTGTACCCAAGGCATCCTGACAATAAGTTACTAAATCCATTAGCTTATAATTTAGTAGAATGCGATCGCCTTGTTCATTTAGCGTCTTAATATATTTTAATTTACTGGAAATAGGTAGATTAGCTACTATATCTAGTGCGGTGCCATACTCTTCAACTAGTTGTTGAGCACGTTTAGGGCCAATACCTTCTACGCCACGAACATTATCTCCAGTATCGCCCATTAAACACTTAATACTAATATAATCTTCTTGGGTAAAGTCATAATGTGTATGCCAATTATTTGCTGTTACTTCTTTGCGTGTAACATAACTAAATCGACTCACTTGTTCATTAACCAACAAATCCCAGTCTTTATCACTACTGATTAACCATACCTGATCTACTGGATACTGTTTAACGGTTTGAGTTATATATGCAGCAATATCATCTGCTTCAGTTTGTTTAAATTGAATAACTGGGTATGAAGTATTGTTTCGGATATGCTCTAGGGTAAGTTGATAATCTTCAAAAAATCGCTCAAAAGCTGCGCGTTCTGCTTCAGTTTGTTCAGCAAATTTTTCTTTACGATTTTGTTTATATTCTGGATATATTTCTTTGCGATAACTGCTGGAGCCTTGGTCTGCTGCTATTATAACCCATCGAGCTTTATAGCTTTTACGTAGGCTATCTACAGTGCGTAAGTAATCTTCGGCAAAATCTGTAGCACCAGTATGTTTCCATCGAAAAGCTAAGTTTAGCGCATCTACAACCATTAGGCAATTTTCTTCATTATTTACTTCTTGAAATGTTTTACTCATATTTTATTTCTATAAACAGGATATATTATTATATCCTAAATTGCCTAAATTGTCAATATACAAATTCTGTAAGTTCATTTGTAATCCAAGATTCTGCAGTAGCTACAAAAAAGTGTAAACCATCACGGTTTATGTAAACATAAGGATAATTTTCTGTTAGTGGCATATCTGCCCAGGCTACAAAAATTTTACTACGATCAAATTTAAAAAATAATAGCGGTTTACGTTTTACTTGTTCGGCTTCTCGTAAGGTTTGTCGCCACCAGTCTAATAATGTTGGATTTTTACTAGTTAATATTTGACTAGTAACATGATCATCTGCATAACCTTTTACTTCTACGCAGTATACATTTTTTTCACCGGGAATATATAAGTCGCCTTTTAGGCCGTGTTTTTCATCTAGCGCACCGCTAGCAGGTACTCGCTCCCACGGTAAATCAGTATACTCACGTAACCAGTCTCGAACTTTTAGTTCAGTTCTAGCCCCTTTTTCTCTGCTGTCTACCATCAGGGCTCTCCATTTTTATTGTCTTACCTTGTTTGCGAGTTTGTCGACTAGGTTTAGTATATTCATTAATAGCTAAATCTATTTCACAAGCTAAAGCTGTCCAGTCCGTTTCCATAGTAACGCTACCGTCCTCATGTTCTGTAAACCAAGTGTGTTTACCTTTAGTAACTCGTACAGTTTTCATTTAGTCCTCAATCTTGGAAATATTTTGACGCTTAACTACACTAATTTTTTCTAATAGTGGGTGTGAAAACCCATGAGATACAAGTACTGTATTTAAATTTTCTTCTGCTAATAAAACTTCTACTAATTTTTCTTTACCGTCTAGATCTAGTGTTTCTATAGTTTCGTCTAAGATTAGCAAGTTTATACGATTTTGAGATAGACTTTGCATTAATTTACGAATTGCTAGTAGAGTAGCTACATTTACACGAGCACGCTCTCCACCACTTAATGCTTGAATATCAATATGATTACCAGTATCAATAATAATAACATTAAGTTTATCATTTCCAGCAATTTCAAAAGCAATTTGAAATCTACCGCCACTAAGTTCTGCTAGATATTCATTAGTAAGAGTCTCTAGGTCTTTTACTAAATTCTCAATTTTATAAGCAACTAGTCCAGTTGTACTAAATGTTTTTACTAAGATACCAACTACATTTAGACGTTTAGTTAAATCTTGAAGATTTTTAGTCCAAGTAGCAAGATCTGTTTCCATTTCTGTTAGTTGTTGCCGAATAATTTCTACACGACTATTATGCTGTAGTCGAGCATCATTATCTCGTCGAATATGCTCAATAGTTTGACGAGCATTTTTTAACTCGTTAGTAACAATACCTAATCGTCTTGTTAATTCTGCTTCATCTAAGGGATTTTCTGGTAGCTCAATATCAATAAGTTGATAATATTTTTCCCATTCTTCTTGAGACTTTACCGCCTGCTCCCAGTTTCGTACTTGTTCATTTATCTGAGCAATTTGATCAGCTAAAACTTTAGATTGTTTTTGACTAGTTTGTAAAATCTGATCTTGCTCAGCAAGTAATTCTGCAGTTTTAAGGTTATCAATTTCTTGCAAACAGGTCGGACACTGTGTTCCTAAGTTCTGAATCTTTTTAATAAATGTTTTAGCATCTTGTGCAGCTTTATCAAGCTGTGCTCGTTCAACAACTAATCCTGTAGTATTTTGTGTAGGCTTGTTCGGAATAGGCAACACTTTTAGCGAAGCCTGTAGTCGCTTATAAGTATTATTTTGACTAATCTTTTTATTTTGTTGCGTAATTGTTTGCAACTGGCCTTCAAGCGTTACGCCTTCAGCAACTAGCTCTTGTGGTATTTGCGGCAGTGCAAGTATAGGTTTAGGTTCTAGGTTTTGTTTACTATATTTTTCTATCCAGTCCTGGGTAGTTTTTACTTTGGCTTCAGCACTGGCAACTAGTGTGGCTAGATCTTGTGCTAGTTTTTTAAACACATCGCCTGTTTCGGTATACTTGCCCAAGTTTAGGAGTTCGATTAGGAACTTTTTTCTAGCAGTATCTGGGCTAGTTAAAAACTCTAGGCTACCTGCATGTGACTGGTACACAATCTGTGTAAATGTTTTGTGGTCTATGCCTATGATTTCTTCGATAGCTTTATAGGTAGTGGTAGCAGTGTGTCCACTTATGTCTTTGCCATTTTTATACAGCTTTACGGTTTGCTGACCACTACGACGAGTTTCAATCTTATACTCATCTGCATCTTTTTGAAAGGTCAACTCAATTTGATAACCAGTATCTTTTATGTACCTGTTAAGTATATCAGCCTTTTTAATACCCTTTGAATTCTTGTTGTACAAGACTTCTTCTAGGATTAAGGCTATACTGCTCTTACCATGACCGTTTTTGCCTACTAGCTGTAAGAGTGGACTTTTTGTAAACCAAACTTCATTGTTTTGAGCATAGCTAAAACAATTAGACCATTTTAAGTGTTTTAGAGTTATCATCTAGTAATCTTTTTAATTCTTGTAAGCCACCTACCCACTTGCCGCTAACACTGATTTGTGGCACACTACGTGCACCTGGAAAAGTACTAAAAAACAACTGCTTTGTTTCTGTGCTAGCAATATTTTGTGTGGTATAGTGGATACCTAATTGTTCTAGTAGTTTTTTGGCTGTGTCGCAGACAGGACATTGGGGTTGAGTCCAGACTACTACGTCTTTAAGTGTGGAGTTTGTCTGCATTATTATAATACTCCTCTAGAACATCCTGAATAGTAGTATCAGGTAGTTGTAAAATATAAGTTAAGTATTCACGAACTTCTTCGGCTAGGGTAAGGTTAGGGTCGAGTATTAACTGAGTTTCTTGTGCTCGTTTTACTACTTTTTTGTCAATAAGTTCACTATCCTCAAGCTCACTCAGTTCTAGTAAGTTGCCTTCAATCTCATAGACTGTATGATGCCACGTAGTCTGCGGTTTAGGGTCACTAACACCTACTGTTTTCTTGAGCAACTGCGGTAGGTTAAACTCTAGCCACTCATGTTCCAGACTGGTGACGTCAAGTAATATTGCTCCGGTGCGTACTTCATTACGATGAAAACTAGTAGTATAAGGACTACCAGGATAAAGGATATTTCTCTGACTGTTTTCATAACTGTGTAGGTCACCTGCTAATACGATTTTCCAGCGATTAAGTAAGTCTAGATTAATTTCACTTTTAACGTGTGGTGGAATATCTCCACGTACATGTGTAAGTAGAATATCTCCGTGAAAGTCTAGAGTTGAATAGTTATCTTGAAAATCACGTAGTTTATTGTAGGGAATAATATCTATAAGACCACTTAAAATATCACTTCTATAATCATCACATATCGTAACTAACTTATTTTGACGATGCGTGGCACGTTTAAGATAGGTTAAAAAAGTAGTGTCTTTTTTAACCATTTCGTGATTACCCGAATAAATCACAGTAGGTTTACTAAAGCTAGCTACTAGGTCAAAATATAGTTCTACTTCATCCATTGTAGGCAGTCTGTCGAACACATCACCGCCCACTACAACAAGGTCTGCCTGGGCTTGCATAGCTTGAAGTTGATCTACAAACAATTGAAATCTCTTCTTTGCCCAGTCAATGGGCACATTTTTTTGCCCTAGTTTTATATGTATATCTGCTGTAAATAATAGTTTCATTTTGCGGTGATAAAATAGCCTGCTAAATCTGAGACTTAGCAGGCTCTGGGGTTAGGCTAGATCTTTAACTGCTTCGCGTTCGCTGTCTGTTTGATTTTCCATTTCTTCTTCTGCGCCTTTTTGAAGTTTTTCAATTAGTGCTCGAACTTCTTCAGCAGCAGGACGCGGATATTTTTCATCAATTGATACAGCTTTATCTGCTAGAGTACGCTCGTCCTCGCCAAGGCTGCGTTTTTTGCAGCGTTATGTAAGTTGGGCCGCCGCTGACATCGAGCGTGGCGATCTAAAATCTGCTAGGTTCTATCAGCAAATGGCACAGCGTGCGCTTGCAGGTTGGGAAAGCATACAAGTTTAGGTTTCACGTGGAACCATGTTCCACGTTATAAAAATCACACCGATATAAATTTTATACCGGTGGCGCCAAAAATTATACCATAATTTTTGCGGCCGTGTCAAGGCCCGAGCCGACCGTTCGTCGGCTCCTGGCGACCGCTGGTCGGTCGGATGTGTGGTGGGGGCTAGCCGATGGGCGGCGGCGAATTGTGGCACTATCTGGCGTTTTGTGGTATACTGGGTGTTGGTCAACTTTTAAGGTTATAAATTATGAAACGACAATACTTCGCTGTTCTAGATACTGAAACGACCCTTAACGATACCGTTATGGATTTTGCAATCGTTGTGTGTGATCGTCACGGCAAGATTTACAATAGTTGTAGCGTTCTAGTTCGTGAGTTCTATGATCCTATGACACTATTCCATGATAAAAATGCTAACGGTTTTTGGTCTAATGCTAATCTAGAGCGTCGCCGTGCTAATTATCAGAACATGCTAGATTCTGGTACACGTATGCTTGCGTCGGTAACTGCTATAAATAATTGGATCAATAAATGTATCGGTACTTATGATCCTATCCTTACCGCATACAATCTTGCTTTCGACGCTAGCAAATGTGCTAACTCTGGTATCGTTCTAGATTCTTTCACTAGCCGGTTTTGCCTTTGGCAAGCCGCTGTAGGCAATATCTGCCGTTCCAAAAAGTATAAGCGTTTTGTTCTCGACAATCATCGTTTCAATAATGCGACCGATAAAGGTAATATGACATTCAAGACTGATGCCGAGACTGTTGCAGGTTTTGTAACTGGTAATCTTATCACCGAGCCGCACACTGCGCTTGAAGATGCTAGGGATTTTGAGATTCCAATCTTACAAAAAATTGTACGTTCTAAAGGTTGGCGCGATCGCATCGAGCCTTATGACTGGAAAAAGTTTCAGGTAAAGGATCATTACAATGTTTGATACATTCGGCGTTCTAGGTTCTATACTGCTTGGGGCTTCGGCCCTGCCCCAAGCAATCGAATCCTATCGTTCTAAAAATTCAGACGGGCTAACACTAGGTTTTATAGCAATGTGGTGGACTGGTATGGTTTCCATGACAATCTATATCGTGACTGGGAAAC
>OGWF01000147.1_pt1 | contig 11055 bp, 26 predicted proteins | sample 1575951 | NCBI WGS metagenome assembly OGWF01 (sample SAMN07581523, study PRJEB24739) | freshwater metagenome | place: Singapore | collected 2015-01
TGAGCTGGCTATCATCAAGGAGGCATAAAAGCCCATACAATTACATCATCATCAATACCAAGTAACAAGGATCAACACCATGAACAAGCATACATTCAACATCGAAGTGACCGACACCTACGGCGGCGAAGCAAACTATTGCTGGGTACGGCGCTTTACAATTCAAGCAAAGAGCTTCAGAGGGGCTATTCAAGTCTTGTCTAACCAATACGGAGGGAATTGGCGATTGGATTACAACACAGGCGACACGGCACGATACAACCATAAAGGCGCTTGTGTATGTGCTTTCATTGAATATGCTAATTGAAAGGTCTACCATGTCCGACAATCAAGCAATGATCCTCTGTTGTCTTATCTTCGCTTTTATCGGCATCCTGCTCGCCTTGGGAGTGTAATATCATGATCCAGTCACAACACAATCCACGCTTCGCGGGACTCTCTGACAATGAAGTCACCGAACTCTACATTAAAGCCTATAAAGCACGTGCCGAGGGGGCTAACACATTGACTGATACCCAGCTTGACGCTATCGAGAGCGAGCTATTCTGGATTGACGATGAGCTCTGCGCCCGTGGCCTTGATCTTCCACGCTTCAACACTGTTCGATAACATTCAAGGAGAAAACAATGGAAAAGACACAGCGCGACATAATGCACCTCGGCTGGATTGTTGAGGCTGGCTTCCATTCTGCCTACGCCACGAAAAACCTGCTAAACTTGATCGAAAAAGCGCGGAGGTATGAAATGAACAGGTGTCTCGATGAAATTGAGCGCTACAGTAGAGCTAACATGGAAAATGACAACACTGTGGCTATGTTCGAAGCCCTTCGTAGATCAATAATTTTCGAGTATTGAGAGGCTTACAAATGACTTTCTGGGACTATTGGCTAATTGTCTATTTAGGCGGCCATTGTCTATTGGCGATAGCGGCTATGCTGTTGTCTCATAAGTGACACTATACCGTGCAGTATCGTGACAGGATACTGTGCAGTGCAGTGACAGGCTAGATCACGTACTCTGTGCAGGCAGTTCCTGTATCACTCTTGGAGATCAATCCATCATGGCTATCGTTCAAACAATCAATGTCTACCAATTCCGTGACGCCTTCCGAGCTTGTGGCCGTAACGATCAATTTTCATATAAAGGCCTCGAATGTTTGTTTGACTATCTCGAACAGTACAGCGAAGACACTGGCGAACCCTTCGAGCTGGATGTAGTGGCCTTGTGTTGTGACTTCTATGAGGATACCGCCGAAGATATCGCCAATAACTACAGCATTGACATCGAAGGTTTGGACGAGGGCGAGGTTGTCGATGCTGTCCGCGAATACTTGGAAGAAAACACAACCATCGTCGGTGAGCATTCTGGCAATGTGTTTGTCTATCAGGCCTTTTGAGGAGCTGCCATGTATAAGATCATCGAAAAGAATAACCCTCTTGCTGTGCATTGTCTTTGTGACAGCCTAGAACGGGCGCAAAATTGGATTGATGTTAAAGCCGTGGAATACTGTTTTAAGGGCTATTTCATGGATAAGACGCTCACACCTGAATCTTTTATGATTGTGGAGGCATGATGTACCAAGTACAATTTATATCCTCAGGCATCGTAGCCTTCAGCAGCCACGATCGAGGCCTCTGCACATACTTTATCGAGTGCAACAACTATGCGCCTGATGTCCCAGAGGTTGATTCTGAGACAGGCGAGCTGACTGGAAAGTGGCTCAGAGGCGATTGTCTCAATCTGTTTGTCTTGAGGAAAGTAAAGAAAGCATGAAAGATCATCAACTATGGCTTGACACGATCAATCTAAACATCCAGGCAGGAAAGACCCTGCAAGAGGCTCTGCTGTGCGCTGATGCGCTTTCTGGCTGGCCGTTTAAGTACGTCAACGGCGAACAAACACCAGATAGTGTCGCATTGGAGACAATGAAACAGCCTAAACCATTGACAGCCTATGAATCTGTTATGTCTGAACTGCGGAGCAGTGGAGATCCTGATACATTGGAGGCACCACTGTGAAAGCATATGTATACACCATTGAAGATGACTACTTAGGTATTCCATTGATTGTAGAGGGTGAATTGGTAGACTATGAAGACCATGATCCACCGTTTATAGTTATATTGGATATTTCACATGGTGATAAACCATTGGAGATGTGGTGCCTTAGTGAAGCATTTATTAAGCATTGTCAGAATAGGATCTTCCAGCAATGGTGTTCGGAGGTGTTGAAGTGAACGCATTAGACATTGCAACACGCCTAGAAGAATGTGGTCCTGATCGGTGCGATTGGTCAGCCATTGACGATGCAATCAAAGAACTTGAACGACTATGGGATGAAAACATGAGAATGAGGACAACCCTATCGTGCATTGGTTTCATGCTTCAAGAACACAAAGGTAAGATATGAGAGAACAACTTAAATTGACTGGTTTGCTGGCTTTTGTGGTGATTCTGTACATCATCGGAGGATACATTGATGCTTGAGAACTTCGTTGATCGTCTGCTACGGAAGATTCTGGAGTTCTTCATACCATCGTAAAAGGCTCAGGAAGGCCCTTAATCGGGCGTTTAAGAGGCTTTCAGGAAAAATACATATCAGGAAGACACCTAACGCCTGCAAAGGCTGATTTTTAAGACTGTGAGGAACCTAAAATTCGTTGTACGTGCTGTAATAAAAGACTGTCCGATTACGAGACAACCCTAAAACATGCTGTCACAGGTGAGTACTTGGACACTTGTCTGGATTGTCTGAGTGACATTGCTCACGATGTACCATTTCCAGTGAAAGCAAGGAAAGACCTTATTGCTGACATGGACATTCACGAAGAAGTTGACGAACTGACAGAACAGGAGTATAATAAATACTCTAAAGGAAACGATGAAGAAGAAGAAACATAAATATAATACTATTTATAGTTATACATATAAAGTTACTTTAGACACTTAAGAACTTCTAAAGTACCTTTATAGTATAGCAAGAATCATGCCAACTTTGGTAGACATGGAGATATTTTGTCTATCTTTTGTTAACTTTCATCAATGAGGCTTAAAATGGCTGAATATGACCAAGAGGAAGCGTTCTACTACTGGGTTTTGTCTGATGTTTGTAGCCTTATCCGTCGATATGGTTATACTAAAGTATTAACGGACATAGACAAAGCATTGAAGAATGATGATCTTGAAGTCGAACTTCTAAGTAACTTTAAGGACGATGAACAAGAACAAAGGGACGCAGAATGATTTTGTCTGTTATAATTGGTGTCTTGACACTTATCAAAGTTTCCTTGAGGTGATGCTATGTTGTCTTTGAATATGAACATTGAAAACACATCCGTGACTGTCTTGTTTGACTGGTACGGCGAAGAGCCTGACTGGGAAGGCATGGAAGTTATAGCATTGCTTCCTACACCAGATCCAAGCCTTGCAAAGTATTGGGTAACCATCAATGATGTCTTGAGCGATGAACAATGGAAGCACATTGAGATGGAAATCTATCGCAATGAAGATGAACTTAAAAGACAGGCGAAAGAGAATGACTACTGATAAATATATTGAAGCATTGAAGCTGGCGATGGAGGTGTTGGAAGATTACGTCGAAGAATACGGGCCGCATGAACAGGACAGCGGAGCCGCATACGCCATCACCGCCATCCGGGAAGCACTGGCAGAGCAGCCAGCAGAGCAGCAGGAGCCGGTGACTGTATTGCCTGATGGCAGTGCATTTGCCGTAATGTCGTATCCACTTCCAAAAGACCATTGGCTGTATGCAGATCGCCAGTACAACGACGGTGAGTATGAACCTGTTGAGTTGGGCAAGCCGGTATTAACTCATGAGCTGCGTGACGCAGTGGTGTCTGCTGTGCGTTATGCCATTCGCGGCGCGACCAACTGCGGCAAGGAAGTGGACTTTGATCCTGACGCACTGGTGAAAAACGCTGTCTATGCGCTATGCGGGCCTTTCACACTCCCACAGCCAGCACAGCAGCAGGAGCCGGTGGCTGTATATGTCGGTGAAACGTGGTGTGGTTCTGTTGTTCGCTTGTACGAGGATTTGCCACTTGAAACGCCTCTCTACACATCCCCACCAATCGAGGCTACGACTCTGGCAAGCCCGTCGCAAGGCGACACAAAGCCGTGGCAGGGGCTTACGGATGCCGAGTTTCAATGGATTTACGATAACGGACGTACACCAGCAGGAATGATTGAGATGGCCGAAGCCAAGCTGCGCGAAAAGAATGAGCATAGGGAGAAGAACGCATGACCTCTAAGTTTCTGCGGCATGTCGCCTGCGAACACTGTGGGAGCACTGACGGGAATTCGCTGTATGATGATGGACACACCCACTGCTTTGTCTGTGGTAAAACCGAGTTTGAGAATCAAATCGAAGAAAGATCAGTTATGAGGGATGCTATTGCGCCAGCGGGAGCGCCTACAAAGAAGCCTGTAGAGATTAAGGGAATGGTAAAGTCAATCCCTGATCGTGGTATCACTCAACAAACTTGTGAGAAATTTGGAGTTACTCAAGATGAAGGAAAACATTATTACCCTTACCATGACTCAGAAGGCATTTTGGTCGCTACGAAAACAAGATCCGTTGAAAGTAAGTCTTTTGCAATTAGTGGAGACTTTAGTAGAGCAAGGCTATTCGGTCAGAGTCTCTTTCATGGATCTGGAAAGTACGTCACAATCTACGAAGGAGAACTCGATGCCCTTGCCGGGTTTCAACTCACAGGAAGTCAGTGGCCTTCAGTATCTATCAGAAACGGAGCACAAGCGGCCCTGAAGGACTGTAAGGCACAATACGAATGGCTAAACAGTTTTGAGACTATCGTTATCTGCTTTGATGCCGATGAACCCGGCCAGAAAGCAGCTAAAGAGGTCGCAGAGCTTTTCGGTCAGAAGGCCAAGATTGTCAAGCACAAGAGTGGCTATAAGGATGCTTGTGAGTACTTGCAAGCAGGAGCTACGAAGGAGTTTGTAAACGAATGGTGGAAGGCCGAGACGTACATCCCTGACGGCATCGTCAATGCTGCTGATCTTTGGGAGGAAATCTGTAAGCCTGAACCGGTAGCGGAAGCGCAGTATCCTTGGAAGGGCTTGAATAAGCTTTTGTATGGTTTCCGGCGTGCTGAGTTGATTACGGTTACTGCCGGAAGCGGACTGGGTAAGAGCCAATTCCTGCGAGAGATTCTGTACCATCTGCTAAAGACTACGCAGTGGAACATTGGTGGCTTGTTCTTAGAGGAATCTACTCGGAAAACTGCTCGGAGTATCATGTCTTTGCACGCTAACAAGCTGCTGCATTTGCCTGATACGCCAGTAACTGAACAGGAATTGAAGGAGGCTTTTGATGCAACTCTTGGTACAAATCGGGTGTATCTTTTCGATCACTTCGGCTCTAGCGATGTTGACAATATTGCTAACCGAATCCGTTATATGGTCAAAGCCTGTGATTGTAGGGTGGTTTTTCTTGATCACATTAGTATTGTTGTTAGTGGCCTTGACAACGGTGACGAGCGTAAAGCTATTGATGCAATGATGACTAAACTGCGTACACTGGTACAGGAACTTGAAGTTACCTTGATCTGTGTATCTCACCTACGGAGGCCACAAGGAAATGCAGGACATGAAGATGGACAAGCTGTATCGCTCAGTCAGCTTAGAGGATCTGGAGCGATTGCACAACTCAGTGATGCAGTCATTACATTGGAAAGGAATTCCATGGCTGAAAATGAATCTGAGCGACATAAAACTAGAGTGGCAGTTGCAAAGAATAGATATAATGGATACACTGGTCCAGCCTGTGACCTCCAGTATGTTAAAGAAACCGGTAGAATGATGGAGATGGAAGATGAAACACTGTGAAACTTGTAAGCACTGGGAAAAGAACAAAGGAAACTATCTTAAAGATTTTGGAAAGTGTCATGGAATTGGTATGAACTATGCTGCAACAGAGTGGAGCAAAGAAGAAGATACTGTGGTTTTGAAAGCTGAGTATCAGCACATAAAAGCTTTTGTTGAAGACGGTAGCGATTACTATGCTGCCTTGACTCCAACTAAAGATTTTGGGTGTGTTATGCACGAGGAGGGCAAATATGTCTCAGAGTGAAGCTGGTAAAGGTGATGCACCACGTAAGCAGCAGGATCAGAAGGCTTACGAGGAAGGATGGGAGAGGATCTTTAGCCGTAATAAAAATAGAAAGAAAGCTATAGAATTTGTAGCTGATTTCTATAAAGTTACCTCAGAAGAAGTCAAAGCACTTTTTATGGATGAAGTAGAAGCCTATGAGCGACTTCTTGAGAAAGGAGTATGAGAATGACTAAGGACGATATCATCCCAAGCCGCACTGAAGTGCGGAGCATGGCGCAGGAGGCTGGGTTTGTTGTTGACGAGAAGGCGCTACAGCACCAGCCAAACTGCATCTTCCATACACATCACATGGTTGATGAACTGCTTGAACGCTTCGCCGCCATTATTGCTTCGCGGGTCGCAGCGAAAGCGTCTGCTGCAAGTGCAAGCGTTGAGCGTGAGGCGTGTGCAAAGGTGTGTGATGAATATTCAGCCGTAGGAAAAATTGAAGAATTTGACCGTGGTTGGCTGGCTTGTGCAAAAGCCATATCCAACGTCATCCGAGCCAGAGGTGAAACCTCGTCAAGGAGTGACACATGACAATCGAACACTTGATTGTAGGAGCAACTGGGGTAGGCTATCTCATTGTAGGTGTGCTACAATGGCTCAAAGGAGAGACAGCTAACGGGATGGTCTGGACAGGATATGCGTTTGCTCAGGTAGGTCTATGGTTAAACCTAAAGGTTTGATATGGCAGACATTACTAAAACCTAAAGGTTTGATATGGCAGACATAACTAAATGTGAAGGCGTAGGCTGTTACCGCAAAGAAAGCTGCTACAGGTACACTGCCCCTGCTAATGATCTTTGGCAGAGTTATTTCTTGAGCAGTCCTAAGAAAATGGATGACTGTCCTGAGTTCTGGCCTATAGAAAGTAAAGAGTATGAGGATCGTTCTAGACATCGAAACGGATCTGACTCACAAGAAGATCCACTTGGTAGTAACTAAAGACATAGATACAGGCGAAGTAAGAACATGGAAAGAAGCAACTGGCCTAAACGACTATCTAAACAAGGCTACACTCCTGATTGCTCACAATGGAATCGGATTCGATTTTCCAGTGTTGAACAGATCATGGAAGACGAAGATCAGATTGAAGAGCGTATTCGACACTCTTATCGTAAGCAGGCTTCTCGATCCGAGCAGGGAGCAAGGACACTCTCTGGAGGCATGGGGACAGTCTCTAGGCTTCAGGAAGATTAACTACAAAGCTGTGTGGCAATGGCTCCAAGGACGACGAGAGGAATACGATGGAGAATGTTTCGATAAACCTGTTGATAGTCTTCTGGAGTCTTATTGCATTAGGGACGTTGAAGTTTGTGCTAAACTGTATCTTAAACTATGCAATGAGATTTTTGAGAAACAGTTTTCGCAAGAGTCAGTTGAACTTGAACACAAAGTCGCGGCTATAATCGCAGAACAGGAACGCAATGGATTCAAATTGGACACCGTTTACGCCACTTGTCTACTTATTGACATCAAAGGAAAAATGGCAGGAATATATGAACAGATGCAGAGTAGATGGCCTCCCTACGAGGTTGCACGAGTCTCAGAAAAAACAGGAAAGCAACTCAAGCCCTTGCTGGTTACTTTCAACCCCGGATCAAGAAAGCAAATCGGAGAAAAGCTGATCGAGCTAGGGTGGAAACCTAAAAAATTTACTGAAACAGGTCAGCCAATGATTGATGAAACTATCTTGGATCAGATCATAAAGGAATGTGACAAATGAACAAAGAACTTGCAGAACATAAACTGAGTACAATTTATAAGAATATAAGTAATCTTGTTGTCGAATTGAAAGGCTACAGTCTTCCATCACGTGCTGCTGAAGCTGCTTTAAAAAACTTAGAGATTGAGCTTTATAGAGACGTGGAGTACGAACACATAGCCTATTACGATACTGGGCTTGGTCATTTTTATTGGAAAAAAGAGTATCCTGAAGGAGCGCCTGTTGGTTTTGAACCTGTTTTTCGTATAAAAGCGAATGTCAAATAAAGCTGAACTAAAAGAGGTAGCAACGTTAATACGTGACTATCTGATGCTCCAAAAGCGTGTAGCTCAGATTGAAAGCTGGTTAGAGGCTGTGAAGGATGACGGTAGGGTTCACGGTAAGGTAATCACAAATGGCGCTGTAACGGGCAGGATGACACACAGTAGCCCTAACATGGCACAGATTCCTAATGCAGGTTCTGTCTACGGGCATGAGTGTCGTGAATGCTGGACTGTTGAAGAAGGTAATGTCTTGGTAGGCTGTGATGCTTCAGGTCTGGAGCTTCGGATGCTTGCTCACTATATGAAGGATGAAGATTATACGAAGTCTGTCGTGTATGGCTCTTCTAAGGATGGAACAGACATCCACACGAAAAACCAACACGCAGCAGGACTCCCTACTAGGGACGCTGCAAAAACTATGATCTACGCCTTTTTATATGGAGCAGGTCCTGCAAAGATTGGTTCGATTGTGCCAGGACCTGAAAAGATGGCCTCTAATCGAGGTCAGGCAATTATTAACAAATTTCTAAAAGCTACTCCTGCTTTAGCTTCTTTGAAAACAAGAGTTGCTAAACAAGCCGCTAAAGGATGGGTTCCCGGCTTGGATGGCAGACGCATATGGGTACGCTCAGAACATGCAGCCCTGAATAGTCTTCTACAAGGCGCTGGAGCTATCGTAATGAAGAAAGCATTGTGTATCTTCTACGACAAGATCAAGGCTAATAAATGGCCTGTGAAGCTAGTCGCTAATGTGCATGATGAATTTCAGTTTGAGTGTCCTCCTTCGGTAGCGGAAGAGGCAGGCAAAGCGGCCCGTCAAAGCATCATAGATGCAGGGATTTATTTCAACCTTCGATGTCCTTTGGACGGGGAGTACAAAATTGGCAAATCGTGGAAAGAAACACATTGACGCTGACGCTATCACAGGACAGATTGTAATCAATTTGTATGAGGATAGTTTTGAAGTCAAGACTACAGAGACAGTTGATCTGTTTACTGTGTGGGCTGTAGCGATAGGCATCCAAGAATATCTGGAAAATATTGCCGAAGACCTTGACAAAGTAGACAAGATCATGCTACAATAATTGCATGGACGAAAGCGGATGCTGTGGTTGAAGTCGCCTCGACTAGTACCATTGGTGCCACGCAAGCTAGTCCGCCGCAGACGCAGCGAGTAGTCCACCAAACACTAATTTGAAAGGAACAAAGATGACTTTTACACTTGAAGATCATGAAGCAGCATTCATCGTGCGTGTTCTTGGGCAGTTGCCTACTGAGACTGGTGCATTTCCGTTGCATCAGAAACTCGTAGCTCAGTTCCAGGCGCAAGCCGAACAAGAGCAACAGAAGGAAGAGCCTCAAAAGGCTGAGTGATAGATAAGCGTTTGTAAAACAAACTAGCGAGTGTGTTGGAACTGGTATACAAACGGAGCTTAAACCTCCGTGCCTTCGGGATTGAGGGTTCGAACCCCTCCACTCGCACCAAGAAAGGTCAACATGAGAGGAAAAGCTAAACATCGTAGCCCAGAACAGATTGAGCACGATATTGAAGAAGGCTATAAAACTTGTGTTAAATGTCTCCATAGGAAGCACTTTGATAACTTCACAGCTCAATCAAAAGCCCCTGATGGAAAATGCAACACTTGTCGAGATTGCTTGAAAAAGTATCGACAAGAAACAAAACAACGTCAACAAGCTTGGTCAAAACAGTACAACAAAGATAACGGAGAATACATCCGTTATAAACGACTAAATGACAAGTATGGAGTGAACAAAGAATGGTATGAACAAACATTAAAAGATCAGGACTATCGTTGCGCTATTTGTGGAGCTATAGAAGCTAAAGGAAATGGAAATAAACACTTCCATGTCGATCACGATCACGGTACTGGTAAAGTACGTGGTTTGCTTTGTGCGGAATGTAACACAGGTTTAGGAAAATTCCAAGACTCTGTTAATATTCTTCATAAAGCTATTTCATACCTCAACTTGTTCAAAAACTAAGGAATTTAAATGGATACTCAAAAACCTATCAAAATTGCAGGCGATCTTTTTTGGGCTAATTGGATGAAAGAGTATAACACTCGTTTTAACACCGATAACAAAAAGTATGAGTGCACGATCGGCAATCTTTCAGACAAAGCCGCTGAAGCCCTAAAGGAGATTGGCATCCAGATCAAAGAGAAAGATACGATGGGTAAATACATTGTAGGCAAGAGCCTGTATGTCTTTGAACCTGTCGATGAAGACGGTAAGCCTGTTGACATTTCCAAGATTGGTAACGGAACTAAAGTGACTGCGTTGGGGCTTCTGCAACCTTGGGCTCAGTGATTGCAAGCGCTCTTTATGCTGGTTCATTTGCTGGTCCCATTGGGTCGGCAATAGCAGTAATTGTTGCCTATACATTAATGGGTGGCAAAAAATTGGAAGGAGGTGAATATTTTGAAAAGATTGCCTCTTATTCTTCTGAAATTAACGCCAATAATCTTGATTATGATTTTTATGTAAGAAATTATCAAGGAGCTATTGTTAAAACCAATAATAATTCCAATGATAATTTATATGGGAATATTGGGAGCGACAGTTTAGTTGGCAATTTTTTAAATAATTCTATTTATGGCAATGGTGGAAATGATCAATTGATCGGCAATGAGGGTGATGATATTTTAAATGGAGGCGAGGGTTCTGATTGGCTCAATGGTGGCATCGGAAATGATTATTTGGTTGGAGGTTTGGGTGGCGATATTATTTATGGAGGATTTGGCGATGATATAATTTTTGATTTCGAGCCAAATAATAAAAGTCAAATTATTGAAAATGATGAAGATTTAATTAATGCAGGTTTTGGTGATGATATGATTTATTGCAAAGAGGGAGACGATATAATTTTTGGCGGAAGCGGAAATGATCAAATCAAAGCTGGAGATGGTAA
>OGWF01000148.1_pt1 | contig 11030 bp, 14 predicted proteins | sample 1575951 | NCBI WGS metagenome assembly OGWF01 (sample SAMN07581523, study PRJEB24739) | freshwater metagenome | place: Singapore | collected 2015-01
TTCGGTCGCACTCTTGGCATGTAGCTCAAACATCGCTTCCGGATCACACCCCTTGAGGAAATCTTGTAAAAATCGGTAGTCCATCACCAGATTGAGTTGACCATCGAACGCCACCGGCAAATCTACCTTCGCCGCGCCCACCTCAGCCGTCCTGGAAGTGATCGACAGGTTCCCGTCGGTGAAAACCAACTCGATACCCGCACTATCCGCCGTGGCCGTGATCGCAGCTTGCCGCACTGCCGAGTACACGTGACCAGCATTCAGCAAAACGGAATTATGAATCCGAGCCGGTACCACCAACTCCCACTTCGGGTACTTGCCCTCGATCAAACGAGTCTGAAAAGTCATCTGATCATTCTGCACCACCAAGTCATTACCCACCACCTGCACATTACACCGTTGGGACTCACCAAAGGCCCGTACAATCGACCCAACGGACTTGGCAGGGACAATACACCTGTTCTCAGAAACCTCTTGATCCAGCTTGATAGCCACCGTAGCAAGCCGCCGCCCATCCGTAGCAACGAAGTTCGCATGATCCCCTGCGAAGTGCATCAATACCCCTCCAAGTTGGTACCGCGTTGAATCTGTGTCACAGGCATGGCCGCAACGCCGCAAGGCATCGCAAAACTGCTTCGCATCGAACGCAATCGGGGATTCTACTTTAGCCTTGCACCTTGGGAACGTGTCGGGGTTCGCCGACGGAATCGAGAACTTGCTGAATCGAGTCTCCACCTTCACCGCGTTATCGTCATCGTAGATCAACGCGTATTCGTCTTTCGACTCCCTGAGCATCGCAATGACCTTCTGCGGATTTATCATCACCGAGCCGCCGCGCAGAATCTCGTGATCTTTCGAGTCCACCACCACAGACTGCTCACCGTCCGTCGATTGCATCCTCACCTTGTCATCGATCACATCAACGCAAACGTAGTGCAACTCACTCTTCGCATGCTTCCCGCACAGGGGGCTGACGATATCGATCGCCTTTAGAAACTTCACACGGTCAACACTTAATTTCACTGGTAAAACCTCTTGAAAAACGGAATTCGAACTGGAAACGTTTCCACCTACTCACCACTAAGACAACGCCTCAAGCAGCTCTTTGTCTACCACAAATCTGAATTCAATCGCGTCCTGCTTGTCCTCATAGAACTGACGCTTAAAGTCAACAGCCTTGAACTTGCAAGCTCGAAGGAACTCACACGCGGAAGCATCCTCAGCATTCACCACCGCGCAAATCATCCACCGCCTCAAGGTCATTCGGCCCTTTAGGTAGTCCACCAAATCCCGGCCAATGCCGCGCCACTGGTACACTGGATCGACCCTCAGTTGCCAAATAGCGTACCCGTCTACGCATCGCTGATAGATCAAGTACGCCACCACCTTACGATCAACCACAGCCACCACCGAGGACGTAGCCTGATCCCCTGCCCATTGCCGGATCAAGTTCGCCTGAGATTCAGGGAACCCAATATCGCAAGAGATTCGAATACAACTCGGCAAATCCCTTGCGGTCATCTTTCGTATTTCCATGACTCACCAAAAAACGGAATGTTACTTTTATTGCGCCACTGCAATCGAGGCTTCGAACTCACTGACCAACTGCAACAATGCTCGTTTCGCTTCGTTGATCGAATCGCCGTACAGGTAGGCTGTATCTGTGTCTTGGAAGTTGCCAAGCGAGTGCAACGCGTTATCCAGGTCGCTAATGTACTTCGGCTTGCGGCCTGCGACTCGCTTCAAGACCTCCTGCAAATCAGCTTCCTGCTTGCGTTCTTCTTCCAGCTTTGCCAACCGTACACGCTCGGCTTCTGCCCTTGTCGCTTCCTCAGCCGCTTTACGTTCTGCGGCCAGCTTCTCGGCTCGCAGGGCTTCTAGTTCTGCCCGTTCCTTCGCGGCTTGCTCTTGGGCAATCCTCGCCTCTTCTCGTGCCGCTTTCAGTTCCGCCTCGATGCGTTCACGCTCAGCCCGTTCTTGCTCTGCTTTCGCCGCAGCTTTCGCCGCAGCTTCCGCCTTGCGTGCCTCGTGCTTCTCACCGCCGACGCGCAGCACCTCAGCCCACTCAAGCAACGACGCATTCTCAGCCACTTCCACCGGGCATGACTCACCACAGATTGCAAGGTACTCGGCCAATCTGCCATTGACGAACGCACGCTGTTTTTCTTCCAGTTCTTTCCGTTGGCGTTCTGCCTCCGCATCAACCGCCGACTTCATCACAACCAGTGGTGCTTCGATCTTCTCGACCTCACCAGTCAGCCGCTTGGCTTCCGCGTTCACCGTACGTTGCCACTTCAGCGCCTCCTCGTTCAGTGCCTTCCTCGCCGCGTCGATCCCTGTGCGGGTCTTGACGCAAACCCTGATGGCCTTCCGCACTTCTTCGTACCCTTCCTTGGTATCAGCCGTCAACCCGGCGAACTCATCCCGCATCTGTTGCAATGCCTCTTCCGATGCCACCGCCGACAACGCACTGATACCGCCTACCTTCACTTCTGTACTCACTTCAACCTCCAAGGGAAACAATCAAAAAACGTAACGTTACTATTTTCCGAAGCGTGCCTCGTACGCACAAACTTCGTAGAACTCTTTGTCGCGTGCCATGTCGTCGAGTCGATCCTGCTCCTTCAGCGCGACCTCAATCGCCGCAAACGCCTCATCCTTAGTCGCGTGCTCTTTGCGGTACTCAACGTCCAACCTTGGACCTTCCACGAGCCAATAACGGCCCTGATCGCCAACCATCCATTCACGGCCACAATCATCGACACCAATCCACGAACCTTCACCGTCGAACATTTCAAAAGTCGGCATGATATAGCCCTCCACAAAAACAACGCCACCGACTACGAAAAGGAAACTTCACCGAAGGTTTTTTCACTGGAAACAAAAACCTTTTTCACACACTCTGGACCAAATCCAGATTCGATCGACTCAGGAACCGTCAGCGTTCGGCCACATCGACCGCATTGCCCCTCGTGATGGATCGCGTACCCAGCCGGTAACGCTCGTTGTGACCAAACCATTTTGCAAGCCCACTGCAATACCCTCACCGGCTTGCTGTGCATCGTATACCGGCTCGCCTTGGTCAGGATCACCTCAGCCGACCACGCATCAAGAATACCCATGTACGTATAGTCAGCTTCGTTATCCGGTCCGGTCAACAGGCTCACGAACCACACCGGCCCCATCTTCCCATCTTTCTGAGTCACCTTGAACGTATACCGATCACCAACAGCATTGGAGACGGTGAAAACTGCTCGGCCAGCCAAAACAAAATCTTTGGTAATCATCAGGAATCGTTCCCTATAGAATCGTGTTTTGCAGGGGCGATTCCCCTGCCATATACCCAGGCAGATTACTCCGACGAACTAGGCGCGTTCAGTCATTTTATTTTCCAAAACTGGAAACGTTTCCAGATACATACTGATTTAACACACCCCCACACAGAGGGGCAGGGGTGGAAGCCGTTTCCAGCTACTTTCGCAGAAATCACCAAAACCACTGCGAATATCGCAATTCACGTTTTCAGACTCTTTCAAGTTCCAGCCTGAAAACCAGTGAATAAACGCAAGATTACTTTTTTCTGACGATCTTGGTTCTGCCGACCTTGAGGAACTCCCTGAGGAAGTACCGTCGCGTCATCTGCCCCAGCTTGTACACCCGCTCATCCAGGGTATTCGCCTGGAGCATCTCGAAGGCCCAGCCCGGCATCGGCATGTTGTACCCATCGTCGAACACGCCTTGCAATCTGTCCAACTGTGCCCGCGTCAGTTCGCACCCGTCAAGCAGTGCCAAGTCTGCAATCTTCTCACGTACCGTTGCCGAGTCCATGCTATGCCTCTTTGTCTGCGATTCGCTTCAAGGTTTCCGCAATGTCGAAAAGGATCAACGCCCCCTCCATCGCCATTCTAACCGAGGCCAATCCCACCGCCAGAAAAAACAAACCCAACCCAACGCCCATACCAACCGATGATGCGACCGCTACCGCCGATCCATCGCGAAAGCCAGCAAGCACCCACACGAGCACGTAAAGCCCACAAGCAATCGACCACAGCCACGCAAACACCTTCCACGCAACACGCGCGAAACGCGGTGTCAGGTAGCCCTTCTCAGCCCTATTAGGTGGAAACGTTTCCACCCGTCGGAACTCAATCCCTTTGATTTCCTTGGCCGTGAACCGCTTACCAGTCTGCGATTCAATCAGCGTATCCGGATCGATCCTTCCACCCTTCGCAAGCGTCATTAAGTCCGAGCCACCGAACGCGAAACCCAAATCCTCCAACTCAATCGAACAAACCTTAAACATCGCTCTCCCTATTGCACTTTCCGCCTCACACGAGGCTTACGAACTAATAACGCCGCCAGTCTCTCACTGTGCAGCGTCAGACTCAGTTACTTCGTGCAATCCATGCAAGGCATCCACCGATCGACATAAGAGGCCCATGCAAGCCTCAAGGGAGTCCGGCCCGTCGTCATACTTCCCGTACGGGAACTCTTTCATCTGACCGATCAACAATTCGTTTGAGGCCGAACGCCTGAATCGAAGATGCCGACCAGATAGCCACTTTCCAAGACGCTCGATTCGAACGTTTTTGTTCACCGTCTGATTTACGAGGATAGGCATATCTGCGTTGTACCCGATCTCTTCGCAAACCTGCCAGTAATCATCCGCAAGCAAGTCCTGCCATGCGTTCGCCTCAAGCCCCACAAATGCCGTCTTGCGTTCGCGGTTCCACTGGACGTAATCCCGCACCATCTTCTGCACCGGCTTGCGGTCAATGTCGGAATCAACCCAAAATAGACCATCCTTGTATCCGATCCAGGTTACCGCTTGATAGTCACCCTTGCGACTGTTCTTGCCCTTCGACGGGTCCAGCCACGCCGCAGAAATCAAGCAGTCCTTCGGATCAGGGAACTCATCATCTTGCGCCCAAATGTTCGCGAAGTACTCCTCAGGCCACTCTGACATACTCGAACCCTTCGGACTCCCTTGGTAGATCGAGTGCCACCAGTGCCCAGCTTGCCGCTTCCTTCGCTCCATCACTTCCGCAGGCCAGCGTTCCGGCCACAGCGCCTCACCCTCCTGACGCTGTAGCGGATCCTTAACCCCGTTCTCTTCTCGTAGGGCTTGAAGCGTGATCGAACGCACCCGAATATCCAGTTCCGCAGCTTTCGACTCTATCCGTCCTATCAGGTCATCCGAATGCCACTGGGTACACAGCAAAACCAACTTGCCGCCCGGCTCCAATCGCGTCGATGAAGTGGAAACGAACCAATCCCACTGATCATCGCGGACCTTCTGTGAATACGCTGACTTCGCGTCCTTCAGGTAGTCGTCGATCACCAACAGGTTCGCACCGAACCCCACGATCGACGTAGCAACACCAGCCGCGAGACACTCACCGCTTCGGTGCTCGAACCCCCAGTTCCTAACCGCTGACTTCTTGGGGTCCACGCCATCGAGTCCCATCATCGGCGAAAGCTCATGCACCTTGTCCCGCACCCATCTTGAGTGACTGTTCGCCAAGGTCGAGGTATTCGAACAAATCATCACCCGTTTATCTGGGTTTCTCAGCATGTACCAAGCCGGTGCCCACCTTGCTAGGTACTGGGATTTACCATGACGAACAGGGCACTTGATTATCAAGCAATCCAGGTTCGGGTTCTCAAGTAGGTTTCGGAACTCGAAATCGATTACCGCTAGATGCTTTGCTCGTTTCCATTCGCCTTTGCTGAATCGCTCAGCCATCAGTAGCGGGGACCGCATCGCCATCGAATCGAAGTACACTTGCTCGGCATCTTTGCGGCTCACCCAGTACGGCCGTATCTGATCCATCGCGTCAAGCGTAGTCATTCTCGCTCCCTGGTATCGCCTTGAACTCTCTTAGGTCCAAGTCATCGTCAGATACCTTGCCGCCTGATTCAATCATCTGGAGCACTTGCGTCACCGAGATATGCTGATTCCCGACTATCTGGTTCGGTAGGTCTTTCTTGGTGTTCGCCTGATCCATCGCTAGCAGGATGCGGCTTGCAAGTAGCTTCTGCTTTGGTTCTGCCTTTGGGTCAATTACGATCCGGGCATTCTCGAACACCATTCGCTCACGCAGAGCTTGCGGTACAGGCCAGCGTTCATTGATTGCCCGTATCTCTAGCCGGGCATCCTGGAAACGTTTGTACGCTTCTCCTTGGCCGACGGCTATCGCTTCGGCTCTCCGCTTATCAGTAAGCTCCGGCCAGAAAAACGAATCTGGTTCGGAAGCTTCCTTGCCTGTCGCTTTCGGTGCAAGTGATCGGGATGGTTTTCCCTTCGTTGGCTTGCCCGGTGACTTCTTTTTTCCGGCACGCTTCGTCATGGTCTTTTGTGGTTCTCAAAAAAAAGAACGTTGTTTTTTTCTGCGCTCAGTGCGTAGATTCGTTTTGATTGTAGCGTGAGTTTTCACGCGTGATTACGATTCCCAAACGAATCCAACGAACTCGCCAAATTGAAACACCTGAGCACCGAATACCTCGTCTCGTGCAAGCGGTCGTTGAATCCCGCTTAAGCTTAACTCTTTCGCTATGATATCGGAGGGGCTTGTCCCGGTTGATAGTTTCGCGGCCAGCGTCAGCCGATTAACTGCTGTACCTAAAAAACCACCGCTTTGCTCGATCTTATCTACTACGATGATCGCTCCACCCGGCAAGCATTTTTTGCGAAGTCTTTCGACTAGCTTCGTACGATCTTTTTTCTTAACGAACATTAGCGACAAAAAACAAACTGCTACGCTAAACGGTTCTGGCTCAAATGCCTCTAACTCTTCGCACTTGAATACGCCACCGCCTTCGTAAATGTCACCCATAGCTGAAGCGTTATCTACCGCGATAAGTCTAGCCCGCCTTTCGTTTATAGTTTTTGCTAGTGCTTTTCCTATATTTCCAGTTGAGCATCCGAGGTCATACACGATTGATTCTTCAGCTATGTAGTGCCTTGCGAAATGAGCTACCGCACCAGTCATTAGGTCATACCATGGCAACTGCTCACGCACGTGAGAACCGAAATTCTTGCATACGGCAACGCTCTTAAACGTCCAGTCACCGTTAGGGATTTCTAGCGTCATCGATCCTCCTTAGAATTCTATCGCGTATCGTTTCTGCTATGTGGCTCATCATTACGGGAGGAACAGCTCGTCCGCACCGTTCCCATTTCTGCGCATACGTTCCTGTCAGGATGAAGTCATCTGGGAAAGCGCATATTCGCTTAATTTCACCGATAGTGAATTTTCGCTTTTCTAATGGGTGGACGACTCCTGCCGCTGGAGTGCCTGCCTTCTGCGTGACAGTAGGACACGGGAGCGACAGACTAGGCTTAACTAAACTGAAGTACTTTTCGCTCGCTTCACCAACTTTGAAATTATCGTATTCTCTTTCTATGCAAGGTGGAAACTTCGTGTCTTTTTCCAATTCGAACGGATTTTCCACTTTACCTTCTATCCATGGTATTGCATCCCTCACTGTGTATTGATACGTAAGAGGTTCTGGATGCACTGGTTCAATCCCTAGGTCGTTTCTAACTCCGACAAATATAGTTCTTTGCCTCATTTGCGGAACGCCTAACCATTGCGCGTCAAGCACCCTGCATTTCACGCTATAGCCGCAACTCTTCAATTCCTTTAGTATTTCTAGGAAGTAGCCTTTTGCGGTACCCTTTACCAAACCGCTGACGTTTTCTGCAACGAATACCTTCGGCTGAACTCCTCGCACTAGGCGTGCAAACTCAAAAAACAAATCATCCGTGCGCTGAGCTTTGTCTGAATACTTCTTTACCTTACCCCAATTTGATTCACGTTTTCCAGCGGTAGAAAACGAAGCGCAAGGCGGTGAACCGTCGAACAAGTCAAGCTCGCCCGGTTTCATCTTAATTGCTTCGAGGATATCTTCGTGCTTAACGTTGCGAATATCCCTCCCGTCTACAATCGTATACGGTGCCTTATTCGCGATGTAGCACTCCCTCGCAGCGTCGATAAACTCAGACGCCCAAAGCACCCTAAACCCGGCCATTCGGTATCCCAGGCTAGACCCGCCGCACCCGCTGAACGTACTGATTGCGTAAAAACCGTTCCAAGGAAGGCTTTTAATCTCTTCCATACTCATTACGCGATATGGTGGTTTGCTCATTTCCCGCCACTCCACTTATAACCGCATTTAGGGCATTCGTGTTCTGTTTCAATTCCTTCGTCTACCTCTGGGAATTGCTCTGGTGGTTCCGGGTCAAAAATGTTCGCCGCTTCGCCTAACTCGGTGAACCAGTCTGCTAGCTCTTGGCTCGAAGTGTTGACCGTTCGCAGCAACTCTTCCAAGTCACAAGCATCCACCTCAGCTAGCTCGCTTGAAGCATCAAGGATCAACAGCAGCTTGCGTTCGTCCTCCTCGGATAGATCGACATACTCCACATCTACCAAAGTATCATCACCAGCGCCCAAGGCTTGCATTACCCGTTCGTGACCATCGACGATATAGCCGGTTCGCTGGTTGACTATCACCGACTTGCAGAACCCTAGCTCCTCAATCGAGGCCGCTACCACTTCCCGCTGCTTCTGCGGGTGCCTTCGGTGGTTTCTTGGGTTCGCCAACAGTTGATCGGCTCGAACCTTATCGTGCCCGACGATACGGCTCTGCCACTTGTTCGGCTTGTTCTTCGCCATTTTAGCCCCTTGTGAGTGCTCGGAGGTGGAAACGTTTCCAGTATAGCCACCTCCCGACGCAACGCAAAATAGGGGGGTTCTAGGCCCTTGGATCGATGCCGACGGACTTCAGGTCTTTTGCAATCAACCACGGCAAGCCGTTCTTACCCTTTAGGCGTTCACGAACTTGCGCCCATGCTACCGGTATCGAGTCCTCTTCTGTCATGCCACCATCGACCGTACAGATTGCCTTGCGTTCTAGGTACTCTTCTAGCTCTTGGCTTATCATGGTCGCTCCATGCTTCCAGGTTCGAACGTCTCCCAGGTTTCCGCATCCCAGTCGGAAGATTCCTCTTCGCACTGCGGGTGCATCGCATCCGACGTTGGGCCGTCATCCACGTAGCCAAATCGCCTCACGTACTGATCGCCCTTGCCAATCGATTCACCACACAGGAAGCACGTGTACTGCTTTCTCGCCGCCTGTGTGGTGTCTCTAACGTGACGCCATGCCATTATTCATCATCCCACTGTAGAGGAAGTTCAGCCACCTTCGGGGCTTCGATCACCTCACCCAATCGGGCAAGGTTCCGAACCGCTTGACGGAAGTAGCTAGGTTTCAATTCAACACCAATACCGCGACGGCCACGGCTAACGGCTCCGAACACCTCAGAACCCACACCGAGGAACGGAGTCAGGACAATCTCGCCTGGATTGCTCCACATCTCAACCGCTCGTTCGATCACGTCCAGTTGCAACGGGTGAACGTGGGCTTCATCTTCCAGGTCGCGGGACTCTTCGAAGTCCAACACTCGATCGATCCGGATATCCATCCACACCGAGGAAGCGTACTGACGCCAAATCCACTGCGAATAGCTGTTCTTCTTCTGATCCCCAACCATCCCGCGAAGGTGGGCGAATTCCGTCGGTACTTGGTTCTCTCCGGCATAATCCAAGATTCCGTTATCCTTCGCCACCGGTACCGCGTTGTCACCCTTGCGGCGGAACATCAGCAGATAGTCAGCGTTCGCTATGCTGCACCGCGTCGTGTCCTCACAGAACGTTTTGTGGTGCAGGCTTTTCATCATGGTTCTGTTTCGAACCATCAAAGGCTCCTTCCAAATCACGCGCCGCCCACCGTAGACGAACCCGCGTTTTTCATGCTCGATGATGATCCGTCCCGGCAGGTCGTACATCGCGTCGCACCCGCTATTGCTCAACGGAATATCCATGCAGTGCACCGCCGAGATTCTTCCCGGCTTGGTCAGTCGCTCAATCTCGTCGATGCAAAATCCGTAGTGCTCAAAAAATTCATCCTTGTCGATCGCGTTTGACATATCCCGCGCATCACTTGAGTACTGGTACAACCCTGCGAATGGCGGGGAGTACACCGTCAAATCAACTGAGGCGTCCGGCAATGTTTTCATCACCTCCACGCAATCGCCGTTGTAAATCGCAAACTGATCCGTAACTACTTGATCGTTAACCATGAGGGAACTTCTGCTTTCTTCGTGTAAATGTTTTCCCGTTCGACTCGCACCGCGCGAGCCATTTCTTCAACCAACTTATCGAACATCTTCGACGCCTGATCCGCTTTGCGTTTCAGGTTCCCGAGTACCAATTCCTCGCCCTCAGTCGCAACTAAGTCAAACGTAACCGGCCTCGTCTGACCGAACCGATAGCACCTTCTCACGCTCTGGTAGGTCTGCTCGTAGCTGTGACTGACAAACTTGACTACGTGATTGCAGTGCTGCCAATTCAAGCCCCAAGCCCCTATCTTCGGCTTAATGATAAGCACCCGAAGCGAACCGTTTGCGAAGTCCTCGTACGTCTGAATCTTCTGTTCTTCCGGAGTTCGGCCAGCCACCTGACGCGAACCGGGAATCATCTTCTCGAGCAAGTCGGCTTCTGGGTTCGCTTGGCACCACACCACCGCAGGCTGATCATGGTCCACTAAGTCAGCAACGTACTTGCACCGCTTTTCTAGGTTTCGTGACCGCTCGTTGCGTTCCGCTTGCATTCCCTTTGCAGGCACGTTTATCAGGTATCCAGGCGGTGGGCTATCGGGAACGATTAAGTGATCCCGCTGGATCAACTCAGGCAGAATGAACTTACCGTCATCGAACCCCAGGTCGCTTGGCATCCGGCATGCCCTCGCCCAGCTTGCCACCCATCGCCAGAAATCATCGACCGCGTGATTCTTGAGTCTCCATTGTCCGATAGTCTGAGCCACCCGGAACGCGAGCTTGCCGAAGTACTGCGGGTCTTGCTCAATCAGTCGTTCGGCCTCTTGCTGTTGCTTGTGCGCCTTCTTCTGCCCCTTGTCGTCAAGTTGACGGAAGAACCTTCTGAGCATGTCCGAATGCGATAGCTCAC
>OGWF01000149.1_pt1 | contig 11003 bp, 13 predicted proteins | sample 1575951 | NCBI WGS metagenome assembly OGWF01 (sample SAMN07581523, study PRJEB24739) | freshwater metagenome | place: Singapore | collected 2015-01
TTGGTTGTCTTTGGTTCGGAGGCCTTGATGGGTGAAACGGTGGGAGATTTGACGAAGAAGCTTTTAATAACATTCCATATTCCTTTAGCTTCCTTTAATATGGTTTGAGCGTCTTCTACCGCCTTCTTTACCTTCTGTATCTCCTGCTTCCCTTGTGACAGCATTTCACAACCGCGACGGATAGCCGCCACAGTTGCTTGTGCTGTCATAAGGAGGCTTATGGGGTCAATGGTTATTGTCCTCCGGCTGCCTGTCCAACTGTAGGAATAGTGAACACCTGAATGAAACTATTACGGTTGGCTTCGTTCAGATTCTTCATAATCGAAGCTGTCAAAGGAGCAAGACGTTGTTTATCAACACCGGCAGTAAGAACCTGTGCCATCTTTTGTGGATCAAGCATAAGCTCAGTCATCTTCTGATTGAACTTTTCCTGACTGCCTTGTTGGAGATAGCGCAAACCTTCTTTCAACACCGTCACTGTCTTGTCCAGCCAAGGAGGAACTGCGCCAGCAACATCAACCAAACCTTTGTCAAGCTGTCCCACTTTAGAAGCAAGTTCTTGTGCTTTACGTTGACGGGTAAGGTCTGCCAGTACATTGTTCACAGCGGCCATTTCAGGCTTTGTCAAGACTTGATCCAGCTTTTCATAACGAGGAATGCCTGTAGCTTGTTTAATCGTTGTAGCAGCATTGTCCACAGCATTAGAAAACACAGCAGCCCGTTCTTTATCCAAAGCTGTATTGAGCTTTTTAGACAAATATTCCCCAATTTCCATACGATTGAGTTTGTCAGAATATTGACTGTAGTTGTTCAAATACTTAGACCACAAACCATCTGAAGACTTGTCCAACGAAGCGTCAATGTACTTTTTAACATTTCCAAGAGCTTTAGCAGCCTGCTCAGGAATCCCGCCAGAAGCAAACTGTTCTCCTAGGCCCAGAAGCTTAGCAATGTCTTGATTGGAAGTTTTACGGACATTCTCATACAAATCACGGCTACTGATAAAGCCATCTTTGTCGGTTTTAGACAAGATTTTGTCTTTCACTGCGCCGAGAACAGCCTTGCTCATGTCAGACTCAGCCCCAGAGATTGCTTTGTCAATCTGAGACACAATGTCTTTGGACATCAACGGAAAAACACCGTTCTCTTGAAGAGCTTTCAACTGGAGGGTTTTGAGATTTTGAGCAGTCTGAGCGCCTTGTAAAGCAAACACAGAAGGAGCAGTGCCTGTCCCTTGAGTCATTTCTTCTGACACTTTAGCCAGTTGACGGGCTTGCTTCATCACTTGCTGTTCAATGGTTTGAGAAGCCTCCATAGCTGTGTTAGCCATTGTCAAGGCTTGTTCACGTTGAGCGCCAGTAACGGCAGCACGTTCAGCCTCTACAGCAGCTTTTTCAGCTTCTGTGCCAGCAATCTGTTGAATGGTGCGAAGACGGGCGGCTTGTTGTTCAGCCGTTCGTGCAGCAAATTGACCAGCCAAGCCTTCTTTAGAAGACAGTTTAGCTTGAGCAGCCACCAAATCAGCAGCAGAAGGAATGTCAGACAAAGCTTCAGCAACTGTAGGCTTACTACCAGTCACCAATTGTTTAGCGTCTTGAAGAGCTTTAATAACAGCGTCTTTCTCAGGACCAGCCAAGCCTTCAACATATTTCTGCATGGCTTTGTCTCGGCCAGCAGGTGTCAAGCCTTTAATGGCTTCTGCAACCTTACCTACACCAGCAACACCCAAATCAGCCAAAGGACCAATGACAGTACCAAGACCTGCCTGTAAAGCCTTTGTAGACCAGAAATCTTCTTTATTCGTAACAGGCTGTGCGGCCCCTAACATCCCGCCAGTGACAGCCGAACGAACAATAGGATTGGCTACAGGAGCAGCAACATAGCTCAAAGGATTGATGACGTTGCCCATAAGACGACCAAAATCAAAGCCGCCTTCTCCAGCAGCCTGACGTTGTGCTTCATATTGGGCTTCACGTTGGGGAACCACTTTCTCAGCAAAAGCACGAGCAGAAGCCGCCACAGGACGGCCCATGACAGTGAGGTTTTCAGGGAGGTTTTGCATTCCCTTAGCCAAAAGCTGACCAGCACCGTACACAATGTCTCCAAAACCCATAGCCACACTATCTGGAGCTTGAGCAGGAGTTTTAGGAGTAGTTTTCGACTCTAGGCCAATCTTTGAATAGAAAACTTCCTTTGGCAAATCGTTGTAAAACTTAGTATGAAAAGCGTCAGCAAACTGCTGATCTGTCATATCATTATATTCAGGATATTTAGAACGTAGTTCTTGAAGCGTTGCCATTATCTTTCCTTATTAACGAATGCCTAGAGGGTCTGCCTTGCCTTTACCTCCTCCGACACGGCCTGTCAAATCTCGATTACGTTCTTGTCCAAGCAGTTCCAAACCGCTAGTAGCATTTTCTTTAGTGTTTTCCAGCAGTTTCTGAATACGAATAATTCCGTTCTTCACCAGTTTAGGATCATTCTTGTCCAAAGCTTCCATAATCTGACGTTGAGCACGTTCAGCGTCGTCCTTGGCCTGAACACCTTTGGCTTGATTGAGCACAGCGTTAATGGAAGAAGTAATCCACTTCTCCAAATCAGATTTATTAACATCGCTAGGAGTAGCTTGACCTGCAAATGCACGAGCCTTGCTTGCCAAATTTTCAACTGCTCCAAATTTAACTTGACCCTTATCAATCAAATCTGTAAATCGTTTAGCTTCGTCAATACCATATTCAGCATCTGAGACAGCACTGGTTAGCTCATTAGCCATCTTAATGTCTTGTGTAGACAACGGCTTTGCCGCTTGTTGTCCCTGCTTAAAGGAGGCCATAATTGCTGCAAGTTCTTTATTAGCGTCAATCTTCATTTGAGCAATTGTTTTTTGATCTTCCCCGCGAAGACGAGCAGCTTCAATCAAAGCATCATTTTTTTCTTTAGCAATAGCGTATGCTTGTTCTCTAGCTGCCTGTTTTTCATCAATCTTAGCTTGAATGTTAATAGCGTCTTGGGCTAGTTGTCGAGCAATGTCAGGACGGCCCATAGCAGTAGCTTGCCGCGCAGCTTCAGCCAGCGACTTAACGTTTGTATAATCAACACCGCTAAGAAGTTGTTGCTGTTTAGAGATTTGCTGCAACGCAGGGTCAGTAGCCCCTAAAGCACTAGCCAAGCCACCAGCAGCTTTGTAGCCACCATAGCCAAGCAAAGCGTTAGCACGTTGCATGGGGTCAAGCTGAGCCATCTGCATTGCACGAGACAACGCAGCAGTGTCTTGCTGTTGTTGATAGAGTTCGGGAGTCATAAACAACCCTGCAAGCATAGAAGTGTTATCTGCCATGTTTATTCCTTACAGTAGGCCAAACAATTTAGCCATTTCATCACCACCTGCCAAGCTATAATCACCGCCAAGACCACTGAAAGTAGACTGAGGGATGACGCTGCTGCCAGTAGTCCACGAAGGAGCGTTGCTAAACAGCCCGCTAATGCCCGACATCAGGTTTTGATTGCTCAAGACACCGCCCAAAGCAGAAGCCAAGGGATTGTAGCTAGAAGCAGCATATTGATAAGGAGCTGCACGAGAAGCGCCTAGAGCAGCATTACCAGCCAAGCCACTACTGAGTTGTAGAGGTTGTTGACCCAGAGCTTCCACAGAACCCACAGTATTCAACGCAGTGCCCAGCGGATTATACGCCTGCGACAACAAGCCTTGACCAAACAGATATTGGTTTTGACCTTGTGCCTGAGCCTGAGCAGCCAATTGCAGGTCTTGCATAGCCTGAGCATTTGCCAGAGCAGCAGCTTCAGGATTGGCAGCTTGTAGGTTGCCTCCTTGAGCCACAGACAAACCTGTACGACCAGTGTTAAACAATTGATTGTTCAGGTTAGCCCAAGACTGCTCACGACTAGGAGCAAGAAGTTCACGCTGAGAGGCCATCCAATTGGAAGCCAGTTCTTGAGGCGTTGTAGCCAAATAGCTACGACCAAGAGCCTGCTGAGAGGCAAGGTCGGCTAGGTTTTGTTGTGTCGCTTGAGGACTCAGAAGAGCATTCTGATAAGCCTGCAACGAGGGAGACAAGGAATAACCTGCCCCTGTCATCTGACCCGTTGAGGGGTCATAAGAAAAACCAGAAGTACCAAACGTATTAGTAATCCCTACAGGACGAAACTGAAGTCCCTGAGCGGTCTGTTGACTAGCTTGTTGAGCTTGTTGGCCTTGTTGGCCGCCAGCCAGCATTCCCAGACCACCAGCAATGAGGCCGGGATTACCAGTAAATACGCCTGCTGCTGTCGTAGCAACAGGCAAAATGTCAGAAAAGAATCCCATATATTCCTCTTTTAACGAAGTTCACGCCAATAGTTCAAACTACCGAAAGTAATAGTTACATAGTAGCTTGACCCGTTGGGGATAATAGCTGTCAATGTCCAATTAAGGTTTGCTGATCCTGCAATCATTGTTGCAATTTCCATTCCATCAACAAAAAGTTTTCCACCAGCGTCAGGAGAACCGCTTCCTTTAATGCTAACCATAATAGGTTTGCCTGTGCTATTAGTGTATGTAGTGCTAGCTGCTCGGCTAGAGGTCATATCTTGCCAAGTTTGATTGACACCAATCGCAGGGTCTGGAGCAGCAGAAGTCCAAGTAGTGCCGTTGGATTTCAAGACATTACCGCTAGTGCCAGGAGCCACTGCTTGAACAGCAGAAGTTCCGTTGCCCAGCAAGACATTGTTGGCTGTCAAAGACGTAGAGCCTGTTCCGCCTTGAGCGACAGACAAAGCCGTTGTAAGGCCCGTCAAAGAGGTGATGTCGCTATTAGCCCCAGACTTAGCAGCACTGAGGTTTGTACGAGCATCAGCAGCCGTAGAAGCCCCTGTACCACCGTCAGCCACAGCCAAATCAGTGATGCCAGAGATAGTGCCGCCAGTGATAGTGCCGCTAGTGAGCGTACCTCCGTTGCTGTCCAGCTTTGTAGCAACAGCCGTAGCAATGTTGTTAAATTCTGTATCAATTTCCGTGCCTTTGACAATCTTCAGCGGATTGCCACTAGCCAAGCTATCCTTGGAGGCAAAGTTTGTGCTCTTGGTGTAATTACTCATGCCATCTTTCCTTCTTTTGCATGTACCTCAATCTTTTGGATGCTCAAGGCCAAGCTGTTAACGTCTGTTTCAAAACCCACCTGAATCACTTTACCGCTGCCAGTGGGATAGGCAGTTAAAGTTTGAAGTGCTACACCACCAGTGTATTCTACACCAGTAGTATTATATTCCGACACTCCGTAATAAGCAACCCCTGCTTGAGAAGGAATTTGCATGTTAGCGGAATAGAAATTCCCATCAAAATCGTAGCCCCATTTAGCCGTAATGTATTGGTTGGAGCCGCCAATGACAACAACCTTTAGGCGTTTGAGGAAAGAAATAAAGGAAGGCTTACCCAAATCAAAGTGGTTAGTGAAGTATTGGAAACGATAGGTTGAAGTGTCGTCCAAATAACCTGCGTACGTTCCCACATATCCTTCTTTGCCGAGCAACACTGTTCCATCTGCTTTCCTACAGAAACTTTTAGGGGTGATAGAGTCCCAAGTGGTTGCGCGTAGGCTACCGTCTTGAAGAGCTTGTTTGGTGTCAAAGCAATATACCGTCTTCAAGACAGGCATCGTAATGGCATAAAAGCCGTCCAAAGGAGAATAGACACTCTTGATGGTGGCTTTGTCTTCCCCGTTAACAGCCGCAATGAGGTCATTACGGACGTTGCGGGACAGGTCATTCAGGGGAGCACTCTTCTCTTGAATGGTGCGTTGCAGGCTACGAACACCTGTGGCCGACAAGAAAATAATGTCTGTACCTGTATTCTGAACACTGTCACGAGCAATGCAGCCAATGCCTGTCACAACGTCATAAAGAGACATTGTAGACGGGTCTGTAGCGCCTTGGTAGATAAGAATGTTGTTCTTGCCAAAGACGTACAGGAATCCGTTGTGAGCGCCTAGAGCCACAATAGAGTCGGTTCCTTTGGGCCACACTTGCGTTGTGTCTAGCGTACCTGCCGTTCCTGTGTTGAACACAGCAGGAGATTGCAGATCACACCACTGAATTGTAACTTTGTTTGTCGTGACATCTGCGCTCCATGTACGACCATAAGCAGAAATAACAGCATTGCTCTTTTGAACAGTGCCGCTATAACTAGCCATCTCAGAGATGCGTTTATATTGTGTCGTGGACGTAGCAGGGTCAAAGATAAGAGGATCGTGACCGCTTTGATAGAGCACCAAATAGCCGTTGATGGCTGCTGCTTGCCAGTTGCTGTCAGTGATGGTAGGAGCTACACCGCCACCGCCATAAGACAAAGTGGTGATGCTGCTACCGTTCACTTTGAACAGTTTGTTGTTGCCTGCCAAGAGGACATAGGAAGTGCCGTCATTGGCAATGAGTTCTGCCATCATTTTGACATCGCTTGTACCAAGGTCAGCGTTTGTGCTGCTGTTCACCTTAGTCCAGCCCTTACGTGCCCCTACACGGCCATATTGGTCGATGATGCAGTTGTTGGCAACCAGAGCAAAGCCACTAGACAAGTCTAGGCTACTGTCCTGCGTATTCAGGCCGTAGAAGCCCGGAGCAGTGATGGCATATGCCTGAAGGGGTTGAGCCATTAGACAAGCCCCCAGCTATCGGTTTCAGGAGCACGAGCACCTTCAATGGCAATGTGGTCTGCAAGGCTCTGCTTGTAAATGAATTGAGCCTCAGAGCTATTCAAGCCTGCGTCCTCACCACGCTCCACCAAGGAACGAGCATAAGCGCCCAGAATAATAGGCTCTTTAGGCATCTTCGTGGTGTCGCCGTCAGCAGAGAAGTCTTCTTCAGGAATCACCAAACTGAAACGGATGTTATACACACCGTCAGGAATAGGCCAGAAAGACACTTGCATATCGCCGTTACTGTTCACGCCACCCAGGTTGTACGCCGTAGGAGGATTTTGAACAGGATTGGCAATCATGTAGATGTAACGGTCAATGTCCGGCTTAGCGATGCCCTGAAGCGGATAATACCGACTAGTGTTGATGACATCGTTGATGCGGAAACGCAAGCCAGAACCAGTGAGGTTGTAGTCGGTGTATTGCCCTGCCACAGTGGCGATGGTGATGGAAGTGTTCAGAGCATCCCAATCATAGGCGTCATTCACCTGACGTTTCACTTCGTTCACCCACTTGCCCACCAGAGTAGACAAGGTGTTTTCATTGACAGTTTGCACTGTAGGTTCACGCAAACGCACCAACACTTCGTTGACGATTTGCAAATAAGTAGGGAGAGCCATTTAAATACCTTGTTTCTTAATAAGCTCAAATGTGCAGATGGCGCTAAACGTGCTGCCTGCTTCACTCTGCATCTTCACTGTGTCGCCTTCTTCCAAGACAACATAAGCACCGCCATCCATCTTGACATATTCTTTGGAGTTGATGGCGTTGTTCAACACATAAATGTCAGCACTTGCGCTAGAGTCAGTCCAATAAGCTGCACAAATTTTTGTAGAGCCTGTATTGTTAAAGACGTACATCAGGTTCCACTTGGCATAATAGCCTTTAGGAACCGTATAAATGGTGGTGAGAACCCCCGCAGAGAGGTTGACACCAACGCTTTGCTCTCGGGAGTAGGGGTGCATTATTTCTTCTTCTTGCCTTTAGACATGCCAGCCTCAGACAAGGCAATAGCAACAGCCTGTTTACGGCTCTTTACAGCAGGGCCACTTTTGCTACCTGAGTGAAGCTCACCCATTTTGTATTCGTGCATAACTTTCTGCACTTTAGCGGCTTTGCCAGCTTTGGTTTTCGGTTTCATAGCCATATTAGCCTCACTTCAGGAAACGGAGTTTGTACAAGGTGGAGTCGTAGAGAGCTACGGCTTCGTCAATTAGGTTGTGAAGAGCAGTGTTTTCACGGGGACAGATAGCTTCACGATTAGCTTCAATCCAATCTTTTTGCTTCTGCAGCACATCAACAATGCTGCCTTTGTATTCATTAGTGAGCAGGGGAATGTTCAGGAGTTCGTTGTAGCATCCCTGATAGGCTTCAGCGAAGTCATCAGCCTTGTCCACAATCTCGTCATAAAACTCATTTAGAGCCTTATGCTCTGCGTAGGAACGGGTTTTCAGATGAACACGGTGGGCAATGTCCCGTGCAAGAAACAACAAGGCCACATATTTACCAGACATCGCGCTCATTTAAACATCCTATCAAAAAAGAAAGTGATGACGCCCCCAACACCGGAGGCAATCGTCATACCCATCCAAAAGCCACCTTTAGACTTGTTAGCCAAGGCCAGCAAACATTTAACATCAGCCTTGATGTCGTCTAGTTCTGCCTTTAGGCTTTGCACTTCAGCTTCCAAACGTCCAAAATCCCTCTCACTAATGTCCGACATTACGACCCCTTAGCTGTTCGTCCACGCTTAGGAGCCGTCATAGGCAGCACATGCTCTTCTTCTTTCGGAGGAACAATTTGTTCACTCTCATCGAGCAAGTCATAGTCGGGATGTCCCTGCATGGATTTGATGTCAGCCTCTGAAACAAATTCAATGACGACACCAGACAATTTACATTTAAACTTAGCCATCTTTTATCCTTTCTGGAAGACTCTAATAAACCTTCTAAAAAGGATTCCCTCCGAAGAGGGAACCCAGACGTTCAGCTATTAAGCAGGAACAGCCAGCGCAACAGCACCGTAGTCACGCAGTTCGCTAACACCGTAGATGGTGTCAGAGGTGAACAGCGTACCCAGGTATTCTTGCTTGTACTGGGTCTGCGAACGGATAGCTTGTTGCTCAACCAGCACCATCGAGTCTTTGTGACCCATCAGGCAGATACGGTCAGCACCGCTGTTGCCAGCGCCGTAGTCAGCGTTGGTGGTAACGAACACGGGCATGCCGTACAGGTTACCGATTTCGCCGTTACGGATGGTGTTGTTCGCACCGGCCTCACCCACGAAAGCCTGCTCGGTGTAACGAGCCAAGCCCATCAACGTGTTACGGCTGCTCGGGGGGATGATGAAGAAACGACCGTCCATAGGAACATCGTTGTCGTCCAGACGCTGAATCGTGCGACGGATAGCAGCATCAGTCAGAGCCGAAGCGTTGGAGGTGGAGCTATTGTAAGCAGTTGTGCCATCGCCGCCGATGTAGGCTTTGGTGGACGTAGCAGCAGTAGCGTAGTCGTTCGTGCCGATGGTAGCACCGTTGAAGCCACGGCCCAGACGAATCAGGTCGGTGTCAACTTGCTTAGCCAGAGCGTAACCAGCGTCGTCGGTGTAGAAACCACGCAGCGAAGCCAGAGCTTGCACTTCCACGATGTCTTCAATCAAGCGGCTATATTCATAGTGCTTGTTGATGGACACAGCAACTTCGCTTTCGGTAGCGACTTGCAGCGTCACAACGTTCGTGGCAGTCTTGGCGTTAGCAGTACCACGGGTCGGAGCCGGGATATGCACGGTGTCGCCACGCTTGCCCTTGAAGTTCATCTTTTTAACCAAGTTGGCAGCAACGAGGTTTTTCTTGTAAGCAGCGATAATTTCATCGCTCCAAATTTCCCAACATCGTTTCAGATGTCCCGACTATCGCATCACAAGAGAAAGAATATTCTCTTGCGCCTTTTCACTTAGTCTGTGCGGGTCACGCTTCATTAGCTTAAACTCTTCTCGTACTGCGTTGAGCACATCTTGCTCAAGTCTTGTACCTTTTAGATTGTTCTCCATCCAGAGACACAACCGAGCTTGTTCTTTCTTCAAGATAAGGTGATTGACGACATTTCTAAGAACAGGACAAGTTGTCTTATATCCCGAAAGAGTCCAACAAGTAGAGCTTTGCCAATTGTCGTTCTTGCTTTCGCGTCCACTTAGATGTCCTCCGAAATTCAGTTGGCACATTTCAAGTAGAAACTTTGCCGAATCTGCCATTCCGATTCTCAATCTAGGCTGAACGTAAAACTGTTCGTTTACTTTTGTCGTGGCTAGGTCAATACAACCTTCGCCATCAATCATCCCTGCTAAATACTTCCAACTTACTCGCTTCATACTACCTCCTGTAGTGAAATGCGTTATTGGTACTTCGTGTTCCCTCTGATTATACCGTAAGGTACTCCCAGTTATTTAGAAAAGGTTTTATATCCCCAAAATTACAGGCTAGGGATGAAGGTTGCTGCGGTGGTTACGGTAGTGTTGTTAGCACTGTTGAGGTAGGAGGTAGCCATTTATAAAGTCCTTTAAAAAATGAAAATTACTTAACACGACCTTCGGCATAAGCGGCCATAATTTCAGGCTCAAGTGCTTCATAACGCGAAGGATCGGTCATACGCAGACGGATCAAATCGGCCCGTCGATAAACTCGCTTAGAAGACTCCCCTGCACCACCAGTATCAACCGCTGCTGCCTTCAACCCCTTTTCCACAGCCTGTTTACCAGATTCTGTAGCCTTGGACGTAGCTTTCACTTGTTTCAACTGCTTGTACGTAGAGAGCAATTCATCTGCACTGTCAAAGTCATACTCACTATCGGCTTTGGCATAAAGCGACATACGCACTTTACTTGCCTTCACCCATTCAGCAAACTCCGGGTCTTGGACAATCTGCTGAAAGTCAGGATGATTGGTTGCCAGTTGTTGTTGAATTTGCATACGCTTAAATTCTTGAGCAGCCTGTTTAGCTGCCAGAACGTCAGGATGCGCCTCCAACGTCTTCTGAACTGCCTTCTTCGGGTCTTCAAAGAAGTCAATTTCAGGCTCTACTTCAGTAGGCGTCGTCTGTTTTCCCAAGGTTTGCTTCAAGAGGTCGTCAGCAAGTTTCCTCACTTCACCAACTTCTTGTGCCTGTTTGCCAATGAGCTTTTCAGCCTCTTGGTGCATCTTGATAATGTCTTCAACACTTTTGCCCCGGTATTTCTCGGGAATGCCTACAGCCTTATCTTCTACTTTAGGCTCTGGGTTTAGGATTGTCTCAACGGTGTCGAGTTCGCTAGTGCCAGACAAAT
>OGWF01000150.1_pt1 | contig 10909 bp, 20 predicted proteins | sample 1575951 | NCBI WGS metagenome assembly OGWF01 (sample SAMN07581523, study PRJEB24739) | freshwater metagenome | place: Singapore | collected 2015-01
AATAATGCGATCATTGAAGATTGGGCACCACCCTAATGGCTTTTCTATCTGACAATGAACTAAACATCAAAATCAATAGAAAAGGAATTAGAAAATGAGCATTGAACTTAAAGTAAAATCGAAGCACCTCAGCGTTGAGGCTCGTATCATTCGTCACGAAGAGGTTAAACTCAAGAGACAAATAGAATGGAAAAAGCAGAATGAGCAAGACCAAACGACCGAAAGAAGTCAATGGTTCTCTCTAAACGAACACCGTCGATGGGATGTACGTAATGAGAATAGAGCAACATTTCTTGCCCGAGCTTACATTGCTGGAAAGGCTTACAAGAAAGTAGAACAGAAGAGAAAAGAAGAACGAGAATATCTATTCTATTCAACTATTCTTCCTCGAGTTTTATCACTTGTTAAGAAGTACTCAAACCCTAATCTTGACCTAAAGCATATTACAGCTTGGGTTGAAGCAGACTAAAAGTCTTGTTGCTTACAATCAGCAAGTGGTCGGAGCGAGATTTCCTGGGCATGAAATGAAACTGCCTATTTACATTTGAGAAGAATCGGTTTATATTCTACCATACAAACCGAAAAGGAAACAAAATGCTTCCGAAAATCAAAACCCTTGCTCAAGCAAAAGCAATCGTTGCCAATGCTGAAAAACATCCGATTGTTGGTTTTGATGAACACGGAAATGTTTCAATCAATGGTAATCGTTACGGGCATCTTTATGCACAAGACATACAGGATGGTACCTGGATTATCACTCATTATGTTTCATGCGGCCTTTACGGTAAAGGAAACAGCCGAAAAGAAGCTCTTCTTGACTTCATCAATAATAATCCGAAGATCAAAGAGCAAGTTCTTGAATTGAAAAAGTGGCGGAAACAAGCAGCCGCTATTGTGGAGAAATATAAATAAGAATAATAGGTCCCCGGCAACGTTGGAGTGTTGTACTGGTCTCCAAAACCAGCGCCTGAAAAGGCTTAGCGAGTTCGAATCTCGCGGGATCTGCCAATGCCGTATTAGCTCAGCTGGTAGAGCAGTTGATTTGTAATCATCAGGTCGTGGGTTCAAGTCCTACATGCGGCACCATCTAAAAACACACTGCCGTTGCGCAACGGTACCATGGTGGACTTGGGCTCGCGCAGCCTGGGGAAGGTTCGATTCCTTGTAGTGTGTTTCTAAATGGTTAGTTACAAGTACATCTGACTGGACAGCATTTGGGAGAATGTTACAACAGGACAAAGATCTTCGCCGAGGAGGCTCCCGACTCCGAAACATAATCGACATGGAAGTCGAAAGAACCAGTTGGCGAACTGGCGGTGACGAGGTCACCGTGGTGTAATTGATCTGATGTACTTTTAACTAATCATATTGGAGACTTATCATGAATACTTCTGAAGATATTGTGACTGTGACTAAAGAAACAAATTACTTCCATCCTGATATGTATCGTTACAATCAGGGCCACGGTCAATTTGATATTATTTCCGATCTGAAAGATGAATTGTCTGAAGCAGGTATTACTGTTGACTATATTTCTAAAATCGGAGAAGATGGTAAAGAATATATTACTCATCTTTCCTATACAGGGCTGTCCGATAAAGTAAATGAAGTTGTGAATCAACACGAAGTAATTGAAGCTGAAATTGCTGAAGTAGCTTAGCGGTAGAGCAACGCTCTCGTAAAGCGAAGGTCGTGAGTTCAAATCTCACCTTCAGCACCAAAAACTGGCCGATTAGCAAAATTGGACTAATGTACAATTCGTGCAAGAATTGGGGTGGCGGTTCGAGTCCGTCGTCGGCCTCCATTTTTATAAATAGTCTAAAAGAGGAAATTATGCTTTCTTTTAGAGATTTCATTAAAGAAGAAGATGATCTTGATGGATTGAGATCCTCGCTAGATAAATTGGGCGTTTCACATTCTCTTCATCACAATAATGGAACTTTGCATTTAGCAAAAATAGTTGTTCCTAAAGAACACCGGAACAAAGGTGTTGGTTCAACTGCAATGGATCACATTAAACAATATGCAGATGCAAATAAGAAACGAATAACCTTAACACCATCATCAGATTTTGGTGGTTCAAAAACAAAATTGGTTTCATTTTACAAGAGACATGGTTTTGTGGAAAATAAAGGACGGAATAAGGATTTCAGTACACGTGAAGCAATGTACAGAGATCCAAAATAATATCCTAGTGGTGGAATTGGGTAAACACCGGGACCTTAAACGTTGGGCCTACCACTTATAAAGTCGACGTAGGTGCAGGTTCGAATCCTGTCTGGGATACAATTAATGCGGCCGTGGTGGAACGGTAGACACGCAAGCTTGAGGTGCTTGTGCTGAAAGGCGTGAGAGTTCGAGTCTCTCCGGCCGCACCAAAATATAAAGCGGTGGGTTTTATGCTCACCGCTTTTTTAGTATGGAAAGGAGTTTTGAAATGAAATGTTTATGGCAGATTATGGTCCCTTGTAATTACAATGATGGGAGACCTGTAAAGACAAGACATCACAAAGAATGGGATAGACAAGTCCGCAAAATTACTAATGGAATGACTATTCTACCGCCTTCGAAGGGTCAATGGATTGACGAGAGCGACGGGAAGCTGTATGTGGATCGTATGATCCCTGTTAACCTTATAGCCACCGAAGAAGATATGGAAACGGTGGCTAAGATAACCATGCATCATTATGACCAATTGGCCGTTATGTTCTTCAAATTGAGCGAGCATGCTATTATACGCTATAGAAAGTAAAAATATAAATAAGACTAAAAAAGGATCTAATTATGCTTTCATTTTCTCAATTTATTTCCGAAGCATGGACAAATGAAATTGAAAAGAAATCTAAGGAAAAATCTGTCACATCAAACGACAAATATAATTCTCCGAAAGATTTCAAAAAGGATTCTAAAAAAGTGGGCGAGGTTGGTGGGCTAGAAATACACTCTGCACCATCTGGAAGTGGTCTTACACATTTCACTTGGAGTCCTAAAGATCGCAAAATCCACCACGTTATTCATGCTGCTGAAGCATCCGAACACAATGGTAAAACTAGACTCAAATGGTTAAGTGCTCATGGAAGAGATGAATCACCAGTTCGGACTGGACAAGTTTATTCACATTTAGTCAAACATCATAATGTTGAGTTTGTAGGAACTGGACATTCAACTGGTGCTCAGAAAATGTGGCACAGATTCCATAATGACCCAGAATTAGAAGTTCACGGCCATGATCCAGTAACTGGAGAAACAAAGAAACTTTCTAGTACTGACAAAAAATATGCACCGAAAACTACAAAAGATCCAGAAGAAAAGAAAATCGGTCGTATGAATTTAATACTCAAAAAGAAAGACTAAAATATGAAACTTCGTAATGTACTACTCGTGATAAAAGATCAGATGCCCCTCAAACGATTCATCAAAAACTTTTTCGTGACAAGAAATGCTTGGGGTCTATTTCACATTAATTCTCATGTTGCACAAGGAAGTGGTAAACCGAAGGTGATGTACAATACAAAAGCTTCGGCGACAAAGGCTGCAGAGGCTATGTCAAAGAAACATGGTGTTTGGTTTTCAAACTACAAGTGTTTGCATTGTGATGGATACCATGTAGGAAAGAATAGAGACAATAAAGTAAAAGGCGGGACTTGATCTCGCCTTTTTTAGTTTCCACAGTCTGCTTTACAGTAGGCGTATCTATATGCATCATATAAATGGTCCGTCATTGTTTAGATATACGTATTAGAATAGCAGCTCTCAGCATCATTTTTATGTTTACTTTCTTGTGTCTATATGTATAATAGAATTATCATTCCGAAAATTGAAAGGTAATATAATATGAAAACCGTGTACAAAATTCGTCGTAAGACTGATGGTCTTTTCAGCACTGGCGGTTCTTGGCCTACTTTTAATACAAAAGGCAAGATTTGGACTGCACGAAATCATGTCACTTCTCATATCGGTCAAGTTGGTGGATATGGAAAGAAGTTGAAAGATTTCTATTCTGATTGTGAAGTTGTTCTTTTTGAAATTGTGGAGAACGAACTCGAAACAGTTTCTGCTATGGAATGGAAGGAAACTGATAAAACAACTCGGACCAAAGAGTTGGAAGAAGAACGGCGGAAGAAGAATCAGCTTGAAACTCTTGCTCGTCGGAAAGCAGAACTTGAAAAAGAAATTGCGTCAATCAACAAAAGAATCGGTTGACATTTTCTATAGATGGTATAGATTCCATATAAATAAATCACATGCCGTGACAGGTGTAATTGAATTTGCATTCCTCACTGTGACTGAGGCGGATAGGGTTTGAATCCCGGCACGGTACCAAGAATAATCCTGCGAAGTAGTGTTAACGGTCAGCACATCTGATTGTGGATCAGAGAGAGTAAGGTTCGAATCCTTCCCGCAGGACCATAAGTTTGTCTCTGTCGTCTAATTTGAAGACATTGCCTCTAAAGCAAATAATGAAGGCTCAATTCCTTCCAGAGACTCCAACAATTGGATGATGCGTGAGCAGGTGCTCTAACTTGTTTCGAAAGCAGGCGTGACGACTAGTACTCGTCAGGGGTTCGATACCTCCATCATCCGCCACTAATACAATGGGACATTTCCGCAAACTAAAAATAGCAGGTTCGATTCCTGTCAATCGAGTAATGTCGACTGATAGCTCTAGGAGAGCACAATTTGTCCCAGTGAAATTTTATGAAAGGAAAAACTATGTTTGCAGTTCTATTTGGTATTGCTATTGGTCTTTTTGTCGGTTGGAATTTGCCGCAACCTAAGTGGGCTAAGGACATCCAAGAAAAGATTTCTGGCACTGTAAAAACTAAACTTTGATATTTACATAGTCAAAGAATCAGGTTATGTTCATCTTATAGGAAACCGAAAGGAACTGTAAGATGAACACCTTTGCTATGACTGATCGCCCTGCTGTCGGTGAAGTTAACGGTCTTGTGAACGGTATTGCCTATCACAATGAACGTCATAATCAAGCCGATGGAGTTGAACAAGTAGAGTGGACCGAACCTGGTCTTGTTATTACTCGGTTGCGTCTTCTGTCGGATCCTGGCTTTCCGGTATGGGATGTTTCCTATTGCCACGGTATGCTGAATGGTCGCCATGTTGATGTTGTTCTTCCTTTCAGCCAACTTCCGAAATACAATATGAAGAAATGGCTTTATAAGGAAGCTCAAAAGACCGGTAAATTTATCAAGGGTCTTTTTGACTCAATTTCTACTCTTTGCTGAAAGAATAAATAAGCATAAAAATCACGAGGTTCTTATGCTTACTTTTTCTGGTTTTCTTCAGGAACGTGTTCTTTCAATTGGATTAAATCCAAAGCATGAACAGCACAGAGAAAAATATCGTCAGCAAATGCATGATATGATCCAAAAGGCTTATTCGCATCCTGACATTGGTGGATATGGTGGTCATAAATCTGGTTCAAAAGAAGAATCAGATGCTATACATGATGATATTACACATTCTGTAATTAAAGCAGTTCGCCGTGACGGTAAACTTTCAGCCGTAAATCTGTATAAGAAAAAGCATGGTTTGAAATCCATTGCCTCTGCAACAGATGAGACAAAACAAGGCAAGGCTGATTGGAAGAAAACTAAGTTGGAAGATCATGAAAAGAAAAGAGCTTGGGGTGAAACTTCCGGTTCTGTCGAGCATCTTCAAACTAAAATGGGTGTTCCTAAAATACCTTCATCTCGAGCAAAAGAATTGCTTGGCAAAGATGTAAAACCTGTCGAAGGTGATCCTCACAAATATGTCAGAAAAATTGGTAGCCATGAACATGAAAAAGTTATGATGGGACATCCAAAAACCAGTTGACATTGGTTTCTGATTTATATATGTTGATTTTGGAGGTGAATCATGAAACCACTTGTTGTTTACTGTCATGGTTATGGATCGAGTTCAAATACCGATAAGGTTCAACGTCTTCGCGACTTTGGCTTTGAGGTTCATGCTTGGGACATTGATATTGACCCATCGGTTTCTATTCCTTTCCTAGAAAATAAGATTGATGATCTATTGGTGGATAACATCCATCGAGATGTTGATCTTGTGTTTATCGGGACTTCGCTTGGTTGTTGGTATGCAACTAAACTTGCTGATGCTTATGGTGCAAAGGCAATCCTCATTAATCCCTCTTACACTCCTGCCAAAAGTCTGCTTAGGTACGGTGTTAGTAATGAAATTGCTGACAAGTACGATACTACTGTCTTTGACGGAAATGATATTGTCATTGTTGCAAAAGATGATGAAGTAATTGACCACAGTGACCGTGATTTCAGCAATACAAAAGCTGTTATCTATAGTGAAACTGGTGGTCATAGATTCAACGGAAGTGAATTTGATCTTGTAAAAGATCTTGTAAAAGATCTTGTATAAATATAGGATGATATAATGGAACAACTAATCTTCTTGGTTATCGGCGCTGTCGTATTGGTGCTCGTCGTTCTTGCTGGTGCTGCTTTTCTGAGTGGTGCTGCAAAGGCATTTAAACGGAATTGGTGGGCAGCATTGCTTTTGCTCATTTTCGGATTTCCTTTCTTCCTCCTCTGGGTAGGAATTGAAGTTATTTTTGCCGATGAATTGGCTGAAGCAGACGAAGAAGAATAAAAATAACGGAGGTGAGAACTAGATGGGATCTAGGACCGCCTGCTAAGCGGATCGTGGCAGAAATGCCATGGGAATCGTACTCCCCCGCCTCCGCCAAATAAAAGAGACATTTATGACTGAAGATGATATTTTAGATCTATATGGACAATGCAGTAGAGAAAAATGCATCTGCTTGACTACTGGTTGGCTCGGTCGTAAATGTCTTTCATGGATAAGTTTTGGTGCAAAAAACTTTGACGAATTAAGAATAGCACAACAGAACCTTAATGAAGCGAAAAAAGGTTCGTAGTAGCGAGTGACAGACCAGGAACCTTCAGGCGAAAGCCGATGCCCATTTAGATCGTCTGTTAGGTCACTCATTTGCCTCTGTAGCTCAACTGGATAGAGCAGCGCGCTTCGAACGCGTTGGTTGTGGGTTCGAGTCCTGCCAGGGGCGCCATTTAAAGGAATTGTTATGGGTTTATTTTGTCTTGCAACAAAAGGTACGATAGAGGATGATATTAAATCCGCTATTTGTAATCTAAAACTTTTTCTAGATGATGATTGCCGAAAAAGAAGTGACTATCTTCTGATCTGCTTTGCTAGAAAACAGATAGATGATGCCCTGAAGAAATTGAATGAACAAAAAGATGAATGAGAAGAGATACTATTGCTTCCCGGATATTCACGGTAGATATGATCTTCTGCAAAAAGCATTGGATTTTGTTTATAGGGAAAATCCAAACGGTGGAAAGATTATTTTCCTCGGTGACTATATTGACCGTGGCCCAGAGAACAAGAAAGTTCTCGAAACTGTTATGAATCCCAAAGAAGGTTGGGATTTCATTTGTTTGATGGGCAACCACGAAGAAATGTTTATTGATGCATATGATGGAAAGATGCAATTCTATGATCCTAAAGTTGGTCTAGAATATGTACCAGATGCCAACAGTCAACATGATTTTCGTAAAGGTATTCCAAGTGAAATTGTAGAATGGATGCGAAATCTAAAACTATTTCACTTTGAAGGTAATAATGTGTTTGCTCATGCAAATTATAATGATGACCTTCTACCAGAACATCAAGAAAGACATGATGTTCTTTGGTCTCGTATGGATGATTGGATGGCGTATCGCAGTCAACTTGATCGTTTGTTTTTGACTCACGGTCATACGCCGAGGAAACACGGGCCTGTTACAGCACCAAATCGAGCAAATCTCGATGCTGGTGGTGTGTTCTATGGCAGATATGTCATAGGTGAATATTATGAAGGAATTAGAGGACCTGTTACTTTTCACGAGTTTCAGTGGCACGATTTTCTTTAATAAATAAAATTGAAGCCGTCACATAGTGATTGGCTCTATCGAGGTTTTATTGGTTGAACCAGTGTAGCAAATCAACCAATGTCTACATGAAAGGAGATAATGAGGTGTTATAATGTTCACTAAGGATCAAATCGAAGAGTTGGTTGACTTGCTCTATGGGTTAAACAGTAAGACGAAGATTTATATTGGTACTGACTCTGTTCGTTTTCGCAAAGATGGCCGTTGGTATGCTAAATATGCTACAGTCTGTGTCGTTCACATGAATGGTAATAAAGGTTGTAGAGTTTTTAAGTATCGATCAATCGAGCCTGATTTTGACGTTAAAAAGAATAGACCAAGTACTCGTCTTATGAATGAAGTTATGAAGTCCTGTGAGCTTTACGTTCAACTTGCTCCTTTTATTGACGAGTTCGATGTTGAGATCCACTGTGACGTTAATACCGATCCTAAACATGGATCTAACTGTGTTGCTACTCAAGCAGCTGGTTATGTATTGGGTGTAACTGGTGTTGAACCTAAAATGAAACCTGAAGCTTTTGCTGCAAGTTTTGCAGGGGACCATTACGCACATTACAGCGTGTAAATAACTGGGCAGACTGAATAGGTCTGCCCTTTTATCTTTTGGAATGATATAGGATGAAAAATTTAAAATGCCCGCATTGCGGTCGTGCCGGAGGTGCTTCAGCAATGAAACGCTGGCACTTTGAAAATTGCAAATATAAAAAAGACACTTATACAAAACCGATAAAAACAAAAATAAAGAGGTTTACATTGAACGGTTATTTCATCTTGGCAGTTGCTTTATCACTGTCTGGTGTTGCCGGTTATTATTCTATCGTTGGTTTGGCAACTCTATTCGCAGCTGCGGCAATCCCAGTTATTATTATGGGCACTGTTTTGGAAGTTTCCAAACTAGTTACCGCTTCTTGGCTCTATCAAAATTGGTCAGATATTCCCATATTGATGCGAGGCTATTTTACATTAGCTGTTTTAGTTCTCATGTTCATCACCAGCATGGGTATTTTTGGTTTTCTTTCTAAAGCTCATATTGAGCAAACAGGCGAAGTGGCTCAACAATCTGCTAGAATTGAACAGATAGATCAGCAAGTAATGCAATTGGATGATCTTATTTCTCGTAAAGAAACTAAAATCACTGAACTGAGTTCCAAGGACTCGAATAGTTTTAATACTATTCAAAGTCAAATTGACAAAGAACAAGCAAATATTGATTCAGTCTATGCAAGGATCAAACCAGATGTTGACAGACTTCAGGTACTTGTGGATAATGCAAAGCAAAAGAAACAAGCATATGATACTATCCCGAGTCTACTTGCAGAAGGGAATGTTTCAGAAGTACAAAGATTAATTGGTGTAGAGGTAGACGGTAATCTAGGGCCAAAAACAAAGAAAGCAATTGATGCTTTCATGTCTCAGGCACCTGTTGAAGGTCCTAAATTAGATTCAATTATTGCTGAAAATGAGGCAAAAATTCTTGAATTGAAAGCCTCTGTTGAACCTCTCGTAAAAGAGTCAACTGATCTTATTTCAAGACTCAAATCACAAATCACAATGACTGATACTGGTGATCTTGAAACTGAAATCACTAAACTTGAAACTGAAATAGAAGAGACGAATACTAAAAAGACTGCCCTTTTAGATGAAAAGTTCTCACTTGAAAGTGAGATCCGGAAATTTGAAGTTGAGGTTGGTCCTGTAAAGTATGTTGCCGAGTTTATTTACGGTGAAGCTGACAAAACAGTAGTTGAAAAAGCTGTTCGTTGGGTTATATTGATTATCATCTTTGTATTCGATCCTCTTGCTGTTCTATTGGTTATTGCTGCAAATATGACTATTCAAAGGGATAAAGAAGAAGATCCTCTTTTCTATGATGTACCAAAGTCGTTTGATATAAACAAGGATGGTGACATTATAGATACACCTATCTCAAAGGATACGGTAATAAATACACCACAAACAGAAACCATAGAGAAAAAGGTGTCACCTTTAGGTAACACCAGAAACTTCAAGTTCTATGATCTGTTAAAAAGGCGTTGACTTTGACTACAGCATGAATTAAGTTATGCTTACATTGAACATGAGGATATACAAATTGAAAACTGTTATTATTTCAGCTTTTCTTAGTCTATTTGCATCTACTGCAATTGCAGGTGATATTGCACATATTCGTGAAGTATATGCTCACACGCACTTTGAACAACAACCCGTCTCGACAATCCAAGAATGTAGAAATACTGCCGGAGGTAACGCCCTTGGCGGTATGATTATTGGAAGCCTTATCGGCAAAGGTTTGACTGGGGATGATCAAGGTGCAATTGCTGGTGCTGTTATCGGTGGTGTTATTGGTGCTGATAACGGCAGACAACGTTGCTACGACCGAGTAGTTTATGACACGGTCGAGGTTATTGACTATTACGAAGTCACATATACAATTCATGGGCAATATCGGACCGTTTACTCGTATCGCTATTACGAGCCAGGTGATCGTGTCCCGTTGTATATGCTTCTTCAAAACTAATTCTGATCTATAAAGATCGAATAGAAACCTAATGGGTTTCTTATATCATCAAACAAATCAAGGAGATAATGATGAAAACTGTTCTTATGGCTTCTGCTGTTGCTGCTCTGTTTGCTACCTCGGCTGTGGCAGGTGACTTTGACACAAATTCGGTGACTCTGCAATTCAACCGTGACAATATCGTTGGTAAACTGGGTGTTACCGCTGGTGAAGTGACTGATCTTTCTGTCGGTGCTTATATTCTGCCTCACACTGTTCTGGGTGCTGATGCTGATGTCTATGTTTCGACTGCATATGGTGTTGTCACTGAAGATCTGACTTTCGGTGCTACCTATGGTCTGCAAAAGAAACTGGGCGATAAGCTGACTGCTTACGGTTCGCTGGAACCCGCTAAGGAGTGTGTAACAACGCACCTGCCGTTTGAGTATCGTGACTGGGAAAC
>OGWF01000151.1_pt1 | contig 10908 bp, 19 predicted proteins | sample 1575951 | NCBI WGS metagenome assembly OGWF01 (sample SAMN07581523, study PRJEB24739) | freshwater metagenome | place: Singapore | collected 2015-01
GTTTCCCAGTCACGATAATTGAGCAGCGTGTATCTAGTTTTCATCAATGTTCTCCTTTTTGATGATTGACGTAACCGAAATTGATTACTACGTTGTTAATGAATCAATTTTGGTTCAAATTTGCAACAACAAAAAAAGGAGGAAAGATGCCATCATTACTTGCACAGCTAAAAGCCGCTGTAAAAAAACATGGCGTCGTGAAGGTATCAAGCGATATGGGGTATCGCTCCACCAACACGATTCGCAACTGGATTGAAAAGAACAAAATCCCCGAGTCAGCAAAAGTTAAAGTCGAAACTTATCTCAAGTTTCACGCATCATAAAAAGGAGAACTAAGATGCAAGTTCAAAAAGGAAAACGTCTGAAGCCGCTCGCCCTGCTGTTTCATGCGCCTCATGGTCTGGGTAAAACGAATCTTCCACTGGAATCGTACAAGCCGGTTTACGTTGGCTCTGAAGAGAACGACGAAATTGAAGCTGATCGACTTCCGAAGATTACTGACTGGTATCTGAATACCGGAAAGAAAGAAATCGACCAGTATGGATTTGTGAATCAGCTCAAGTGGCTTCGTGACAATGACCACGACTACAAAACGCTGGTGATCGACACCATGGACGCACTTGAGCAAGTGGCGCAGAAAGCGATCCTGGTTGGTGACAATGCCAAGAAAACTATGGCCACTGCATTCGGTGGATACGGTAAGGCCTTCCAAAAGATGGCCGACATGTTCCTGGCCGTGCGTGATGAATACCTCGTTCCACTTCGCGACCGCAAAGGTATGAACATCATCATTCTTTGTCACTCAGACAAGAAAAAGCATGAAGACCCGATGACCAATACTTCTTATGACCACTACGAAACTTCTCTTCACAAACAAGTGAAGCCAATTTTCGAAGACTGGGTGAGTGGTATTTTCTTCATCAACTATCAGCTCTTCAAAGCTGAAGCTGATGATGGTCGTACTCATGCCGTGGGAACTGGAAAGCGCGTGATTTACACTGAAGAGCGTCCATCACACGTTGCCAAGAACCGCTTCAATCTTCCATATGAGATCGATTACGATAAGAATGGAACCTGGGGCAAAATTGGCAAGATGATTAAGGACTACTTTGGAACAGCTCCAAAGTTTGAAGCACCTAAAGAGCTTCCTCCTGTCACTGAAACCACGCCAGAACCGGCTCCGGCAGAAACTCCGGCGCAGTCTGAAGAGAAAACTCCACCGCCAGCAGAAGCACCAAAAATGAGCGATGATGAAAAGCATCAGTGCATTCAGGTGATGAAAGCTATCGATGAGCTTTTCCCTAAGCTTGATCCGTCACTGAGCGGCGGCATCACAACGGCGATTCAGCGTGCTGGATCAAACCTTCAAGAACTTAACCGCATCTATACCAAGATGCAAAACCTGGCAAAATAAGGAGCCTTAAAATGAGAACTGGTAAACACAAAAACTGTAAGATCGTTGGCAGCTACATGGGTGAGGCCAACAATGATAAGAAAACGCCTTACTTCGCCCTGGAATTCCAAAACGAACAGAACGAGTACATCGACTGGATCGTTTGGCTCTCTGGCGGTGAAAGTGCTCAGGATGTCATCAAGCGCAACCTTGAGACTCTTGCGAAGCTTGGTTTCAAAGGAAAACTCTCTGACCTTGCTGATGGCTCTAAGAAGATCAGCGATCTTTTTGGCCCTGCACATGACATCGTGATTGTCGAAGTCGAAGAGCAACCAGTAACAAACGCTGATGGAACTCCGAAACTCAAGCAAGATGGAACTCCTATCACACGTCAAGCTGTGAAGTGGGTGAACGTAGGTGAAGGCGGTCTGACTAAGTTTGACCACAAAACTGCTGTAGCAAAATTCGCTGGACTCAAATTCGATGGCCTTCTTGCAGAAATCAAGTCTGGCCTCGGAGCTCCGAAGAATCCTCAACAGTCAACTGGTGCAACCACTCCAGCAAATGGTCAAACTCAGGCCATCACTGGTGGAACTCAGAACTTTGCATCTGACGACATTCCGTTCTAAATCATGAAGGTCAAAATCACAATTTTTGACCTTGAAACGACCAGTGAGAATCCGGTTCAGGCCGAAATTCTCACTGGTTATTTTCACACGATCATTTTTGATCTGAAGGAGCAGACTTATGAATTTGTGGATGAATTCAGTGTTAGAGCTAAACCGGACAAGTATCTATTCGAAGCCTTTGGAATTCACGGAATCACTAAGGATGAAGCTGCAAATTTCCCAGCCAAGCGAGACGCCCTTCGAGAAATTTGTAAGTTCGCAAAGAAACATTCTGATGGCTTCTTTCTTTGCCATGCTGCTTCTGGTTTTTACGGACATGATGGGTATTATGATTGGCTTGTAATCATGAATCAGCTCATGCAGCTATCCAATGAAGCCTATTTATGGGCACAGATCAATTTGAGAGTTAGGGTAATATCAACTCACACCATTGCCAAAAAGCTCTTAAAACAAAGAAGCAATGGCCTTAAAGAGCTCTCAATTCAGTTCAATCTTGGTCACTTTGAACATCACAACGAAGTGAAAGACGTAATGCAAACTCTGAAGCTATTTATAAGGCTCATTGATGGCATGACATACCTTTCATCAGAAGACCTTTACGATCTTGGACATTACAGCGGAGAAAAATCCTGGCAACCAGGACTCCGGTTAATTTAAGGAGAATTTTATGAAAGCTTCAAATGCTGAACAACACGCTAACCTTCCCACTCCATTCAAAGTTCGGATTCACGCAAAATATGTGATCCTGGAGCGTTTGCCAGAAACAAAAACTGGAATGAGACAAGACCCTAATACTGGCCTCTTGGTTCCAGTATCAGAAGACTACGAACACCACGAGGGCCCTGAGCTCGCAGTCAATTTTAACCATCTTAAAATTGGCCAGGCAGAATTCCAGGAGCAATGGAATCAGCTTGGAAAGTCTCTCTGGTTCAAAATGAATCAAGGAGGGATAACAAGATGAAAACTCAGTTTGATTTTCATGGATACTGGGTTTATCCAAATGGTGAAATTCATAGCAAGCGAACAAAAAAGGCAATCCACCAATTCAAAGTAATTTCTCGATCTTGAAAGATTTACTGGAAGGTTAATCTTTCTATAAATGGAAAGGTGAAGAAGTTTTTTGTTCATAGGCTTGTGGCCGATTGCTTCCTTGGATGCATCATCGGGTACGAGATCAATCACAAAGACAGAAACCCATCAAACAACGACATAGGAAATCTTGAATTGCTCACACCGAGCGAAAACCAACTTCATTGGAGGAGAAAATGAGAACATGCATCATCAGCGGTAAAGAAACCAATCACAATTTCAAAAATTTGCCGGTTCACAAAGAAGTCTTGGAGTTTGCGCGTCGATACCGTGACGCAATTGCTACTCCAGTGAAATCACCTACCGTTCACAGCATGATCGACACTTTTATAGCCATGCAAAAGTTTGGTCACACATGGGATTCGATCAAAAAAAAGCTTCTTGACGAGTTAAAAGATAAAAACTTAACATTTTAGTAAGTTAACAAAAAGGAAACCATCATGAAGCGATTTTTCAAGCGACTAGCAGTATTGCCGATTGTTCTGGTGGCCGTGGCAGTCTCCATCCTTCTTTGGATCGGAGACATTGCTTACTGGTTTTTCACTGGAGTAATGAATTCCCACTGGAGAGAGGCATGGGAAGACTCAGAATTCACCGTAAACTTTATCGATAAACCTTTTACATGGAGCGCAGAATGAGCAAGAGTGACAAAAACTTCAAAGAAATTTCAAAAATGGGATGGAGCCGATCAGGAAATGCTCAGATTCATCCACCAGACATGGACATTGTGATGGGATGTCTTCAAAGGATCGCAACAGCCCTTGAATCCATTTCAGATCATCTTAACAGTGCTCCGAAGGACTATCACATCGAAAATCTCAAAGAAGAGATTGTCGATGCTCTGAACACTCAAAAGCACATCATCAACGTCAAGCCAGCGGTAATCAAGTCATGAGTTGCATCGTTTGCTTTGAGCCAACCTGTGTATGTAAACCTCAACTAAGGAATGATGATGGTTTTTCACTATTACTTTCACCCTCAGAATTTGGCGAGAGAGTGTCTGAAATATACCAACGAGATGCTGGACACTCAGGATCATGTGAAGATTTCAAAAAACACGGTTATGATCCGGCTGAATTATTTATCTGAGGACGAATGGATTCCTGTTGGCCAAATAAGCGGATTGGTGAACTACGAGTCTTTTGAGACGTTCAAAATGTACTACAAACACTTAACGAGGTTTTTATGAAAAAATGGTTTTTCAAAATTTATGCCTGGGGAACAGGGAAAGTGTTTCATGAGTTCTGGGTTTTCAAAAAAGGTACGTCTGTCATGCATCTTCGCGAGAAGCGTGAAATGCCAGGCTACACCTACATCGGCAAACACTATGAGCTCACAAACAAATGAAGAACATCACCCTTCGTCCATATCAAGATCGCGGCGTGGGCCTCACATGGCAAGCCATTCGAGACGGGTTCACGCGAATCTTATTCTGGCTCGCCACTGGTGGAGGGAAATCCATTGTTTTTCTAAAGTTCGTGACCGCTTTACTGGGAAAGGACAAAAAAATCCTGTTTCTGGTAAAGCGCCAGGACTTAGTTTTTCAGGCCCACTCTCACTTTGAAAGAAGTGGCATCGACTCATCCATCCTGATCGCTGACAATCCCGGATTCGACCCGAAAAAGAGACTACAGGTGGCCTCCATAGACACGATCATTCGACGTGACTTGGATTTTCTGGTCGGCTTCGATTTTGTCATTGTAGATGAAGCTCACGATGCCACCTCTCCATCTTATCAGGAGTTCTTCCAAATCTGTTTGGAGACTTACAAAATTAAGTATTTCATTGGCCTCACCGCTACACCATTTCCAATGGGTAAAAAAGTTCACGATTTCTGGCAATGCTGCATTAAACCAATTGAGATGCACGAACTTCGGGATCAGGGATTCCTGGTGGATGTCAACCTTCATCATCCAGAAGGCGTGGACCTGTCAGACGTTAAAGTGGATCGCATGACGGGCGATTTTAAGCAGAAATCGCTGTCTGCAAAGATGCGCGACCTGAAAACGGTGGGCGACTCAATCGACCTTTATAAACGCCACGGAGAGGGTAAAACGGGCCTTTGCTTCTGCGTGGACAAGGATCACTCAAAATCCATGGCTCTTGCTTTCAATAAGGCCGGAATCGAAGCCGCTCATGCTGATGAGTCCACGCCAAGAAAACAGCGCGTGGCAATCATTGAAGAGCTCAAAAAAGCCGCCCTAGAGCGCCGTCAGTTCGTAATTTGCAACGTGAACATCTTTTCCACTGGAGTCGATATTCCTGAGGCTGAAGTGGGAGTCATGAACAGGCCCACAATGTCCGAAGTCCTTTACATCCAACAGGTGGGAAGGCTTCTCAGACCTCATTATCGCTGTCTGAAATGCAAATCCCACAATGACCAAGGGATCAAGTGCCGAGTCTGCGGATTCGACCAATGGAGCTATGTAAAACGATACGCAATCATCCTGGATCAAGGTGACAACACCAGCCGCTTTGGGCATCCATACGATGTTCGTTATGCCGCTCTCAAAAAGGAAGACCTGGAGACTCGCAAAATCCTGGCAACAAAAGAACGTCAGCTTTACAAGACGTGCTCAAATTGCTTTCGAGTTTATCCAGCACACACTCAGGCATGTCCTCACTGTGGATTCACTTCCACCAGGGAGAAGTTTCACATTACTGTTGATGGCGAACTGAGACCTTACGATGAGTTTCACACGTTCACCCTTTATTACCAAATGCTGGAGGAGCAGCGCCGGATCAACGTATTCAAAGAATCCTGGACTGCTTGCAAGATGTTCGAAAAGTTTGGTGACTCAGTAATGGCATACAAGCACGACTTCAACATTCCAAGCTGGGTTCCAACTACAATCAAAAAACAAAAAGAAGAAAAACTAACAGGGAAAATGTACCGATGATTCGTCTTATGTATCACGATCCATCTGACACTATCTTTGAAATGGAAGTACCGTCATTCTCAAATGAAGATGAAGAAAGAGATTTCTGGTCTAACCAATGCTCAAATCAATGTGATGATGTTACTGGATGCGAATACTATCAAAGTCGATTCAAATTTGAAAAAGGATTAAAACCGATGACAAAAGAACAAAAAGAATACTTGGATTCACAGCTTCCACGAAACTTTAGACAGTTTCCCATGTACCAATTCTTCATGGAGACTGGCCCACTTGAATGCTGGATTCTTCACCAGAAGGACTCTCTCCAAAACTCCGAATCATCAATTGGCGTTTTCATCCTGGAGAGTGAAGCAAATATGGCCATTCAATTTATGGCGCAAAGGGCCGTTTCAAATAACTTGCCGTTATCATATCGTTTAGAGAAATCCAAGATTACTTGGTTTCAGTTCAAAAAGGGAAAGCAATGAATTTAGAAGTTGAAAAATTTCCTGGTGAAATCAGAATGCTGCGTGAAATTCAATCAAAAGTGAATCAAGCAATCACATCTGGGGAGAGTGATATTGACCATTTCATTGATGAGGTGATCGATCTTAACGAAGACTTCATGGAGTGCAACCAAGAATTTATAAAGTACACTGAGGCATTCAAGTCTGGGATAACAAATCTGTGACAGCAGTATGCTTTTTGGGAATGTTCTATTCTCTTTGCTGGCATTTTACAAAACGATCTCAATACTTAATCTTGATCGCCATGTGTATGGTGGTCGCATTTTTTGGAGAAGCAAATGACTATCGGGGAGCAAATCAAGGCACAGTTAAAAAAGAAAAAGTGGAGCCAGGCACGATTAGCACGCGAGGCTGGTATCACGGAAGCGGCAGTAAGCCAGATCATCAACGGAGGAAGGGAGCCACAGTTCAGTACCATTTTATCACTGCTGGCCGTGATTGATCTCGACCTGAAGCGGGTGAACAAATGAGTAATCCAGTAAAACCAAATCCTCTGTGTGAAAAATGTCGAAGCAACTTAATCCATGGTGCAAAATTCAAAAGACAAGACCCATGGATGGCGCTTGAAATCGCATCACTTCTAACCCTCATCAACATCGCACTTGTCACAAGAAAGTTTCACGTTGTCTATGGTGGCGATCCTTACAGCATCAGCAAAATTAAATGCCTTGGATGCTACCTTCCAGAGAATATGAAAGAGATCATCAAGATTGCAAAAGATACTCGCGACATCGTTAAGGTGAAAGAGTACGGCGAAAATTACAAGGAATAGTCATGGAAATCACTTACGGAATTTATCACATTGATGGAAGGGTAATGAGAAACGATGGAAGACTGGTTGATCTAAGCGTGACTGAGATTAAGCTTATTCCAACATTTCCCACAAGAGAAGAAGCCGCATCGTTTTTGGCAAAAACAAATCTTATACCGCAAAAATTTAAGTCATATTTTCGCGTACACAGAGTTGGTTGGAGATCGCTATAATGGGGAGCTATGCTGAACACCAAGAGATTCTGGGCCGCGCTTTTCTTCACTTCCAGGAACACTTTCCCCAGGGCCGTATCTTCACCCGTCACACCGGAAAATTCATCAACATGCGTTTCATCGATGAGCTGAATGCTTGTCGGCACGATCTTCACCGCATCCTTCACGCCATCAAAAACTTCAAACGATTCCTGATTTCAATTTCGATTCCTGGACAGGCTGATTCGTATATCACTCTCCCAGTTCGCGGAGAACTTGTTCACATCGAAGTCGAAGTAAAATCTGGTGATGCTGTGCAGTCAAAAGAACAAAAAGCTTGGGAAGCAGCGATAACTGAGCAAGGTGGGCTTTACATTTTGGTAAGGAATCCTGAAGATATTGTGAACGCGATTAAAACAAAATGGCCAGAGTTCTCATAAAACGTCTGGCCATCTTAAAACCGCTACCTACTGTGAATAGGAAACGATCATGTCCATTTTAGAAAAAGCAATTCAAGAAATCAACGCCCGAATAGGCGAACAACCTTCAGACATCATTTTTGATGGGAAAATCCATCGTTTCGGAAAGAAAGACCATGCTTGGTACTCAGCTCATGAATGGGATTTCAACGGGAAGCCATACCAGACCGTCAATTTCGGTTCCTGGAAGATGGGAGAAAACCATACCGTTAAGTCATGGGGAGTGGATGAGGAATCCAATAAAAACTTCCGCAAGAAGTTCCAGGAACACACCCGCGACGCCAAGATCAGAATGGAGCAGGAACAGCAAGAGCGCCAAGAAAAATGCCGCTTAAAGTGGAAGCCCATTTTCGATGGCATGAAATCTGATACCGAACACGAGTACCTAAAATTCAAAGGCATCGATCAACTCTACACTTCAAAGGCAAAAGATGGCGTCCTTTTCGTCCCAGCATATAACGCTAATCGTGGATTCGTTGGTGTTCAACGTATCTATCGATCAGGCGATTCATTCGAAAAACTCTTCTCAGCAGGGATTGAAATCAGAGGCGCTTTCTGCCCTCTTAAACCTTTCCGTAACAGTGAGTATGGCTACCTGGCGGAAGGATTCGCAACTGCGGCGTCTATCCAAAAGGCATTCCCTGAGATTCCTGTAATCTGCGTTTTCAATGCTGGAAACATATCTCCGGCCATTGAGAACATCCGTCACATCAATCCAAAAATAAAGATCATGATTGCTGCTGATAGCGATCAGCCGGATAAAGTTCGAGGAATTAAGGCCGGTGAACATTACGCCAGGATCGCTGCAAATCGATATTCTTCAGTTCATTACAGAGTGGTGAAGTTTTCTACAAACAATCCATCGTGGACAGACTTCAACGATCTTCACCAGTTTGAGTCATTGGAAAAAGTTCAAGAGCAACTTGTTATTGATCCAGTAGAGTTTGCGGAAATTATACCGCTGGGATTCAAAGACGATCTTTACTACTACACCAGCTCTGAAAACCCACAGATCACGGCATTGACAGCGAATTCTCACACACCAGGACACTTAACTGGATTGCTTCATTTGCCTTATTGGAAGAAAGTTTATGGCATTCGTGATGATGATGGAAACATCATTAAAACAGACTGGGAAAACGCTGGATCAACTCTTAAAAGCCTTTGCAGAACAAAAGGATTCTTCGATCCTGAAATGCTTCGTGGACGTGGAGTTTGGCTTGATAAGGGGCAAACTATAATTAACGACGGAGAGTTTGTATTCAGCTCTGAAAAATCTGTTGGGCCAATCAACTCAAACTTTCATTACCTAAGAACGAAGAGAATAAATTACGATTTAACAAATTCGATGAGTGACCAAGAAGCACTTTCTCTTCTTGGATTCTTTGGATCACTTACTTTGAAAGATAAAAATGACTTCATCTACCTGGCAGCATGGGTAGTTCAATCACATATCTTCGCAATTCTTCCATGGAGATTCCATCTATGGATTTCTGGTGAGAAAGGGGCCGGTAAATCTACCATTCAGAAATGGCTCGGACTTCTCACTGTCAACCCCAGCTTGAACCTCAACTCTTCTGCCGCTGGGATTAGGCAGAACATCGCGACGGATGCACGCCCATGTATTTACGATGAAAACGAGCCGGACAATACAAGGCTTAAAGAGATCATCGAAATGGCCAGGATGAGCAGTTCAAACAACGATTTCAGAACTTATCGTGGAACGCCAACAGGTCGATCAATCACCTACGCAACACAAACCGTTTTCTGCATGGGTTCGATTCAAAAAGGAATTGAGAAGTCAGCGGATTTATCCCGATTCTTCATTGTAGAGCTCTCACGCGAACAGCAGGATCAAGATGAGTACAACAAGATGGAAGAAAGAATAGCGTACTTCTCATCGCACGTTGACAGGCTTGTAGCAAGATCAGTTATTCACTCTCAAACAGTTTTGAAAAATTTCTCTATTGCCAGAAAAGTTCTCAAGAATAAGGACGTTGAATCTCGCCAAGCGGATCAGATCGCCACGGCCATTGCTTGCTTCTATTTGTACTTCTCAACAGAAATCATCACAGAAGACGTGGTAGAAAAGCTGATAGATCAGTTCTCAATGCTCAAGTCAGGATACACAGAACAGAACCAAAGCAACGATGCCCAGGACTGTTATGAGGCCATCATGTCGATGAAAGTAAACACTCTCAATGAGTCTGTTTACTATCTTATCACCAAGATCATTGAAATGAAGTCTCAGGGAAAAGATGCTGAGCTTCATGAAGTGGCCCTAGGTGCTATGGGCATCAGATATTTTTACGAGAAAAAGACTCTTTTCATCGCCAGTGGATCGTTTGAGATCAGAAAAAGAATTCCTGCATTCAGGGATTACTCATCCATCATGAGAAGATCGAACTATTTTGTCGAATCATCGCAGCAGCGAGTGAAGAACTTTGGCGGTCAGCCAAGGGGCATAATAATCAAGTTTTTGGAGGAGTGAATGAAGAAGAACAGTGAAAGACCGGCGATGCCATTACATGTGCCAGACCAATCAATCGCAAATGGGCTCACCAAGCGCGAGTACATTGCAACCCACATCCTTACCGGATTGGTCGTAAAAGCCATTCCTGGAGGACACAACACGCCCGACAATCTCATCCAAGAAAATGTTCCGCTTGCTGTCATGATGGCAGACGCTCTGCTTAACGAGCTTGAAAAATAGGGAGCCGAAAGGCTCCTTTTTTTTATGCCTTGAATTAAAAAATATACGAACCATATAATCAAAAATTGTTTGTCACACTTTTAGCCGTGACAAATGTCACGCCTGTTTCGACGTAAGTTGCTGTAATTATTCATGAAACACTTGTCACACCTTTTTTGGGGGATATATATATAGTAATTAGAAAATATGTTGATGTGCTAATAAATCCTATCGCAGTTGTATCGTGACTGGGAAAC
>OGWF01000152.1_pt1 | contig 10893 bp, 13 predicted proteins | sample 1575951 | NCBI WGS metagenome assembly OGWF01 (sample SAMN07581523, study PRJEB24739) | freshwater metagenome | place: Singapore | collected 2015-01
GTTTCCCAGTCACGATATATTGGCTCCTTAACGTGCGAGGGCGAATTTGTTGATGTATCCAGCCGCATTCAGCAGCCATCCAGCGTTGTCGCGGAAAAAGCCAAGCCCGCGATTGCAGTGGTCGCAAAGAAGGCCGCGAATGACGCCTGTTGTATGGCAGTGATCGACGCGCATATCTCCGATCTTCTGACCAAACTTGTAGCCGCAAATCGCGCAACCACCGTTCTGCGATTCAAGCATAGCCTGCTTTTGTTCCGGCTCAAGTCCATATTTGAACCTGTCAAAACATTCTCGCTGATAACGCTTGTTTTCTGGGTGGCTTTTGTCTGACAAACCGTGCTTATAGTTTCCTCTGTTTGGGCCTGAGTAACGCGCTTTACAGCCGCAAGACTTTGTGTGTCCGTTACGCAAACAACCAGTTCTCGCAATGCTCTCATTGCCGCATTCGCATACACACCTGTAGGTGTATTGGCCTTGCGGCGTTTTCCCATGACGAGCAAGCACGGTAAGCATTCCGAAACGCTGTCCTGTTAAATCAAGTGCTTTAGGCATATCAGCGGGCCAAACTAAATTTCTGTGGAAACTCTGCGAAGGCGGCGAAGATGTATGTCTGGCTGCTTCCGTTTATGCCTCCGTAGGTCCCACGAATTTTGAAACCGTTTGACAGGAGATCAACATAGACAGTTGATATCGTGTCTTCTGCATTGGCTAAATTTGGGTAAAGATTGCCATCTTGAGGGTTATATGGAGCTGCTCTTAGCTTGTCTTTTACAACCCACGTCGGATCAGGGCCGCCTGAACTTGAACACTTAACCATCACATACGCTGGCCTAAACCCGCAGTACACAAAAGGCCCGTCAGTGCTTCCGTTGCCGGTGTAAGAACCGAATCGGCTGAAGCCGGGAACTTCTGCGAAGCAGTAGGCGACGTGTGTTATCGAGCCAGAGAAACCATCACCAAGAGTTACGACAGAAGACGTAGGAGCAGTGTTGTTCCAAAAACCTGTAGCGGTAATCGTGCTATCAGTTGTGTTCAGCCTTACTGCACCTGTGGCTCCGATTGACCTGTGGTACACAGACCAGTTTCCTGTAGCTCCTCTGGCTTTCACAATCACCATTGCTGGAGCTACACCAAGACCGTGGCCGAATGTTCCAGAGCCTGCACCCTGCGATGTAAACGTCACCACCGAGAACCCACTCGTCGTATTCGCGCTGACCGTGCTGGTGATAGAGCCTGCTGTGTTGGTCACGCCTGCGCCGTTGGCTTTCCAGTTCCATGCGACGTAGGTTTTGAAATTTGCATTTACATCTGTGGCCCCACCGAGAGAAAACCCATCGCTATTAAACGACGTCAAACTGTTTGCGTAGGATGCTTCTGCGCTGGTTAGGTTTGATTGGAGAAGCTGTAAAGCGCCACGCCGAGAGTCATAAAGCGCGTGGTCAATGGCATCACTACGGCTTTTGATCCAAACAAAGTCAGGCTGGAAACCGACAGTGGTTATGGAACGTGTTCCACCATCTCCCGCGTAAGTCACCGCATTAAAGTACTTCCCCGCCTGCGTAGACGCAGTAGCCCCAACCGTTGGAGTCGGCAGGTTCTGTGTACACAGGGCTTTGAAGCCTGACGGTGCTGTGTAGGCGAAGGGGCGTTGGCCGAAGTTGGCAACGACGGTCCCGTTGTACCCAAACGTTGGGGTATACATGTCCGACGCAAGACCTGAATAGGCAACACCTTGGCTAACGCCGTTCTTGTAAAATGTCAGCGTCCCTGCATCCAGATCAAGAGCAACACCGATCACATCGTTTGTTGTGTAGGTCCCTCCATACGCAATCTGAGATGCGTTGTTAATTTTTACCCCTCCGTTTCCTGGATACCAAGACCAGCTCCCTGCGTCTTGTCCGGGGTAAGCAATGATGTTTGTGCTTGTCAGTGCAACACCGATCATCCACAAAGAACCAGCAGTTGGCGTAACCTCTCAATACCACTTTCCAGAACTGACCGAAATAGTCCCAAGAGTTTTTCGGTTAGATGCGGGATCAGAGGTTTGAAGGTTTCCGTCTGCAAATGTGAATGAGCCGCCTTGAGCCAACGGATTCCATGTGCAGTAATTCCCTCGCACACTCCCACCCACACCCGTATCAGTGCCCCATGCTGTCGGCACATCGACCAGCGAGTCATTGCCAGCACCAGCAGACACGCTGAAGTTGTTGGGTGTCCAGTTGTTTCCGTTGCCGCTGTAGTCCTTGCCCAGCGTCGTAGCAGTGGTGTTGCTGTTGTCGCTGAAGTTCAGGTAGAAGCCATTAGTACCGTAAGTACCTGCATAGGGCTTAGGCTCCCACACACCAGTGTTAGCGTTAGTCTGACCAAAGCTGGAAGGAGTGAGCGCTTGACCGTCGATGAAGTTCACCTCGGTCATGTAGCCGTTATGAAATGCCTGAACAATATAAGATCCAATTTGATGAGCAATATTATTGTTAAAAACTGAATCGTAATTCTGTGCAGGCCAAGCTATGCCACTACCTATGGTTTGTTGAACATTATTTACATACAACTTAACCCTGTTTGTATCAGTTGCTTGTGTTGAATCATAGGCAACAACAATGTGATACCACGCACTTACGTCCCGAAAAACAGCGGCAGTTGGGACATACGCACTATTTGTTTGGTCATAGAAATAAAGCGTGTTGTCAGTCCCAAAACTAATGGCTCCTCTTGGGTTGCTAGCAGTTCCAGCACCAAACAAAGGCGCTTCCCCTAAACCACTGCGCTTAACCCACCCGCTCCAAGTCCACGTCTTACGGTTCCCCGCACTCGCAGGCGTCCTGTTCAGATACGCTGAATCAGCAGAGTTGAACCGCAGGCTGCGTTGAATCTGGTAGCTTTCAGATTGTTGCGATGTATTAGATGAAAACATCAATCACCTCACAGTGTATAGTTCTGACCAGCAACCGATCCAACCCAGTTAGTACCATCAGCAGTAAAGACAAACTTATCGGTGCGTGAAGCAGTAGAGGTAATCGTAGGAGCAGTGCTTGCAGGCCACTTAACAGCAGCAGGCCAAGTCACAGTACGACTACCAGTAGCATCCTGTTTCAGTAACAGGAAGAATGAACGACCAGCCGTAGCAGTCGGGAAGGTAAATGTACAGTTACCAGTCAAGGTAAGAATCTGCACCGTACCGTTAGCAAGGTTGATCGTGTATGCCGTACCAGTATTAGCAGTCACAGTCTCTTCAGTGTAACCGTCGGTAAAGACACCAGCAGCAACAGTCTTGTTAGTTAAAGTTGTAGTGCTGGTAGGAGTAACTTCAATAGAACCATTCAGTTCAATGACAGTACCACCAGAAGTTTTAGAATAAAGTTTCTTGTCTGCCAAGTTAACAGCAATCTCACCCGGCTGTAACTGAACTGCGGTAGGAACAGCACTAGCGGTAGAACTGTTTTTAGTGATAATTGTAGCCATAATTAGTAAGTGCCTCCGTCAATGGTGGAAGTCCATGAAGTATCGTAATCTGTTGTTGAATTCTTGATCAGGAAAGTACCTGCAGCTCCTCCAGAGGCAACCCCCGGTCCAGTAGCTCCTGTAGGCCCTTGAGGTCCTGTAGCACCTGTGGCTCCTGTAGGACCTTGTGGACCAGTATCACCTGTGTCACCCTTAGGTCCTTGAATGCCTTGGATACCTTGAGGACCCTGAGGTCCAGTAGCACCAGTAGCTCCTGCAGGCCCAGTATCTCCAGTATCTCCTTTATCGCCTTTAGGTCCTTGAATTCCTTGAGGGCCTTGGGGACCAGTGGCCCCGGTTGCTCCTGCAGGGCCTTGAATACCTTGCGGTCCTTGTGGGCCTGTTGCTCCGGTAGCTCCTGTGTCTCCACGAGGAATACCGAAGGAGATGATAGGAGTTGCTGAATTATAAGTTACAGTAGCGGAAGCACCAGCAGATAATGTAGAAACATCTACCTGAAGGTTATTACCGAAGTTAAGTGTTGCATCACGAGCTGACTCTGCAGCAGTCTGTGCAGTTTCTGCATTAGTCTCTGCAGTTTCGGCGGCAGTCTGCGCAGCCTGTGCAGCATTCCTAGCAGAGACAGCAGAGGAGGATGCAGAAGAGGCACTAGAAGCACTAGCGGCTGCAGCGTTAGCTGATACAGTAGCTTCTGCAGCCTTTTGTGTGGCAATTACAGCCTGACTACTGGCATCGTTAGTAGCATCTCCTGCTCCTCCCGGTCCACGATAAATAGACATAAAAACTCCTGTTTAGACTTTAAATGTGCCAGAATACCACTGCTGCAAAGGAGTTGCTACATCACGAGGCATCTCAGGCAAGTATGTATTATAATACTGTTGAATGGCCTTGTAATAATCATCCGTGTTCACAGGCATTGTCTGAGTAGGTGCTACAAAAGTAACATTACTACCTCCGCCACCTCCGATAGCACTTCCTGCACCGATAGCACCTAAAGAAGTAATAATCTTTAACAGATCAGTGACAGTGATGTTAGGATTCTCACTTACAATCTTTGGAATATCAATGGAAGTAGTGTTGGTAATCTCTGGTACAGTCGGAGTCTCTATAATAGGCGGATAAGGAATTACAGGAGGTGTAGGAGGTGGCGGAGGAATTACAGGAGGTGTAGGAGGCGGACGATCAGTCACCACTTCAATAGTTTCGCCTGTACCCGGAACAGTTCCATCAGTGGTTACCGTGGAAGTAGTAATATCAGTGCTTAGTAAGCCACCTACACCGCCCTCAACAATACCAGTATCTGTAGGCTTTTTAGACACAACTTCAATATTAGGAGTCGTGGTCGTACCTGTGTTTAACAAACCTCCTGTAGCCCCACCAACGATTGCAGGAATGTTGATAGGAGCAGTTCCAGTGATCAATACATCTGTAGGGCTTTGAACAACAGGAACAGAAGGAACATTTGTAGTTGGTGTTACAGGAACAGTTGGTGTGTCAAACAACCAAGAGTAATCACCAGCTAAGTCAGGATCTAAGCCAGCAGCTAAGTCAGCAGCTTCTGCAGTAGACATTCCAGTACCGCCTGCTCCTTGACCACTCAGAAGACCTGAACCATAACCTGCAGCACCTGCAATCAAAGCATTCTTTAAAGCATCCTCTAAAGAACCGCCAGTCAGTAAAGTACCTCCACCACCAATCGTAGCCCCGGTAGCACCAGATAACGTAGCCCCTGATAAGCCTAAACCAGACAGCAAATTGCTTATAACAGGAGCACCTACCACAGAGCCAAACATTGTAGCTGCTTTGAGGAAATCCTGTACGTTATCACCAGTGTTGATAGCAAAAGGAGTACCTGTCTTGTTACCATAAGCATCATAGCTTTGATAGTATGTCAGAGGACCTTCTTTACCAACTTCTTCATACAGTTGATAATCATCACCACGCTCTGCCAGAGTACCTGTACGTTGACTAGGTAGAGTATATTGGCTTTCAGCTACACGAGGATCAAAGGTGCTTTGAAGATCTTGACGCTGTGCTGCTGCTTTACGCTGCTCCACCATTGGAACACTCAAGCCAGTCACACGGGCCATCTGCGCAGAGCTAACACCATACTGATCCATCGCTGCAGCAATCTGAGCATCCGTAGCAAACGGATTAGCCGCTAACCAAGCGGATACTTCCTGATCTGAAACTGCCATGATTATCCTTTACGCACAAGTTCAAATGTATTTATAGCACTCATGTCAGAGCCTGTTTCAGACATAAGCCTCACTTCATCACCCTCCTCCATCACTACATAAGCACCGCCATCAAACTTGACGAACTGCGTAGGACTAAGGATATAGTTGTCTAATACACGAATCTCTGTATTAGCACTTTTATCATACCAAACAGCATCAATAACTTTATTGTTACCAGTATGGTTCACTACATAACACAGATTCCACTTTGCGTAATAGCCAGTAGGCACTGTATAAACTGTAGTCTTTACGTTGGCAGTTAAATTATTACCTACTGAAACTTCACGCATGTTTATTCTTCCTCAGATACTTTACGTGGACGACCGACCGTACGCTTTACAGGCTCTTCTTGTTGTTCTTGTTCTACAACCTCTTCGTAGCCCGGATGAGTCCTCATTGTCTTGACATCGTGCTCAGTATGAAACTCAAAGACATTACCAGACTGAACACACTTAAATTTAACACTTACCATCTATTCTCTCCTTTCGAGTAGATACACAGAAGCCCCCTCAGAGAGAACTCCGAAGGGGCGACTATTTAGCTACTGTAAATCAGCTCGGAACGGCCAGACACACAGCAGAGCCGTCACGCAGTTCGTCAGCGCCGAACAGAACGTCAGCGGTGAACAGCGTACCGAGGTACTCTTGCTTGTACTGAGTCTGGGTACGGACGCCCATCTGCTCAACCAGAACAGCGAAGTCCTTATGAGCCAGCAAGCAGATACGGTCACCGTCGGTGGCAGCATCAGCGTTGGTGGTCACGAACACGGGGATGCCGTACACGTTGCCGATTTCACCGTTGCGGATCGTGTTAGAAGCACCAGACTCACCAACGAAGGCTTGTTCGGTGAAACGAGCGATACCCATCAGGGTGTTACGGGTGCTCGGGGGAACGATCAGGAAACGACCGTCCATAGGCACATCGTTGTCATCCAGACGCTGGATAGAGCGACGGATAGCGGCGTCAGTCAGAGCACCAGCAGTACCAGTGTAGGCGGTCGTGCCGTCAGCACCAGAGTAAGCGCCAGTGTAAGCAGCAGTGCCGTCGCCACCGTTGGCCTTACGACCAAGCTGGATCAGGGTGCTGTCAACTTTCTTAGCCAGAGCGTAGCCAGCGTCATCAGTGTAGAACTGACGCAGCGAAGCCAGAGCTTGAGCTTCAACGATGTCTTCGATCAGACGCGAGTATTCCCAGTGCTGGTTGATGCTCACGGTCTTCTCAGACTCGGTAGCAGCGATCAGCGTAACTTGGGTGTTAGCAGCCTTAGCAGAGGCATCGCCACGGGTCGGGGCGGGAATGTGAACGGTGTCACCTTTCTTACCCTTGAAGTTCATCTTCTTGATGAGGTTAGCAGCAACAAGGTTCTTCTTGTAAGCTGCGATAATCTCGTCACTCCATACCTCGGGGATGAAGGTTGCTGCGGTAGTGACGGTAACGTGATTGGAACCTAAAGGCATTTTAAATCTCCTGTGATTAAATCAGATAAATAAGTTATTTAACTCGACCCTCCGAATAAGCAGCCATGATTTCATCTTGCATAGCCATATATCGGTCTGGGTCTTGCATACGTAGCCGGATAAGGTCGGCACGGCGATATACTTTCTTTGACGATTCACCAGTACCACCAACATCCACAGCAGCAGCTTTAAGGTTCTGTTTAAGAACTTTAGTACCTGAATCTTGTGTCTGTTGTGTCTTGGCTGTACGAATCTGTTTGAACGTAGATAACAGTTCATCAGCAGCAGCAAAGTCATATTGAGCATCAGCCATTGCGAACATATTCAGACGCAACGGAGAGGCTTTCACCCACTCAATAAACTCACCATCTTTGACAACTTCTTGGAAGTCAGGATGCTTAGCAGCTAATTGCTGTTGCGTTTGCATAGCTTTTAGTTGCATAGCCGCCTGCTTTGCAGCAAGTACGTCTGGATGGGTTGCTACAGCCTTCTGAACAGCTGTCTTAGGATCTTCAAAGAAGTCGATCTCTTGTGTTTCTTGTAGTTCTTGTGCAGGCGCTTCAGATTTATTCTTGGAGAGTTGCTGTTTCAGTAGCTCATCAGCTAAGCGTCGAACCTCACCGACTTCCTGTGCCTGACGACCAATTAGCTTTTCAGCCTCTTGATGCATCCGAACAATATCTTCGAAATTCTTGCCCTTATATTTATCGGGAATCTCTACTTTTGGTTGCTCTTGAGCAGCAGGTTCTTGTTTGAGTTCTTCAGCTTCTAATTCACTTTGCTGACTCAGTTCTTCATTTTCAATTAAAGCCATACCTAACCTTTCCCTGTCCGTATCGGATTACAGGATTCTTTGAAATGTATTCAGGAACGTGCTCAAAGAGCATTACGTTTCTGTTCTTGTTGGAGCTTTTCAGCTCGGACTCTCGACCACCGATCATAAGCGCCCGGAAATGCACCAGTGCATCCTTCGAGTTTAACTTGAGGTGATGAGACTAGACGATGTGCATCCTTACCACAAGCAGGACACTCAATAGTCCTGATGCTATCGTCAATCAAACGCTCAGATTCGTGTCCGTCAAAGCAGAGGAACTCAAACATTCTCTTCATCGCAGGTACTCCTGCTCATGTTGTAACTCCTCATAAACTTTCTCGCACATCTCCTTGCGTTTTAGTACCAAATCTAGAATATCCAACTGTCCTTGACGATAATGCAATTGTTGTGCGTCTGTTGCAGTACGGATATTGCTGAGTTCAGTAGCTAACTTTTCAAAGTCCTCAATGAGATACTTCCAGCCTTCACTGGCAAATAGCTCAAAGGAGGACTCATAATAACGTTGCAGGTCTTTATCCATCATTGGAGAACCTATAATTTGTTGAACATGTATCTATTTTACCACACTTTTGGCTTTTTGTCAAGCATTATTTTGCTGTTTTGCCATAGTTTGTAGTGCTGCGATACGCTCATTGCTTTGAATGTCTTCTTGTTTGAGCGCCAACTCAGCTAATTTGACCCTACGTTCAAAGTCTTTAGCCTCATTGTTCTCATCCAAGTTGTTAGAGAGGGCAGCAACCAGTTTAGCCTGAGCCAACTGAGGTGTTGCTTGAGCTTCTGCCATCGCTTTAGCTGCTTCAGCCTGCTGTTTCTGTGCCTTAGCCTGCAATTCAGCCAACTGAGCCTCCAACATAGCCATTTGAGCTTGTTGTTGCTGCATAGCGGCCTGTTGAGCTTCAGGATTGGGCTGTGACATCTGATCCAATGTCTGAATAAGCTCTGCGCGGTTGCTCAGGGAGCTATTTTGCAGGATACCTTTGAGAATCAGAGGCAGAACAGGCGTATTAGGCCCTAAAGTCTGCAGTAAACCGATCAATTGCTGCTGTTCAAACTCACGAGCAAGGATGCCAAGCGTAGCAGTCGGGATAAAGTTCATATCCACAGTCGGATAACGCTCAGGATCGAACTGCATGAAGCGATAAGCAGCTTTTTTGATGAACGGAACCATGAAATCTTCTTGGAAGTTCGTCAAAGTACGCTTATACTTCTTGATAATCCCTGCCATAGCCATCGACATACCACCTGCAGTGGCGTCACGAGGCACATTAGAAGGCATTCCAGCACTGTCTACCGTACCAGTAGCCTGCAGAAGCATACGCTCGAAGTTCTGAGCAGCAGCAGGAGCGTCCTGATTAGTTTGTCCAAAGTGGAAAGGATACAGAATCTCACTAGGAGCACCGTTTGTAAGGATAGCTTTACCGGGCTTGATCTCGAATTTAGCACCACGAGGCAGTCTCGTAGCGTCCATAGCGATCATAGGAGCCGTTGTAAGGGCCAAAGAGTCCAAATGAGCACGTAACTGTGCATCAATGGCCTTCTGCATGTTGTAGGCCTTCTCAACAGTACCACGACCAAAGAACCTGCCGGGGACCGTATCATCCTGATAAGCGATAACAGGACGATCCTTCATCATGTAAGGGTTCTCTTCAGCCTTCAGGAGCATGGAATCGTTAGCAATAACCACGATTGCTTCGACCATGTTCTGATAATCTTCAGCTTCAGAACCTTCCGGGAACAGTTCTTCGATCTCATCCTCATCGTTTTCCAAGAGGTATTCACGAGGAACCAAGCCATAGTATGTCACCAGCTTGACTTTATCGTCCTGATAGGTCTTAAGCTCCTGTGTAGGCTCTAAGTCCTGATCTTCGTAGGTGCTACCAATGTCAACCTTACGATAGATACCACGCTCAATACCTTCAACGATCTTGTGCAGAGAGACATACTTCTCGATAGCCACACCCATCGCATCCTCAATCGAGTCAGCGTTAGGATCAACCAAGAAGTTCTTAGGGTTCACAGGCTTAATCTTGACTGCAATCCTGTCTTTCTCTTCCACGCCGATAGCTGCAGTACCTGCAATGCCGGGAATAGGCTGAGTAGACGGAATATATTCCTTCTCAGTCTTGACAATGATCTCACCGATGCCTGTACCGTAGATCTCAGCCATAAGCTCGATCTGGTCAATAGACTTCTTGATCTTGTCTTTCTTGAAGTCTTCCATCAACTGAGCACGGATAAGCTCTACATCCAAGTTGTTACCGTTGACATCCTGAATGTCATCTTCAATGTCAAAGAATTCACCTTGACCGAAGATAGCTTCCATGATCTCAGCATGTCGTGTCTCTACAGCCTGCTGCGTAGCAGGGGAGATAATACGACTACGCTCAGAGTCTCGTGTCTTGTCTTGAGGATCCCAGATACCACGGAAGATACGTTCGTACTCCATCCAGAGATCCATGAAGTTGGCATCACGCCAATCACGCCAGCGGGTAAGATGATCCGTAACAAAAGAGACTAATTCCTTGTCTGCTTCTGTAGGCTCATCAAAGTTATTTTCTTCGTTTTGTTCAGACATGTTAATAGCCACTTATAGGGTCAAGTATTTGATAATCATCTTCTTCGTAGTCTTGTTGATACGAAGTGACAGCTAATTGGTCAACATAGGACAGAGCATCTACCAAGTCATCATGTACGCCAGCAGTAGGGAACATAACTAATTGGTCTTTAAACTCATCCCAGTCCTCATCCTCGTTAAAGCTGATCCTACCATGCTCCATACGCCCTTGAAGGCTCCAGACAACACGATCAGTCTTCTTACGGTTACCGTGAGTCAAATCCTGAATGTGTGCATAGATATTATTCTTACGCATCAGGTCATTCAAGTACGGCAATACCGCAT
>OGWF01000153.1_pt1 | contig 10867 bp, 7 predicted proteins | sample 1575951 | NCBI WGS metagenome assembly OGWF01 (sample SAMN07581523, study PRJEB24739) | freshwater metagenome | place: Singapore | collected 2015-01
AAGTAGTGTTTCATTAACAGATGGAGGAATTTTATATACATCAACACTTGTAGAAGTAAAAGCTGGAACAGGTAATGCTGTTATTTCAGCTACAATGGGATATTTTGATTTTCATAATGTTTATTCAGCCTTGAATGTAAATGGAAAGCCAGATATAGTGTATGAGAGAGCTGATTTAGCTTTTGGAACAAGAAATCCAAATGGAATTAGCTATCAAGAAAGTCCTGATGGTTTAGCAGGAGCATTAGGAACTAACAAATTTTGTGGTTTAAGAGTGAAAGATGATAGAATGTTCCTTATATCAAACTCAAATATGCTTATTACTTCATTTAATAATGCTTATGTAGGTGCTTCTACTAACCTTTTTTTAAAAGCAGACACAAGCAATATTGAATTAATGTGTATTAATAATAATGCACAAATAAAAATGAAATCAAATACAACTTTTGAAAAAGAAGTATATTTTAATGGTGCAGTAAGTAAAAAAATTCCAAAATATTTTACAACAAGTAGAATAGCTAATTTTGATGGAATTTCTTGTTTGGCTTTTGATATCAATCTCCAGACTAATGGTGTGAGCACAACGAGTATAGAAGGATATAATTTTAGATTATTTAAAATCTATTTTTGGTTTATAAATAAAGCTCCACGATTTCAATGGACTCCAAGGTCTTATGAGATTACAATGAGTAGTTTTGATGCTGATTCAGTAAGTGCTTTTGATGGATTTGCTAATTATAGTAGTTTAGATAAAAGTTATAGTTATCAATGGTTCTTGTATCGTCAAAATTTTTCTCAAATTTCATTTTGTTGTCCTACAAGTCTATTCGGTTCAACTCATTTAACTATTGGTTATGTGCTAGAGGACTTGCTTGCAACATAATCTTGAGGTTCTATTTAAAATATTTTCTACTTTTTTAACATTTTTCTCTTTTTTATCTTGATAATATTTTCTATTATTTTCACTTATTTTCTCTTTATTATCTTCTCTATATAATTTATGTCTTTCATTTATTTTATCTTTATTTTTTTCATAATATCTTCTACTTATTTCATTGACTTTCTCTTTGTTTTCTTTTTGATACACTTTAATATATTCTTCTTGAGTTCTACCTGCAATAAGTTTATTAATACATATATAATTTTCATCTTCTTTAAATTTTCTTATAATTTCACCTTCCTTCTTGTTCAATTCTTCTTTTGAATTACAGGAGTAATTTGCATATAATTCGTAATAACAAACAGACCAATCATCATTATATTTCTCTATAATTAATTTTGATAGAGCAGTATAACAATTTTTTCTCTTATGCCCTCCAAATCTCACAGCTAGTGATTGGGTAGTTGAACCAATATAAATTTCATTAGAATTATGAAATCTAATTGTATATATTTTACCTTGCGAATAATCTGGCATTTTGTTTTTCTTTGTTTCTATAAATAAACTTTATTTTTAAATATCTTTAATTTAATTAAAAGATGAGTATCTTTAGTCCTGATTTATCAATACAAATAACAGGTGATTCAACTTTAAGTAAAACTTATAATACTAAAGATAATCCCAATTTAACTTTTCATTCTCGTGCTGGTATTTATAATAGTGCTGATAATACAATAAAGATTTTCACTAACAATGTTGATGCTTTGACTATTGATGCTAATCAAAAAGTTATTTGTAATGGTTCTTTAATTACTAATATTACTTGGAATAATATAGATGGAAAACCAACTAATTTTCCAACTAATTGGGATAACGTAAGTGCTAAACCTTCTATCTTTCCAACTAATTGGGATAACGTAAGTGCTAAACCTTCTATCTTTCCAACTAATTGGGATAACGTAAGTGCTAAACCTTCTATCTTTCCAACTAATTGGGATAATGTAGCAAGCAAACCAACAAACTTTCAAGCAGATTGGCTCACAACAGTAACTAATAGACCTGAATTTGCTGCTGTTGCTACTACTGGAAATTGGAATGATTTATTATTTGTTCCTGATTTGTTTGATGGCACTTGGACATCTTTATCAGGAAAACCAACAAACTTTCAAGCAGATTGGAACACAACAGTCTTAAATAGACCAACTCTTTTTGATGGCACTTGGACATCTTTATCAGGAAAACCAACAAACTTTCAAGCAGATTGGAACACAACAGTCTTAAATAGACCAACTCTTTTTGATGGCACTTGGACATCTTTATCAGGAAAACCTACTAACTTTCAAGCTGATTGGCTCACAACAGTTACAAACAAACCAACTCTTTTTGATGGCACTTGGACATCTTTATCAGGAAAACCAAATAACTTTCAAGCTGATTGGCTCACAACAGTTACAAACAAACCAACTCTTTTTGATGGCACTTGGACATCTTTATCAGGAAAACCAACTAACTTTCAAGCTGATTGGAATACAACAGTAACTAATATACCAAATGCCTTAACTAATATATCAAATATTTTTGTTACTTCAAATGTTTTATCAAATACAAGTAATAATTTATTTCAATCTATAACAAGTCCAAATTTAACGAATTATTTTTCAAAAACTGAAACCTCAAATATATTTACTACTTCTAATCATATACAAAACTCATTAAATTTCATCAATTACAATAATCTCAACAATAAACCTTGGTTTTCTTCAGGAACCAATATTTATAATAGTAATATTGAAAATGTTGGAATTGGAACAATTAATCCATTATATAAATTAGATGTAAATGGCGAAATTTATTCTAGAAGTAATATAATAATTGATGGTAATGTTGGAATTGGAACATTTAATCCAATTTCAAAATTAACAATTAATGGAAAAAACACTGATTATTCTATTTTAAATATAAATCCTGTTGCTTGGTATAAATTCGATAATCCATCTAATCTAGGTTTCGATAGTTCAGGAAACAACTATCATTTAACAAATCAAGGTTCACCTACTTATAATGCTAATAATTATCTAAAAGGAAATGGTGCAGTAAATTTCAATGGTTCATCATGGCTAACAACATCAAGTTTTTTTAATTTAAATGCAAGAAGTTATTCAATATCATTGTGGGCATTTTCGACTGTAACTACTATTGGTGGAGTTTTCAGAATGTTTTGTAGTTTTGGAGGTAATAGTATTTCAGCTAATAATTTTTTAATGTTTGGTTTATGGGGAGGACAAATTACTTTAACTAATGGCACTGATTATGCTGGATATGGAATTCCACTAGAATATCAAAATAAATGGACTCATGTAGTTGGAACTTATAACTCTACAACTAAAAGATTTTCAGTATATGTAAATTCCGTTTTAGCTTCTACTAATGTAGGTTCTTCATCAAGTGATTTAAATGCACCAAATCAAATATTTCAAATTGGAAGAAGAAATTTATTAAATAATTATCAATATTGGTTTGGTGATATGGATGATTTTAGAGTTTATGATATTGAATTATCAGCAACTCAAGTTTTAGAATTATATAAAAATTCAAGTGTTCTTATTAGATTTACAAATACTGATATTGGTTCTACTATTAATGATGGTTCAATAATAGGTATTGATTTAAATAATGATTTTATTTTTGAAAATAAAGAAAGTGGCAGACATCTTATTTTTGATACAGAAGCAGTTGAAAGAATGAGAATTGTAAATAATGGAAATGTTGGTATTGGAACTACTAATCCATTTTGTAAATTAGATATTAATGGTGAATTTTATTTAACTAGTAATCTTAATATTGGTAATATTCCATTGAAATTTATAAATAGCTTTTCAAATGCAACTTTAACATCAGTTGCTGGAACAAATGAAAGTTATTTACAATATACAGGAAATGGAACTTTAAATTTAAATGAATTTACTAGTGCAGATTTATTAATAGTTGGTGCTGGTGGTAATGGTGGATTTAGTTCAAATTCTGGTGGTGGTGGTGCAGGTGAAGTTATATTTTTTCCAAATTTTAGTTTAAGAGCAGGCAATTTAGATATTACTATTGGAAATAGTTCAACAACTTTTGCTAATAGAACAAGTAAAATTTCAGTTAGTGGTAATGAAATTATTCGAGCTCTAGGTGGTGGTGATGGTGGTTTTTTTCAAACATTCACATCTAATGCTTCAATTACTTTAACTAAAAATGGTTATGCATTATATAATTATACTAATACTACTAATATGAATGCTGGTTCATATACAATTAGTTTTTCAACAGGTGCTATTACTATTACTGGTTTAACTATTGATAAATCATATCCATTATTAAAAGATGGTTCAGGTAATACAATTAATCCTGTTGCTTGGTATAAATTCGATAATCCATCTAATCTAGGTTTTGATAGTTCAGGAAATAACTATCATTTAACAAATCAAGGTTCACCAACTTATAATGCTAGTAATTTAATAAAAGGAAATGGTGCAGTAAATTTTAATGGTTCATCATGGTTAACAACATCAAGTTTTTTTAATTTAAATGCAAGAAGTTATTCAATATCTTTTTGGGCATTTTCAAGTGTTAATACTACTGGCGGAACTTATAGAATGTTTTGTAGTTTTGGAGGTGATAGTGGTAGTGCTAATAATTTTTTAATGTTTGGCATATGGGATGGTTTTTTAGCTTTTACGCATTGGACAGATTATACTGGATTTACTACAAGTAAGAATTATATAAATATTTGGACACATTTCGTTGGCACATATAATTCTACTACTAAACGATTTACATTATATAGAGATGGTTCTCAATTTTCGACTAATATAGGTTCTGCATCAAGTGATTTAAATGCACCAAATCAAATATTTCAAATTGGAAGAAGAAATTTATTAAATAATTATCAATATTGGTTTGGTGATATTGATGATTTTAGAGTTTATGATTTTGAATTATCAGCAACTCAAGTTTCAGAATTATATTTTGGAAGAGTTTCAATTTATACAAATCCAACTACTGGAGGTAGTGGAGGTGGTGGTGCTTTAAATCAATTATATGCATTGAATGGTGCTAAATTTGATGAATATAAATCATATAGTTCAGCAGGTTTTAGTGGTTCTAGTTCATCAGGTGGAAATGGTGGAAGTGCTTTAACTACTGCTAGATATACAACTACTATAACTGGTAGTTCTTTATCAGTTGGTTTAGGTGGCGTTGGTATAGGTTCAACTACTAGTAGTATAAATGGAACTAATTATGGTGATGGTGGTAGTGGTAATGGCGGAGTTGGTGCAAATGGTATTATTATAATTAGATTTAAAGAACCTCAATATTTACAAATTAGAGGAATTAAAGATAATGCAAATTCTGGTTTAATTCTAAATGCTAATGAAACTACTAATAAATATCAATTACGTTTATATCCTTGGTCTGATACTTATCAATTAACAGGAATTCCAACAAGAGGTTATAGTTTCAGAACTAATGATGGAACTAATTCATATGACTTATTAAATTTATTTTCTAGTTTTGGTGGAAGAATCGGAGTAAAAACTAAAAATCCATTAGCTGTTTTTGATGTTAATGGCGATATCAATTGTAAAACGTTATTCGTTAATGCTGATGAACAATATGGTGTAAGTTGTCAAATAACAAATCAAAATGCTATTGGTGAAGCAAGTATTACATTAATTGGAGGTCAAGCAACTAGTTATGGAAATTGTGCTATTCTTTATAGTCCAGCAACAAATTTAGGAATTATTACCAGTTCAAAAAGTCTTCAAATAAAAACAGCTAGAAGTGGTTCTTATATTTATATAGATGATAATACAGGAAATGTTGGTATTGGCTTAACAAATCCATCATCAAAATTAGAATTAGTTGGTGATATTAATTCTACATCAATGACTTGTTCAACTGGTAATATGAATTCAATTTCAACATATGGAATAGCTTTAAATAATGGTAATATAACTGGAGTTAATAAAATTACATCTGTAGAATTAGAAACTGGACCAATTAAATGTGGCGCTATCAATTTGCAAGGTTCAGGCATAACAAATGGAGGAACTATTCAAGGAACTTGCACACAAGCAAGATTTTTATTGGCTAATGTTAATGAATGGCATTACAGCCAAGATAATAGAAATCGCTTTTACTTTACAGACGATGGAAATAGTTCTCATACTGTTATCAGAACTGGAAGCACTACTGTCTATTTTCAGGATAAAGATGGAACTGATTACGCCCTACTAGATAGATTTGGAATTTCGAGTTATTTTGAAGTTGTTACGACTAGTGGTTATGATTCAGTAGGCGTTTTAGATGCTAGTTCAACTGGTGTTTATATTTATCGAAAAATGCTTGTTAGATTAAATTCTTTTACTGAAATACATCGCGTATTTGTGGAGGATGAGTTATTTATAAATTACGATGATTTTATAAATGAGTTCGTTGGTAGAGTAGTTGTTTCAACTGGTAAGATTAAACAAGCAAGAAAAGAAGCTGATAAAGAATGGCTACTTCTTGAAGGTAAAGAAGCAATTATGATAGATGATGCACAATGTGTAGTTCAATTATCGAGGAAAAAAAAAGATAAATCTGTTTATGGTGTGATAACAAAAAGAGAAAATAAAGATTTTCCTAATAGGATATGTGTAAATGGTCTAGGCGAAGGTGGTATTTGGGTTGTAAATACAACTCAAAATTTAGAGAACGGCGACTACCTGCAGACCAGCGATGAACTTGGATATGCAGAAAAGCAATGTGATGACATATTACATAACTACACAATAGCAAAAGTTGTTATGGATTGCACATTTGAATTAGATAATCCTAATTATAAATGTGAGGTTATTGATGCTGAACGAAATTTAAGGAGAGCTTTCCTAGCTTGTGTTTATTACTGTGGATAAATAGTCTTGATTACTTTTAGATTTGAATTGATTTTTATATAAACATTAAAATAAATAAACATAAATAAACATAAATGGATTATTCAAAAGGTAAGATATATTTAATTAGAAATAAACTGAATGAAAATCTTATTTATGTTGGTTCAACAATTCAACCATATTTATCAAGAAGATTTGCAAAACATAAATGTGAATCGTCTAGCAAATATTGTTCTTTATATAAATATATTAATAATCCTGATAATAAAACTACTTGGAATGATTGGTATATTGAATTATATGAAGAATATCCTTGTGATAATAAACATCAATTATGTAAAAGAGAGAATGAAATCATTAGAGAAAAAGGAACTATTAATAAAAAAGGTTATTTGACTGATGAAATGAAAAAACAAAATAGAAAAGTATATCTCGAAAATAATAAAGAAAAAATTCAAAAGCATCAAAAAATATATTATGAAAATAACAAAGAAAAAATAAGTGAAAAATATAAAAACTATTATAAAAAAAACAAGGATATTATAACGGAGAAAAAAAAAGAATATGGTAAGATATATTATGAAGAAAACAAAGAAAAAATAAGTGAAAAACAAAAAACAAAATTAATTTGTATTTGTGGTAGTTATTTTACATGTAGTAATAAAGTGCAACATGAAAAATCTAAAAAACATATCAAATTTATTGCTAATAATCATTGATATTTATTTTTTTATTTATAACTATTAATAAGATTATAAGAAACGATGACTATTACTGATAAACAATCAGAACTTTTAACAGCATATAAAGATAAATGTTTCATTTCTGCTATTCTATGCGAGCAAAGCGCCAATTACTATGGATTTATAAAAAACATAATCAATATTCCATTAATCATTTGTAATTCTATTATGGTTGTTATAAATTCAATAGTATTGGATGAAAATACTTTAAAAATTCTGAACATCATTTTAAATAGTTCTTCAGCTATAATTCTATCTTTAATATCAAATTTTAAAATTTATGAAAAGATTAATGATTTTCACATAGCATATAGCAGATACAATAAACTAATGAATTTAATTCATAGTAAAATGACCAATAACTATGATGAGATAACAGGTGATTTTATAAATCAAGTTGTAAATGACTATGATAATATAACGGATAATCTCAATTATGGTTTTCCCAATAAGATTAAAAAAAGAATTAAAACTCAATACCACCATATGACTTTGCCAATATCTTTATCAGTTGAAATAGTTTCTATTAGTGATGAATGTAAAGAATATAATACCTGTTGTGTTTCCAAAACTTCAAAAGTTTAAACCCATCTACCATTTTCAAATTTAAAATTATATTTTTCTTTTGTTGATGGCTTCATTTTGCTGTAATAATTAGCATCATTATTTAGGAAATGAAGCAATCGAATTCTTGATTTTTCTATTAATGGTTTTGCGTCTTTATATTGTTTCTGTTGTTGGAGAACTTTAGCTTTATTATTATCATAATATCGTTTATTTCTTTCAAGTTGTCTTTTATATGCTGGTATGACTTCAGCTATTGGTGCTGGTTGTTCCGTTGGTTGTCTTGGAATATCTTGATAGTTTTGCAAATCTTCTTGAACCAATGGAAATATTTTTAAATAAGAACTTTCTAAATACTTTACAGATGTTCTCATTTTATATGCTATTTTTTCTTTTTGTTTCATTGTCAATTGTTTTCCATTTTTAATTGCTTCTCTATTGACATATGAATAATATGAACTTCTGAAGGTATTAACACTAACCATTTTACCAGTAAATGCAAAAATCTTTGTTATTCTGTCGTCTAGTGATTGTTGAGTTGCTTGTTTGCTTACATCTGGATATTTCTTAAGATGAGTAAAGACAAATGGACGAGGATATAATTCATAACTTTCTTTTATAATTTTAGCTAATTCTGGTGCATCGTCTGTGAGGTTAAAATAAATACTATCGTGTCTTTTCTTTTCTTCATTTAAATCTAATATAATGTCATTACCTCTAAAATAAATCCAATCTTCTTTCTTTTGTGATGACTTTGTAAATTTCAAAGTTTTTATTTCATTTCTCAATGGTGGTATTAGAGAATACAAAGAAATCAATAAAAGGTCTTGATTTAAATCATATGCTCTAGTTGTTAATTTATTGTCAATTGCTTCAAATTGGTCTTGTAGTTGTTTTTGTTTGTCTAATACTATATCAAAGGTAATAAACTTTTTTAATTCTATTTCACTCAATTCATTTTCGTTCTCATCATCATCAATAAAATTACCAAGGAATATAACCATAGCTGAATATTTTTCATATAAATCATAATTCTTGGTTTCAAATGCAATTCTAAAAATTCTTGTAATTGCATTAAATCTTCCTTTTAAAGTTGCAACTCGTTTCGTGAGACTATCGCCATAATAATCAAGAATTTCTGCAGTTAGTCTTCTATGTTCATTTACAACCCAACTAATATCGTCTTGATTTTTATATTTTTGAAAACTTGGTAAATTATTTCTAAAAAACTTAATACTAGCTGAAATATTTTTATCACTTTTAGAACCAGATGTCTGATAATCACCTTTATCTAATTTGCTAAACAATGGTATTTTTTTAATAGGCTTTTTAAGGTTTTGATTAAGTTCTAAATTACCAATGCCATAAGCTTCCTCGTAATCAGGATTTAGGAGAAAATTAGCAGGTAAATTATTTTCAAATTTTTCAATTGCCTTAATATACAAATCAGTTGTAGCATCTTTTGGAGTGTAAAAGTTTTTAAACCAGAATTCATTTAAAGCAAAATCTTTTGCAAACTTTCTATCATCACTTGGTGGGACGTCGGATAAATCTAAATTAAGAGTTGTTTTAGTTCCTGATTTAGTTTTTCGTGTTGTTGTTCTAGGTTGTGCTGAAACTTCGTTGATAAGTCTTTGAGGAGCTACAATAGTTCTTCTTGGTCTATTCATTTCTAATAATACATAACATTTTATTAATTCTTCTTATATACATTTTTAATTTTGTCATTTACTTTATTCAACCAATAGATATAATACAAATGAAAGGAAGTAATAGAACCTAATGCTATTACTTGAAATAGTTTTGTTTTCATTCTAATTCTACAGAAATCTTTTTTTTATGTCTGCATAGCTTTCTTTTATTGTTGGTTTATTCCAAAGCAAGAACAAAGCCCAGAATGATGGTGTATCTATGCCTGATTTATTCCAAAACTTTTCTTCTCTTTTTCGATGTCTTTCTATATATCTTTGTTTCCTTTCCTCGTCTTTATGGGTTGTGAAATCTTCATATCCTTTAGCACCAAATCTAACTTTTTTACCAGTTGAAGTAATTATAAAATATTTATGTTTTTGATCAGTTGCTGGATAAGGATAATAAGTCTTATCATAACCAGACATTCTATATTATATAATTAGAAATAAAATCAATGAATATATTAGAAAAGATGGCTACAGCAAAGGATAAAGAACTTTATGAAAAAGTCAAGAAAGAAGTTTATGCTAAATATCCAAAACATTCTGCATACAGGTCGGGAATTTTGACCAAAAAATACAAAGAAGCTTATGAAAAAAAATACAATTCAAAAGATGCTTATTCTGGTCGTAAAAATCCAAATGAAGGACTGATGAGATGGTTCAGTGAGAAATGGTTGTCAGATACTGGAAAAGTTGGCTATACTTCAAAATCTTCGGTGTATAGACCAACAATTCGTATCTCATCAAAAACACCAGCGATATTCTCTGAATTAACAAGAGAACAAATAGAACGAGCCAAATTAGAAAAAGCTCGCACTGGACGTGTTAAGAAATTTAAATCATAAATTCTATATAAAATCTACAAAGAGTGTGAGGCTCGTTAATGCGCATTTCATCTATAACTATATCAATATTTCTATCTACATCTATTATAATAAAATACTATATATTATAACTTCTTACTAAAATGATAGGAAATTTAAGAAATAAATAGGAAAAAAGGCCTGTATCGTGACTGGGAAACAGATCGGAAGAGCACACGTCTGAACTCCAGTCACCTGAAGC
>OGWF01000154.1_pt1 | contig 10858 bp, 25 predicted proteins | sample 1575951 | NCBI WGS metagenome assembly OGWF01 (sample SAMN07581523, study PRJEB24739) | freshwater metagenome | place: Singapore | collected 2015-01
TTGAAGGAAACGCAGGTCCCCCATCTTTGATTTGTTCGCTCATTCGATTCCTTTCACTTCGATTTGTTGTTCAACGCATACCTCAAAATCAGCAGCGCATCCGCCGTCTTCAACGTCACGTCCAGATGCGGGTACAACTCGCAAGCCTTGTTCTTCAGCTTCCGCTTCCACTGGTCCTGCGAGTCCACAGACTTCCGCCCACCCAGACCCAACGGCTCCTGCCAATCCACAGGCCTCACACGGTTCAGGGCGTACCCAAGGCCAACAGCAAGCCCCTCGCACTGGCCAACATTTCGGAACAGCACCGCAGTCGTGCTCGACGGTATGTTCCTTCCAGTGAACTTCGGGATCTCCTCGATCCACACCTGCGAATCCGCAAACTTCGAGATCAGCAGCAGGTCCCGCAGTTCAGTCAGCGTCTGCGGCATCCCATACAACTCGATGCCTTCATCGTGCCACACGGCCACACCACCGGACACACCAGGGTCAATCGCAACGATGGTTTTCATGGCATCACCTCCACAGAAATGCGATACTTCAGTCCTTCGCTTCCACAGATTGCTTTGCCTCCATCCCGAAACACCCTCTCACAAACAGCCAGAACAGCATCGTTGGTGACACATGTCTGATTCGATCCCCATTCAGTTCCGTTTCGGATCGTGTGGCCGATGTAGATTTCACCGGTCAACGGACTGAAGGCGATTTTTAGTTTCTTGGTCTTCACGTCTCCACCTCGCAGACCTGCTGGAGTGAATCCACCGCCAACCGCAACGAATGGCGGATCTCGCCGTTGTCAGTCCAGCGTTCCATCTTCAGCTTTCCCTCGACCAGCACGGACGCCCCACGCGGAACGGCTTCCATCTCCTCGGCAACACGGCCCCACGCGCACAGCTCGAACTCGTCGCTCGACTCCTCGTAGTTGCCCGTGTCCGGGTTGTGCCATCCACGCGGAACCGAAATCACACGCCGACAGATCAGCGTTCCGGTTCGGGTTTCCTTGACTCTCGGGTCGGAGACGAATCCTCCGATGCACTGGAACTTGTTCAGCTTCGCACTCATTTGTTCACAACGAATTTGACACCACTCTCAATCAGGCATCCCAGCTTGCGGTAGGACGCCATTCGCTTCTGCGCTTGTCGCGCTGCTATTGGATGGAATCTGTCGGCGAAATCAAGGATCGTCGCCAACTTTTTTCCGGGGAAACTTCGCAGCACACGGCTGGCCCGCTGGATGGTCTTCTGCGACGACCGTCCACCGCTCACCATCACAAGGATCTCGGCGTTCGGAAGGTCCAATCCCTCGTCGGCCAGACTCGTCGCAATGATGCACTTCAGGTCGCCTGCGCGGAACGCCGCCACCGCTTCGCGTCGTGGCTTCCTTGGCACGCCGGAGTGCAACAGCAGCGATCCCGGAATCTTGCGTTGGTACTCCTCGCCAAGCGTGACGCGGGGAACAAGGACCAACCGCTGGCTGTCGGGGTTCTCGTTGGCGTAGGCGATGCAGGCTTGGTTCCGTGTGGCGTTCTGGCAGATGCCGATGTCCACGATGGATTCCCAAGCGCACATGGCCTGCAGTTCCTCCTTGGTGATCCGCATGTACCGCGACCGGATGGACATGAGCCGGTCGATGTTCTGGTCGATGCGTTCCTGCAATCCGGTGTCGGTGTCGTCGCGCCACAGCAGCCTCGAATCGGCCAGTGAATCGCCGACCTGTTCGCGGGTGATCTTGAAGGTCTGCGGGAACATCTTCCGCAGTTCGGAGTTCCGTTCGGCGTCGGTGTCGTGCCATGGTGTGGCGTCGAATCCGAACCACATTCCCGGACAGGACCGAATGTTCTTGGACCATACGGCAGCAGGGCTGTGCTTCGCTTCATCCACGATCAGGATGCCGCAGTCGGAGAAGTCCACGCTTTCGTGTGGACACCGAACGGTGACTCGGTCGCCAACCCCGGCCAGTTCGGCCGCCTTCATGCCCTGTTCGCACGTCTCGCGTGTTGGCGCAAGCCAGCCAGCCTTTATCGTGTTCCCTGCAAGCCAATGCTTCAGGATCGCAGCCGCAATCACCGTCTTGCCGCTTCCTGCCGGGGCGATAATCAGACCGGTGTTCGACTTCGCCCAATCGACCGCTGCTTGTTGGTAGGGGCGAAGGGTCATTTGTTTCCTCCATCAGTAATCATACCTTCTTCCTTTCAATCTGTTTTCGTGACGCTGCTGCCGGATCTCCTGCGCGACCATCCCAAACACGAATCCTCCACAGAATATCACCGCCAGCAGACAAATGTGTACCCAAGTCATCGAGCGTGAAAAGTATGCGCTCCCCACTCGCAAACCATCAGATTTCCGGATCGTCCGGAGAACCCGCAGCAGCAGGAACGGACTTCAGGTCCTTCACCTTGAAGTTCGACTTCTTGGTGCCGTCTTTCCCGACGAAATCCTCCTTGCGGACAACCACGACCGCAGGCATGTCCACCAGCATCCGCAGGAAACGACCGAACTCGCCACGCTTCCCAAGCAGGTCGAACTCCTCGCCATCCGGAATCTCGGCACCCGTCGCCAGCACCAGCTTGTTCAGCCAGAACCAGCAGTTCTCTTGGTTCCAGCACCGCTGCGTGATGCTCTGGCCGTCATCCGTCTTCCAGACCAAATCCGCCTCCTCGCGGCCTTTATTTCCGATCACGTCCTTCACGTCCACGATGGACATGATGTACTCGCCTTCCTTGTCGATGAAGCGGCTGCCCGCCTCCTTACGATTGACCTTGAACATATTCGTTATTCTTCCGTTGTTGAATCGACCGCCCACGCGGGCATCGAAAGTTTCCTGAAACCGACACTGTACGCAGGCCAAGCATCCACTTGGCTGCACTCTTGGTAAATCTGGATCGCTCGGTCACGCAGTCGTTGACCCTCCGCAATCCACGCATCGTCCAGCCAGTACAGGCCCACCGCATACGGCGGATCCGTCTCGACCGCCACGAAGATGAACTCCGTCGTGCCAGTCAACGCCATGTAGTGCGCCGCCTGCAAGTGGTACTTGAAGTTCGACACCGTCCGCATGAACGCACGCTCCGTCGCGTCCGTCGTCGTCTTGATGTCGATGATCCGCTCACCGTCGATGTGATCCACCCTGGCCTTCAGCGGTACCGGACTTTCGTTGAAGTAGGACACCTCGGTCGCGCCCTTCTTCAGCATCGGCCCGACAGGTGAACGCATTACTGCATTGCGGATCCCAAGTGCCGCTTGGTAGTCGGCAGATTTGACGGCGATCTTCGAGTCGAACTCGATGGCAGCCTTCCATTCCTTTCCGGCTTTGGTGCGGAAGTCGATGTCGTCCGGTTGCTCGACGTACTTCCAACTGAACACATCCGGCTCCAGCGTGGCCGTGTGCGCCAGTGTGCCGAACGCCATTGCTGGCGTCTGTTGGTTCTGCGACTTCATCCAAGCCTGATAGTGCGCTGGGCTCCGCAGCAGTTCGCTCATGCCACTCTTGGAGAGATGCGGCTTCGCGTGGTATGTTTCGGCAGGCATTTTGTCGATGCGAATGGTGGTCATGGATTGGACTCCTTGGCTTTGAATGTCCGATTAAAAACAGCATACTCAGCATCGGTCATTGGAAGCTCCACAAGCCACTTGCATTCCTGTCGCTCACATGGGTCAAGGCCGCGCCCCAAAGATGCCGCAACTGCATCCCCAGCCTTTTCCAACCGCCTCAATCGGGGCAGTAGGTTGGCGTTCTCCGCTGCAAGCTGGTCGTTGCGGGCTTGAACCATAGATGGCGATAGGTCGTGTGCATGAAGTTCCAGTTCCTCCTCCAGCCTCTTGATCCGCTCGTTCGCTGCGGCGAGTTCGCGTTCGAGTTTCTTCATCTCTCCAGCCATGTCGTAAAGGGTTGTTTTGGAGAAATAAGCCGCATCCGTCCTTGGCGTGTCGCTCACGACGCCACCTCCTTGTTCAAGTTTTCGCCGCGTGAATTGAGAAACAAAAGGACCTCAGCATCCGTCATCTCATTAACGATGCGCTCCGCTTCCGAAACCGAATCCATGGCCTTTCTAAGAATGGCACGCATTCGATTGAAGTCAGTCGGATCGATCTCAACACAAACATCCGCTCGGTCGGCGCCAAGCTCAATTTGGCCACGCCTCTGTCTGTATCCAGCGTTCACGACGCCACCTCCTCGCCATCTTTCACGGTAGCCGCCGGCACCGAATCCAGCACCTTCTTCAGCCACGCTTCCGTGTCCCGAAGGATCACACCGGTCAACCGGGGCTCCAGATCCCGGAACGTCTGGCCAGCCTTCAGGGCACCCTTTCCAATTAGGTACTGGTTCACCACCGCCTCATGCGGCTCCAGCGCACGCTCCAGCCTCTCCGTCAGGCTAAACTCCGATTCCGGAACCTTTGGCGTCACGTTCACCACCTCCGGCTTCGCATCCACGACAGCCTTCCCATTGTCGAAGTCCGACAGCTCCTCCGGCGTGTAGATCCCAAACACGATCTCCGGAGCCAGCAGCCGTACACCCTCGGAAATGCACCGAGCCGTCAGCATCTGCCGAGGAAACTTCCGCCAGTTGTCCTTCAGCTTCCCGTTCGCACCAACCGCCACTCCGCTTTCCGTGTGCTCCTTCAACGTATGGCTGATCGCCACCGTCTGCCCGCGATGCGTGAACTCCACGGTCACACGCTCGTTCGTCCGCTCCTTCCACACGGCCTTCCCTCCGCTCATCTGGAACTTCGCCAGCATCGCGTCGGCCTTCATCGACAGCTTCCCGTCGATCATGTGGTAGGTCTTCTGCAACTCCAACGGAGGCTTCCCCTCCGTCAGGCATTGCATGGCCAACACCTGGCCCTGTTCCTTCTTGGTGCAGCCAAACAATCCGCTGAAGGCGATCATCTCGCCCAGCTTCTCGATGGCCTGCAACGGGTCTTGGATCTTCTGGTACACGTCCAAGGACGAACCAGCACTTGTGGCAACTGTCATTTGCGTTTCACTGTTCATTTGTCAGCCTTTCAATTTCACGACAACCGCAGTATTCGCTTCGGTGTCAATTTCGATGGTTACGTATTCTTCGCACTGAATCCATTGTTCGCATTTTTGAGCAATAACTTCGTGTCGCTTGTCTTCAAGCAACGCCTTCTCACTTTCGTTGAGTCCAGTGATGCTATAGATTTGGTTGCTAACAGCTTCACGAATGGATCTGTAAACGCCATCAGGATCCTTCAATGTAATCCTAAGTTTCATTTGCTTCCTTTTTCTTCTTCTTCGCCCAAGGGTTGAACTCTTGGGAAATCACTTGGATGTCCAGAAACGACGCCACATCGGCTTCGCTCAGGATGATCTTCGCCCCAACACGGCGATGCGGCACACCGCCTCGGCGGATCTTGCGCTTGATCGTCTCGGGATGGATCCGCAAAACCTCTGCGGCCTCCTGTACGGTGTAGAACTTCATTCAATGCCTCGCGTTTTCAGGTATTCGGAAATTTCTATGGCCATCTTTTCAGATTCAGAACTGACTGAGCTAAACGCAGCCAACTCAACGTTCCTGCTCCATTTTCTGGAATCGTTTGCGTGATCTCGGAACAAGGACGCCCGCAGTTTTAACCGCTCCCGCAGCCCCCGCAGGAACTCCAAGTCCGGGTTCATGTTCGTTTTCATTCAGTTGTTAGAGAGAACAGACGAAAGTGGCGCTTCCTGGATGCGATACGATGTGCTTCCGTCGTAATATCCATTCGAGTCATTGATGTGCTTCAAAACAATGGCTCCAGTTTCCGTCCTAAACTCAACGTTCCAAAGGCTCAACGAATCTCCGTCACAATCAAACGCTTGCCTGCAAGCCGCACGCGGATCGTCTGTGTTTTCTATTCCTTCGGCAACGTCAACCAGCGGGCCGCGCCAGTCTCCACGAAAATCAATTCCGTAGTACGTGGACAACGAGCAACAATCGCCTTCAACAGAGCAAAAAACAGACGTTCCGTCATCAAACCAAATCGTAACTGACCCGTCCTTCAGTAGCGCCCTGCTGATCGTTTTCCCAATCAGCGGACGAATCGTTTGTAATAAGTAATGTTTCATTCGTTCACCCACTTCCCTTCTGCCCGCAAAATCGCCTCGATGTACTCCTCCTCGTTCGCGTCGATGCAGTCGAAATCCGACACCAATGCCACGTCCAGTTTGTTCCGCTTGATCTCAGGCACACGGCCCTTCCGACCAACAGCCACATGCAGCGCGTTCATGAAACGCACCCGCCAGGCTGTGTCGTTGCGGCGCGCCCTCAGCACGCATTTTACACCAGCCATATCCAGCCAGCCCAAATAGCCGGAATCATTCTGCTCCACCAAGTCTGTAAAAGCCCACATGTTCTTCTCGTTCATTTGTTCTTCATCGAAATTGGCTGGCTGGCGGGACGCTCGCGGGTTTCTAAGCCGCAACACGCTAGCTCACGCATACGACAGTCATCCCTTTGACCATCGCCCCGCCAGCCTCTGACCCTCGGACACAGCCAAGCCATTCCATAACCCGCTGCACCCGATCCCCAACATCAGGTTGGGAAAGTAACGGACGGTGGCGTAGCAGCACCACCGTCCACAATGCCCGCCAGCAGGTCGTCGCACCGTTCGGCCTACCTGCCGACTACTCAGACACGCCGCCTAGGGCCTCCGCTGAACGTGTCGGGAAAGTGGATGGGGATTTCACGCAGCCGCCGCGTTTGCGGCGAATACCGTTCCACACGCGCAAAGGGAGCGACCCTTCCGCCATGCGTCTATCCCGAAATTGAATGGCCGTCGCCCGTCGTAGTCCACTTGCTGATGGGAAATCAGCAAGACTCGCGTTGACAATCACGGCCAAATTGGTGAGCGCGGCAGGATTCGATACCTGCAAAATGGCTTTACGACTCTACTGGAATCCTACTCAGGTGTTCGTTCAAGTATCCATTCTACCTGCTGTGCGTCTATCTTCCGCCACGCGCTCAAAATTCAAAGATCGGTCGGTCATGCCGGATGCGTCGTCACCGCACCGCTAGGAGTGCCCTAGCCCCAGTCCACCTGAAGTCTTCGGCGGCAAACCCTATGAACCACTACATATGCACCAACCGTTGCGCCAAACAGTCTGCCGCAACCAAAAGTTGCATCAAGTCTTTTTCGCAAAATCTTTCAGTTGAACCTTTCCTGGTAGTCCAGCCCGCACTCGCCACACACGTACCTGCCCGGCGCTCCGTTCAGCGCAGAACTCCCGCACGCATCGCAGCAGCCCATCCACATCCGCCGCTCCCAAGGCTTCTTCTCGCCAGCCTTCTTCGTCTCCCGCTCCCGCGCTTCGGACTCGTCCAGCATCCGACGAAACTCCCGCGACTGATGCCCTGGATTGCAACCCAACTGCGGTCCCTGCGGGGCCTTAGGCTCGTCTTCGTGGGCCACTCCCCCGTCTTCCTTGTCCGATTTTTTGCCAGCGCGGACCAACGCCTTGACCTCCTTCTTCAGCTTCCGCATCTCTGCCTTCAAGGCAGCAACGTCCCGCTCCAGCGCCATCAGTTCGCGTCGGAACTTGCGCTCCTTCTCCTGCTCCTCGCTCGGCGTCCAAAAGCATCCCGCCCACGTCCTATCCACGTTGTCAAAAACCAGCACTTGGCTTCGCCGGTTCCGCATCGAATTGAACGCCTTCAAGGCTCGATCCATTTCGCACCCAAGCACCTCGCGGATGTGGGCCAAAACCTCCGACGCCTGCGGGTCCCGATCATGCCGCTTCGGTGGCATCCGATGGAACCGCGCACGCAACGACATGTCCCGATTGATCCTCAATTCTCCTGTTTCGCTCATACTTTTTCACCCGTTGTTTACCAGCAGTCTATCTTGATCCATTTCACACAGAACTCATAAATGCTCACACAGCACCCAACAAGCGTATTTTTTGTTACCCAAACCTCACCATGGCACCTACTGGTATCCCCTAAAGGGAATACAATATTCCCTTAAAAGGGAATAGTTTCTGCGAAAAGCCTTTCGCCCCCGCTTGGTGCGGGGCGCGGCTTCCGCAGAAACAACCCCTTCCAGCCATCCAGCCGCTCGGGAACCACGGAAATCGGGTCCAACCAGCAAGCAGGAATGGCTCGCGCTGCGCCGGAAACGGCCCGCCAAGCGTTCGGGCGCCCCGAATCACATCGAATTACGTTGCGGGGCTTGCGGGGCATTTTAGAGCGTCCGGCGACTAGGCCGAAAACCAGCACGTTTTGGCACCAATGTTCCCAGAAGCTCACTTTCGCTTCCTTTCCACTTACCATGACCACTTCTAACAAGCCCCAACGTGTCCGGCTCAAACGTCACCGCATGGAACTCCAGCATGTGCCGCACGTACGCGCCCCACGACCTGAACCCCAACTCCCGCCCGCGCTTCTGCATCGCGAGCAGAAACCCGTACTCAATCTCGAAGCTCGTTATCACCCGGTTCTTCATCGTGGCCCACTCCAATGCCAATACACGTCCACATCCTCCTCCACACGCGAATCCACCACGCGACCGCGACAATCCATGTCCGCACATACCTGATCCCGCATCGCATAGGCTTCGCCCATCGAATCCGCCCACAGGACATCCGATGTCCAACGCTTCCCGTCCCATCCCTTCACGTCCGCCCAGCCCATTTCCGTCTGAATTTGGACCTTGAAACGCCTCACGCGGACGCCTCCAGCCGCTCGTGTTCGCGGCACGCTTCGCTGTCCACCATCCGAACGGCCTCCCGAAAGCCCTGCTCGATTCGCGCCGCCTTCCCCGGCATCAGCAGCGCCAGCCTCTCAGCCTGCCCCTGCAATCGCCACAAATCCGCCAAGTAGGGCGCGAGCACCTCCGCCTTCTTCGACTCCGTGTTGTGCGACACAACCTCAACCCAGCACGGAAGCTCGTAGCCATCCCCGCCACAGCACGGGCAATCCTCGTCGCACCCACCGCCTTCCCCGTCGCCAAGCTCGCACGGCATCCGCAAAATCTCTTTCCACGTTTTCATTCGACCCTCACCCACCTTTCCAGCAAATCCACCACAGTCGTCTCCCAACTCAGAACGTGGCCATTCCACAAAGGAGCCTCCAGACATACCCGGTCCCCATCGCACGAGACAACCCTCATGGAGAAACTGAACCGCACGTCCTCCTTCGGACTCCACCAGGTGCCGACTTCAACCGATTCAATCCCGGTTTTCATTGCAGCCCCTTTCCACCCACACGTTCCTCCCTCGCCTTCGCACGCAACAGCCGCTTCCGCAGCCGCACACGCACACGGTTCCGCTCCACACGACGCTCCCACGTCGCCGGGTTCTCCCACTCCTCCACTATCTGGCCGCCACGCTTCTTGTACTCTCGGAAACGCTTTCCGTCGGATCTCACGTCGCCGTGCTTGAACAGTGTTTCGATCATGGTCTCAGGTGTCGTGGTTAAGGCCATGGCAGGTATTCAGGGAGATGCGGGTTCACCTTCTTGGACCTGTCGCCATTCCACCAGTCGGCAAAATGCTCAAGATCCACACGGATGAAGTCCTTGAACTGCTCAAACTCGGAAAACGTCCTGATTCCAAGCGTGTCGCACCACTCAACGTCCAAACGCTGCGCCCGAATCTGGTCTGCACACTGTTTGCATTTATCAACAAACCGCTGCGAATCCGGCTCAAGATACCTTTCCGACTCCATCAACTTCACGTGAACCCGAGACGCAGCCAAGTCCCAGCGTGCCCGCTTTGAAGCTACGTGAATGTTGAAAATCGGAACGCCAACAAAGTAAAAGCACCGTTTCAAAAAAGATTCCCGTTTCATGATTTGTTCTCCTTTAACCGCTTCACCAGTTCATCTGCATATCCGGCCGCAGCCTTTGCGCTTTCTTCGCACGAAGACGAATTTGCGCCACCATTCCCAATCAGCGCCTCTAGCGACTCTCGGGCAACCAAAACGCGTAGATATTCCCAGTCGATTTCATCGCCCTTCGGAGATTTCGCCTCGGCGTCACGCAAGGATTCTTTCATCCCATCAATCCTGCCGTCAGAAAATCCCCAATTGTACCAGACTAGCGCCGACACCGCGAACGTAACCGAACACAGAACACCAACATCAAAAACACTCATTGTTTTTTCTCCTTTCCTGCAATCACGCGCACCGATTCCTTGTCACGAGCCCAGGTTTCAACCAAGGCCATAGCCTCCCGAAACCTCCGGTCCGATTCCAAATACCGCTTCCCCGCGTCGAGAGACGCCTTGGCCCGCCCCTTCGCAGCCTGGAAATCCGGACACGGATCGTCCCCCAACTGCCCAAGCGCCCAGTCCAACGCGTCCACAAGTTCACGGGTTGTCACGATCCCACCTCCAATCTCCCACGGTTCGGATAGCTCGACACAATCAGCCGGAACTGGTCCGCGCTGATCTCCTCCACCGTCGCGTTTTCCAACGCAGGGAAACGCAACCGGGCATCCTCCGCACTCGAACCGTCCACTACAGGACGGATCCACGTCTGCGTTCCCTTCACGCGACCGATCACGCGGAACCATTTGCAGGGGGTCACTTGGCACCGCCCTCCAGACCGCTCCACGTCCTCCGGATCGTCCCATTCATGCCCAAACGGTTTCCACGGCCCCAGGTTATGCTTCGCTTTCTCGTTCATTTGGTTCCTTTCTTCGCGGCATGATCGCCGCCCACTGACCCCACGGTTTCCCGGGAGCCAGGGAGCGGGGGTCAATAGCGCCCGAACTCCGCCAGCTTGCCACGCGCTTCGTTGAACGCCTTTTCTGCCTTGTCCACATCGGCGCGGAGGCGTTGCACCTCCTCAACCGTCCAGTCGGTCCGCATGGGTTCGGGCTGGGTTTCAAGTTCCACGTCCGCCTATCGTGACTGGGAAAC
>OGWF01000155.1_pt1 | contig 10846 bp, 10 predicted proteins | sample 1575951 | NCBI WGS metagenome assembly OGWF01 (sample SAMN07581523, study PRJEB24739) | freshwater metagenome | place: Singapore | collected 2015-01
GTTTCCCAGTCACGATACACCCACTGACTGCTTATATGAGGGGCACAGTAACTACACTTAAAATTACATACATGGCTAAAACTAACTTCTACATAACTAGGATCAACGTTGTCATTCCAGGGTTTATTAGCAATGTCAGTTATATATGGATTAGCCCAAGAATCAGCACTTTTATATATTCTGTCGCTAAAGACTTCTTGATCTTTACTATCTTCTACTCTCCAGCAATAATCGCATTCGTCCGGACGAATACCTTCTAACATCATTTTACGCTGTTGTTTTTTATACTCAGAGTTATGAAGAGCAGTAGGATTGCTTTGAATTTCGCTAACAGGAACTACATGTGTTTTGGGGTGATGACAGCTATGATTCATACCATTCTGTAGGTGCATAGTAACTTGTTTCCATTTTGCTGCACACATTGATGGACTCACAGTGTCTAACAGGTTTTTTGTTTTTATTAATCTACCTTTATAATCGTCATAATTTGACATTTACCAACCCTCGATTCGTCTGATTACTTCCATTTCAGTTACTAATGGTCCCATATTTCTGTAGTCTCTTTTATAATGTCTTTTGAAAAACTTACTTTGTTCCTTATTTAATACATCAACAGGTAAGCCTAATTTATCATGTAAACTAAAGCCTAATGTTTTAATCTGTATAGAAAGATCACTGTCTTTATGTTCTTGCCAAAGTTCTTGTATATTGTCAAACCATTGTACTTGGGTATGATCCCAGTCTGTTAACATAGTCATGTATGTACCCAAGCGAGCACCATAGATAGCCCACAAACCATTTTCAACATCTGCACCTACGTTGTGCCAAATAGTCAGATTGTCTAAGTTTCTTGTTGCAACTGTTTCTTTGAATTCATCTACTGTAGGCTTTTTACCGCGATCTAAAGACATTTTAACACCCTCTCTAAAGCCTGCTCGCCAAGCTTGAAAAGGTGTATAGTTAGGATACGTTGTGGAATAACAATCGTGCATAGCAAAGTAAGAACCTTCTCCATCTCCCATACAAAAATCAACTATTCTAGATACGTCACCTTCAGTTTGATTCTCATGTGTTCTCATGTTTGCTACATAGTCTTTAGTCCAAGAACTAATACCGCCATTACCGTATCGTAAACCGTTAATCGCGTTGATAGCTTTCCATCTAAACTGAGCGTTCTTAAACTTATCATCCTTACCAGTAAAGTCTAATTGTAGATTAAAGAAACTTTCGTCAGGTAAGTTGTCACCGTCTATTAGAATAAATCTATCAGTGTCACTGGCCTCGCCTGCTGCTTTGTGTGCTGCATCGCTGCCTTTAACACCATCAACACGTTTTGCCCATGGCACTATGTTCTTTATCTTTAACCAGAACTCTTCCTTTTGGGGCTCATCGTAAGATAGATAAATAATAGATAAATCAGCAATATCAATTATATCATAGCTCATATGTCACCATTTTCCAATTATTTACGTCACAACATTGATCGGTTACGACTATACTAACATCATACTTTGTACACGCTGTTCCTGTATCACTCGGCATTAGTTTAGATACAACACATGCTGGCGCAGTTGAAACAACTCCGTCAATAACCCTAACATCAGGTCTAGCTTGAGCAAACGTTAGTTGATCTACTACGATGTAGTTTCCAGGAAGCTTTTCACAAGTATAACAAACTACTTTTCCTTTTTCATCATAATATAATCTAAATTCAGGTTTTTCTATTTTAGGAGCATCAAATAATACGATGTATCCATCTTGATCTTTTTGCATTGATTAGCTCCTTAATAATTTATTAGCAAACGTCTTCTTGTGGTAATGAAGAGGATATAATTGAGGGACTGTTTGTATTCTTATATGATCTGATAAAACTTCATAAACAAAAGTATCAGTCCAATCTTCTGTATAGGTTCCATTAATAAACTGTTTCATGTGTACCATGCTCATGTCAGTAAATGTAGGTAACGTAGTGTTCTCAACACCTAGTATATGACTAGCAATAGCATACGCCCAATCTGTAGTTGCGATCTCATCCGTTTTACATTTTAAAATAGCACGATACTGTTCCCAATTATCAAATACATCTTTTACGATATCAAAGAACTTCTTAGCTAGATCAGATTTTTTAAAATATGTAATTGCGTTGTAACAATCAGGTAGTTTGTTGTCGTCAATAAATCTACGATATACTCTTACGTCCGATATGTCTTGTTTATAGTTTCTGATAGTAGTTGATATAACCAAATCTCTGTCTTTTAATATATCCCACCAATAACTAATATCCCGTGGAATGTACATGTCAGCTTCTAGTTTGATTGTGTATTCATATGGGCTTGCTAGGTACACTTGCCAGTCGTTAGACAACTTCCATTCACTGTCAGATTCTAGTTCACCGTATGGCAATTCTACGATATGATCAAAGTATTTTGCATAACCCTTCATTACTAAATTCATAGTAACTAGTGTAACAGATTCTTTAGGCATTACTCTTTTTATGCTTTTTGCTAAAGCAGCGGCGCACTTTACGTAATCAACTGTACTAGTATTGTGTGCTAAGATTACAAAGCCTCTATTCATGATTCACCATTTCTTTATAATTTAACAAGTCAGGAGTAAGATATTTTTTTATTTTCTCTTTTATTTCATCTGAAAGAGTATCGTACATTGACAAAAAGTCTTTACACACCTGAGGCTTAGATGAAGTAGCATTTAATACTACGTTACTTGAATTTAAATTCTCTAGTAGTTTAGGTAATTGAGCGAAGTCCCACGCGTAAATAGACGCATCATCAATGACATAGTTTTTAAATTGCACTATATCGTCCATCCAATTACCTATATGATAATTTCTTGCACCGGGTTTATTTAGTTCATGTAATTTATTATGAATAAAGCTACTTACTGTATCAGCGGTTATCGTTATATCATCATATGTATATTTTACTGAGATAGCAAATTCTTCTAATATTCCTGATCTGAATCTATCAATAGGATCTCGCAATACTATATGTAGTTTGTATCCCTCATTGTTTATCATTTCGATTAATCTATTACCAGATAGAACAGTATCAAAACAAGAATAATCACTGATTGATCTTAGCGTACAACTCCCTGTTTTCCCGTGTGATACAATTATATTGTTGTCTTTAACAAACCAGGTTAATGGGTACCCACCAGTATTAGTATTTGAGTTAAGTCTAGAAATTATATCACTACAATTAAATACATTAACAAAGTTAGGTTTATTCATAACATGAAAATCCATATCCCGTATCGTGATATATTCATTTCTTAGTTTACCTCTTACATTGTTTTTATATATTATTGTAAACATAGTATCGTTGAATGTTTGCGAATTCTTATATATAGGAGTGTTATTTCCTACGTGCATTAGACTCCACGGTATAATATGTTCTTGTTGCAATATGTGTCCGTCTACGATCCTAGCAGCAATAGTAAGTGCATAGTCATTTCTAAAAGTTGTATGAATAAACCCATGAATGTTTGCATAATGCTCGAAATTATCCTGGATCATCTTTATACATTCAAATAGGTGCTTTGCTTTTCGTGTTTTTTTAAACATAACAACAGTAGCCCAACAAGTATCAAAACTATGTGAACTAAGTGTTTCTTGTGGTAGTCCAGGCTGCATAAAATATTCAGCATGATTATGAAAACAATAATCGTCGGAGAGTTCAAACGTACTCAGTAGCTTATCAGAGTTAACAACATAATCAGTGTCTAAAAGCAAAGTTTCGTCATATGGAGTCAATTCGTATGCTTGATATCTACCCTTGTTGATCCATTGCCCCCAGTCTCTTGTATTTGATTTATCAGGGGTTACAATAATTGTTTTGTCAAACGTGTAATCGCTTTGTTTAATAGAATTCTCATCGGTTACTACGGTTACAGGCAAGTTCAAGAAATGATTAATTCTTTTAGCTGCCACTATCGCCATTGAATAGTAATCAAACCTGTCAGAGTTAAAAGCAAAAAGAATAGCACCGCGCTTCATCGCTTTGTTTCCAGCTCCTGCCATTCTTTATGCCATTCTGTCATTACTGTATCGTATGTTTTATCCAATACAGTGAGTAATTGTTCTCTATTTACTTTTACTGGGTTTCCAAAAGTATCAACGAGAACTATCTCAGACTTGTGGTTGTGAAGTAGTAAAGTAGTAATTAGTTCTGGGGTAGCACGCCATAGACCACCCTGATCGGCTACGATCAGTTTAGCGTTGTATTTTTCTGTGAGATATGCTTTTGCTGAGTTGTGAGCAAAACGGGCTTTTATATCGGTAAGTAAAGTGTTAGTATCCATCTTAATCTCTTCATTATAGTGAAGTATTTAGATAGATACTAACTTGTCGTTAAATTATTATGATCCTGTTACTGTGCCAGTAAGAGTAACAGTGCCCCATGTATTAGAGATGTTAGTAGTCTCAGGAGGAACTAGAGTTAATGTAGTCGTTGAACCAGTACCTACAGTTAAACCGTCGGGCACTTCATCCCAAACAGTATAAATTGTAATTACACTACCTGCATCACCGTTTGATCCTTGAGTTCCGTTTGATTTGGCGATAAAACGAATAAAAGAACTCAAATATCCCGAAGGTCCGGTAGAAGCAGTTTGAGTGAATATGTTTGCGTTAGACGTAGTAAGAGCATAGTACCCTTTATTTGCGTCAATAGTGGGTGAGTTTCCTCCTCCACCTATTTTCGTAACGCCATTATATGACGTTCCTACTACAGTGATGGTTCCTGCACTAGGGGCGCTCAATGCTACTGTTCCCACATTAGAGCACAAGTTAGTGAACAATAAGTTAATACCTGCTGCGTTATTTGCATGAGATACTGTCATTTTTAATTGGCCGCCAGAATTAAAAAAGTATCTTGCAGCGTCACCATTAGCAAATGTTGCAGTGTGTGTAAATGTTACTGAGTTAGTCCAAGCACTACCATAGGTAGCGGAATTAGAAGTGGTTGACGATTGTGTTGCGGCATTTAATCTATTTGTGTAAATTGTTTGTAAGTTTGTAGGTATTGCGGCTACATAAGTAACAGGACCGCCTGTAGTAGGAGCAGTAACACTTGTTATGGATGATCCTTGGTGCGCTGCTGCATTCGCTGTCTTGGTTACCAAGTCATTCCAACTACTAGCAGCAACTGTAGAACTTACAGTAACGTTAGCAACTGCTGTTTGTCCGTAACCTGCTGAGCCACTTCCTGTAGCCCAAGTAGCATTTAATGTATTAGCAGTTGCCGTTGGATTACCTCCCACTAACGTATTGAAATCTGTTGCTTGAATCGATCCAAATTGAGCGTATGACATTGTTTCCTACCTTATTTTATTACACAAAGTACTAATTTTTCTTCTTCTGCATGATTAGTTTCTAATGCAACACCAAAGCTGCTAACACTCGTAGCTTTCTTAGCTGCACCGTTACCAGCAGTAGTTATCCTGTCGCCCTTTTCAATAGGGCCTGTAACTCTAACTTTTACTCGACCAATCAATGCAACCGCTGGATGAGAAAGATCACTGCCTGCTTCAGCATTCATCAAGAATGCGTATGTTTCAGAGATTACACCTAGTACATATTGAGTTTCGTCTGAAGCATCTGCTACAGTTATTTCCTTTTCTCCGCCCACTCTAACTACTGTACCCACGGGGTGAGGTTGATCGATTTCATATCTTTCTGCTAAGTCAGCGTATGTAGCTTGTAATCTAGAACCAGTGGTTAAAGTCCAGTTACCTGTGATATTACCTTGTGTTGTATTTGCACCTGTTGTTAACGTCTTGCCGTTAAACACTGCGTTAAATGATGTTGAGTTACCGACATTGCCTGCGTATGTGGGCAAATATGCCGCTACGTTTGAATTGCCATATGAACCAGCAAAGTTTATAGCAACTCCGTTGGCATAGTAATAGTTGTCAGACAAAATACCATACGTAGAATTAATTGCTAAATTTCCGCCAGTAATAACCAATGCGTTGCCACCAACACCGCTGCCATTTAATGTCCATGCTCCTGTGATATTGCCGCTGGTTGACGGTGCACCAGTTGTAATTTCAGTAGTAACAGTATTTGCTATTGTGGTAGTGCCAGTTAAGTTAGCATTAGCGATATTGGCGCCAGCAGAGATATTTAAATTAGCTCCGACAAATGTATCTGCGGTAATTGTATTAGTAGCCGTTATGTTATTAGCATCAATATTTCCAGTTACAGTGATTGCACCGAACGTAGTGCTACCACCACTTGATGTAGATGTTAATGATAACCATTGTTCTGCGTTAATCTCACCATCTTGAGGACATACATAAAGTGTACTATTATTGGTGTTGAACCAAAGTTGACCTCTGATGGGATTAGGAGGAGGACTACTATCAGCAAAGTTTTCTAATACATGAACAAAGTTCGTGTCTTGTGATTGTCCATATCCTGCGTAATTTCTACCAGGCAGTGCTAGTGATGTACTAGTAGTATTAATTGTACCGTCAGCAATAGTAGTTAATACTGTGCCATCACTTTTTATAATGGTATATGCCATAATCTTTTATAAACTCCAAGTATTCTGTATTTATCTTAAATAGTAACCAAGTTAGTGATGCTTTGAATTCTAACCGTATAATCTATTTGTATCTGTCTGTTTAACGCTTTTTGTACTGGGTGAAATATAACGTGAGTAAGCAATCTAGTAATCACATTACCGTTAGCATCTGTGCCATAATTAGCCAATAACCCAAGTTCATCAAACACATAACTTGAATCAGTTTGTGTACTATTGTCAAACGCTGCTTGTCCAGGTGGTTCACCGTAATCTAACAAACACTGAACTAAAATGTCGGTATACACTTTGCCAGTAGTGTGGAAAACAGTCATCTTGTTTCTAGTAGGATCTAAGTTGAATACACTAGTGTCGTCTACTATTTTCGCGTATGTTTGATTGTAAAGTGCTGCGTTTTGACCAGTGACATTAGGAGGAAGATAAGTAATTACGCCTGTTTGATCGACAGATGCTCCGCCATTACCAAATGCCATTTGATATATCTCACCGTATCCTCTACTGCTTAGTGTGTCAGCAATGGCTTCGGACATCGTTTCAAAATTTATCTGGTTGTCTTTTTCTACAAAAATTTCACCGTTGTTTGGGTCGTATACTTTTATAAAACCCCTAACAGACAACGGAATATTTATAATACTCATATAGTTTTCTCTTGTTTTTTTCTTCTGCCGCCGCCTTTACCGGCACCGTGTTTAATACTCGTCCATCCGTTTCTAGACTCATAAACTTCATAATAATTAACATTATATTCTCTACACCATGCTCGCAGGGCTTTAACTTCATGAACTGTTCCCTCAGGTGTTGTTACAGTCCATACAAGTGCGTTATGGTTCAGTTCTCCAGTACGTTGCGAAGACATTAGTTCTTTAGTTGAATCAGTAGCTTTTCTCCCTAACTTCTTCTGTCGCATTTTTTCTCTGGCTAATTCAGACTTGACACTACCTGTTCTATGCTCTGATATCTTCTTTCTGTGTTCTTCACTTCTGGGGTTTTTGTGTTTTACCCCTTTTGGGCTCCCACCAGGACCGTAACGATCACTTTTATTATAATAACTAGGGTCATCTTTTACGTTGCTGGGTTTTAAAAACTGATCGGCTTCAATTTTTCGTAATTCTTTGTTATCGATAGTTTCATAGTACTTGATTATCGTCTTCTTGAATTTATCTTTACCTAACGACAATATATCACTTTTTAAGTCTTTATTAGAACCATAGTATTCAGGGTCATCATATTGATCACTGCCTATATATCTCCACGGCGATATACCTAACTCTTTGTTATGCAGGTTTTCAGTTATATATATACAGGGCATTAATTATCTCCTCGTTGTTGAACCAAAACTTCTGTAGTATTTGGATCAAAAATTTTTATACTCGATGAGAAGTAGAATCCACCCACTTCATTTGGCTTTCTAGTGGATTCTACTTCTTTATTATCTTTTGGCTCTTTTTCATTCATCTCTTTATTTATCATTCAATAATATCCGTATTTAAGAATTCAGCAGCAGCAGTTTGACTGATTTGTAAAGGATCACCGTCTGCTACATTAAATACATTAGAATTCCAAGTTTGATTGTAGTAAACATCATTTAAACGATTAGCTGACAACAATCCATATACTTCAGTGTATGTAGAAATTAACGGTTGCTTACTAGTACCGTTAACTCCTCGTTCTAAATTGCTTAATGTGTTGTTATCAAAATCAACTGCTCCAAATCTTATTTGCTCACCGTTTATGTAAACAGTATTACCTTCAAGTATAGTAATAGTAAGTTGATCACCTGTAGTAATATAAGCACCTGCAGTTATCTTTAGAGTAGGTGATAAGTTTTCAACTACTACTTGATAATCATCACTTGATAATAATTGATTTGTAGTTTGATTAAACACAGTTACACTAGTAATTAGACGCTTGTCTGCTGATAGTCCGATATAATAGAATCCAGAATCTACCGCAGGTGTAGTTTCTGTTTGAACAATTGTTCTAGCCAATCGTGAAACATCATCAACATAAATTTCAGTACTCAAGTCTTGTATTGGTTGTGTCAACCATGTTCTAGTTCCAGTGTTAGCTCTATACACACTAGCTATACCGTTCTTGTTAACAAAGTTTAAGTATATTTCTTCATCAGGTGAAGCATATGGCATCATACTTGTTATTACAACTTCATCTCCGTTAGCAATGCTAGTAAGAATACTTAGTTCGTTATTTTCATTAATTACCAAGCTTGAAGAAGGAACACGATATCCATTTACAGTTACCCACAAGCGATCAGTGTTTACTTGATCCCAAACAGAAGTAATTGTGTATGAACTTGCAATCCAAGTATACCCATCACCGATATAATTTGATACACCAGTAACTGGGTAGTTTATAGCGCCTACCGCAGGATCATAACCAGTGTATCCTAAGATACCTGTTTCATATAGATCAAATGTTACAGAATCAATAATCTTAGCGTAGTAAGTATTGTTGTTTAACTGCACTGATCCTAAGGTTCCGTCTATTCTTACAACATCGTTTTCAGAGAATCCGTGTGCAGTGTTAGTAGTCACGCGAGTTGTGGGGGTTCCACCAACTACAACTTGCATTGCTCCAGTGCCGCCAGCAGTTACAATAACTGAACCGTTTTCGTCTTTAATCTTGAATACAGTAGGACTAACAATCGTATCTACAAAATAAACAGTTCCATCTGTTAATATATTGGCGTCGAATGATGTACCTTTAAACTGAACAGTTGAATTGACTACAAATCCAGTAGTACTGTCTACTGTTATTTCATTAGGAGCTCCAGCAGTAGAACTAGTTGCACGAGTAGTAGCTAATGGAGGCGTAATTTCAGTAGAAATACTTTGAATAGAAGATACTACTTCAGTTGATGTAACTGTAATAGACTGTGTATTCAAATACTGACGCTGTGTATCATTAAATGTAGTTACAGCAATCACACTGTTTAGCCCAGGTGTTCCACTAAATGTGATAGTATCTAAATTAGAATCAATCGTATAATCTGCTGGTACCACTCGCAACCCGTCTATCTCAACAATTGCATCGGTTACGTTATCTTTACCAACAAAGTTAGTTAGAGTGAACACAGTGTTTGCGCCGTCACCTAGAATGATTTGTGTTTCTGGTATAGAATATCCATACTGTATTGGATCAGTTTCACCAAATATAGTATAAGCCAAATAGTCATCAGTTGAATTATATGGTTCTGCAAAAATTAACTTAGCAGAAACATTGTTATCGGCTAATCCTATAGCATAATCGTTTGATACAAACATAGAAGTACCAGTTGCATCACTTAATACCTTTACTGATCCACCTTGAGTATCACTTATTGTAAACTCAGTGTCGTTTATAACAGTTTTTACATAGTAAGTAGTCATAGGCAGAATGTCGTTGCCGAACATACACTGACAGAACTTAATAGGACTGTTTTCGATCAGTTTGTTTGCTCCTGCAACTACTACGATAGCGTTGTTACTAGACTTGGTGCTGATAGCGGTACTTGTTGTTCCTATTAAAAGTTTATTACCATTGTGATACACTAATGGATCTGACCATACACTTCCTTCAACTTGAATTAGCATTGAGCCTAATGCATTGCTAAGAGCAAAGATAGGGCCTGCAACTCCATTCACTGTAGTTTCAGAAATAGTGATAGTATCACCAATATAGTCAATTGACTTAACGTAGTATTGTTTGTTTGCAACAATACCACCAAATACTGATCCAAAGAATCTAATAGGACCGTTCAAAATCAAGTCGCCGACGTTATCACATACAATAGTATCTGATGCTGCAACAGTTTCAGTTGCTTCTATGTCTGCACCTGTAGTAGGTCTTATAGCGCCACTACCAGCGAATAAAGATGCTGAGTAGTTGCAGTTTAAAAATATTTCGTTGAAACCTGTACCAGTATTGATTCTGATAGGATCAGTTTTTGAATTAGAACGCACCAACTGATCACCGTTACCAGTTTCATAAACATCTATTCTTAAAATGTCTTTGACTGGAGCATATGTTAATGCTGCATCTAATACAACCACATTGTTTATCCAATCGATAGTGTAATCAATATTTTCATAGATCGTAGTTGACACACCAGTAGTACCATCAATCACAGCTACGAAAATCTCAAATGGATACTGAGTAGCGTTATTGAAACTATATTCAACTTGGGCAGGGAACTCTGGTTCTAGTTCCAACGATATTACTTTAAACCCAGTGTGCGCGTATTCATCTGCATCCGTATCGTGACTGGGAAACAGATCGGAAGA
>OGWF01000156.1_pt1 | contig 10825 bp, 14 predicted proteins | sample 1575951 | NCBI WGS metagenome assembly OGWF01 (sample SAMN07581523, study PRJEB24739) | freshwater metagenome | place: Singapore | collected 2015-01
GCGAATAGGCCGACTGTCATTGAAGCTAGTTTAAGCCACATTTCAATGTCGGCAAGACTCAGAGCAGCACCAAGAAGGGCGGCAACAGAGCCAAGGAACGGTTGGTGATCGTGATTGTTCATTACCACCAGTTGATCGGAGTTGTTGGGAAGGTCACATTTGTGCCTGCCGTATGAGATGAAAGATTAGTTGCAGAAGTTGCACTGAGGTTTCCTGTTCCTCCTCCAATTACACCAATGCGGCAAGTTCCATCGTTGGTTGAAATCGTTCCAGTGTTTGCATAAACACTTCCAGATGGATTGTTTGTGACAATCGTGGCATTATTTGTTGAAACGATTGAATCATTGCTTGTCACCGTTCCTTGGTTACTAGTAATCGAGCCAGAGTTAATTGTGACGACACCACCGTTATAAGCAAGTGTGAAGCCACTATGAACAGTAGCAATAGTTCCATAGTTGTTGTCAATGCTGACATACAGATTTGTCACAGTGTAACCTGCTGGAATATCAGCAATTTGGTACTCGTTGACAGTACTACCACCATTGTAACGAGTTGAAATTGTGCCGCTGTTTGTGACAACATTTCCATAATTGTCAACAATTAGTGAACCAGATTGGTTGTCGGTTACAGTTGCACCAACTTGGTTAGAAGTTATAGTAGCACCGTTTTTATTATTGGTTACAGTTCCAAAATTAGCTGAAACAAAAGCTCCAGACTCATTGTCGGTCACTGTTCCTTGGTTGTCGCTAACTGTGCCTGAGTTTGATGTGACAACTCCTGATGGATTGTTTATTACTGTCCTTGATGAGACATTGTTAGACAAAACTCCATTAACATAAAGTGTGGAATAGCTAAAATTACTTGTTGAGCAAGTCTGTCCAGCGTCAATGTAGCAATCATCGAACGAACTTGGCGTGTAACCATTTGTTCCCGATCCACCAGAATTATCCCACCAGTTGTTGGTGTTGAAAGGGTCTTGGTCTGCTGCGGAGTCGTAGAAGTATAGATTCATTATGCGAACTCCAGGTTAGATGTGAGCAACCAAGCACTGCCAGAGTAGAATAGCTTCAGTCTACGAATGCTTCCAGAGGCAACTGTTCCAATGAAAATTACACCAGTTGGCACAGTGATGCCGCTAAGAGTAATTGTCCTAGCTCCACCGCTTGCGGTAAGCTGCACGGACATCTCCATACCCTCAACAGGGTTGCTTGGCGCAGCGAGAGTGATGTCTCCAGTCAGAGTTGCCTTCTGAGCGACTCCATTTGCTGCATCGAGAGTGACCGTAGCGGTTCCCGTGTTGCCGTAGTTATAGACGGCATTGATGACGGCTCGAACAGCAGCAGCATTAGCGGCTTCAGTCAAAGAAGCACCAGTTGCGGTCAGGGTGAACTTGCGGTCAGCACCAGATTGCGTTCCGTAAAACAAGCCACCAGTGGCAGCGGTTGCAGCCGTAAGGCTTGCTAGAGTTGAGTTTGGCATGGTTAAGAGATGATCAGTTTAGAGGTTCCATCAGCAAGCAAAAGGAAGCTAGACCCATCTGCCAACAGCAGAAAAAAGTCAGTAACAGGAGGCGGAGGATTGCTTTTTGCAATTCCAACAGAGTTTAGAGATAGAAAGCTTCCTAGAATCATGTCTGATTAAGGCAGCTTGTATGCACGAACCTTGCCACTGGTAAGGGTAAAGGCAGTGATGCCAAGACCGTTGTAGATAACAGTGCCAGCAGGGATGGCGAAGCCAGTCATCACATCACCAGTCTTGCCATTTTCCGTGAATGCGCTAAAGGTAGCGTCAGAAAGGACTTGAATGGCATAGAACTTGCCAGTTACAGCATCGGTTCCAGTTTCAACGACTACTCCGTGACAAGCACCAGCAGCACCAGTGATATTTACATTGTTAAGCATGATTTTATTTGGTTAATAGGTAAAAACTTGCATTCTGCGAACCTGACCTTCACTGCGAAGAACACGATCAACCTGCATCATTTTTGCAGCTTCCGCTTCTTGCTCAGCAAGTGCAGCAGAATCAAACTGAGACTCAGAACGCAGATAGTCAGAAAACACTCCACGAACAAGCCAATCAGCGGTAAAGTATGGAATCTCAACCTTGCTCCACTTTGCAGCGGCAGTGTTTGGGCTTTCGCCTTGCGAGGTTGCTGCCAGGCAGGTGTAAAAGTTGCCAGTGCTGGCAGAAGTAGAGGAAGGCAAGTAGCTACCTGAGTTGGTTCCAGTGTCAAAATAAACCTGTGCGCCAACAGAGTAATTTGCGGTTCCGCTAAACGGTTCACCGAATAGGTTGATCACAGGCAAGCGGTACTCAATGAAGACTGGATCAACGGAGTCCATTACAATCACTCTGTCGTTGGTTCCGTCATTGTCCAAGTACCAGCGGACATTCGTTGCCCTTGAGGTCACCCTGGGATTGTATCGGTAAACATTCAGAATGTCTCCAAATCCAGCAGGGATGTTTACATACCTAATGTTGTCAACATCGGTCAAAACCGATTGCTGCGAGATTCGGCAAATATCAGGCCAAGCCTCTTGTTCCCAAATGTCAGCAATTCGTTGGTTTGAAAAGTCACGAACCATGCGAAATGTCGAATCCTGGATGACAGTGCGATCCATTCCGCACAATGTCACTGCCCGATAGAGAATCTCGCTGAAGTCAGTGGTTTTCACGCAAACACCTTACGATACTTTACATTCCGTGTCGAGCTTTCTAGTCCAGAAGTCCAGCCAATCGAAATCTCTTTAGTTCCTCCCGAATTAACTTTGCAGTATGGATTAGCTTTTGCGTAGTCTTTCCGAAACTGCTTGTCATTCCAACAATCGTAACCAAGACGCTGCCCCCAATAGTGGAATGAATCAGGGTCAATTCGCATCTCAAGTTGGCCAATTCCGTCAATTGACTTGGCTTTGCGTTGGTTAAGTTGACCAACTGCTTGCGCGTTAGCCTCTGCCATCACCTTCTGAAAGTTCCAACCCGTTCTAAATTCACGAATCAACTGATCGTGAAGTTCATCGGGGATTAGATCAATCATAGGGTGACGGCAGAGGGGTGTTACGCGATGCTAGTCTTACGAGGCGGCAGCAAACTTGCCCAGGCCAAGAGGATTCTTGACCACCAGGCCAGCCACAGCCTTAATCAGGCGGGCAGGGCCACCACCAGCATCAGGAAGTTCCGTCACTTCTGGCATATTGGTATAGCGAAGTTCCAACAAGTCCATGTCCAGCACATAACCACGGAAGGCGTTAGGCAGGAAGGTGGAAGGATGCAGGCGCAGGCTACCAAAGTCACCGTTGAACACATCAACCGAGGCGGAATACACATCGGAGGAAGCGTCACGGTTCAAGGTACGGATGCTCTGATACTGGTTGGTTCCAGAAGCGGTGGTCGTGTACAGCAGATTGCTGAAAGCACGCTTGAGGCTAGTTCCAACCACGGTGTCATAGGTCTTGAACTGACCAGTCTGACCGTAGATGCTGGTCAACACGCCTTGGGCATCGGTTTCAGCGAAGGAACCAGTGGCAGTGGTGTTGATGCTGGCCGAAGGAGTGCGGAAAGCAGAGGGGACAGGGTTAAGAGCCTGCGCACCGTTCTGAATCCAGCTTCCAAGACCACGGGTGAGGTAAGGAACCGTACCGTTGTCTGCCTGCATATCATTGTCAGAGCTAACAGTAAGCTCCATGTCACGCTTCAAGAGCTTGATGCCCTTGGCGATCATGCCAGCGAGTTCATCGCGCAGACCTGCAACGATGGAAACATCAACAGCCAGAGGCGAAACGCGGATAGCGCGTTGGAACACCTGGATGTAGTTGTTGATCAGCGCACGACCACTGTTAAGGTTTTCATAGCTGGAAACATCCACACCGTCAACGCTGCCAGTGCTGACAGGAGAAGGCATATTATCCGCCTGCCACTGGAGCAGGGTATTTCCTGGCTTGGAACCTTTGGGAACCATCGAAACGATGGGCGTATCCTTGGCATCAACCAAGGAGATGTAATCAGCAAGGTCTTCACGCTTACCGACCTGAGTGCGTTCAAAAAGAGCGGCCATAATAGTTTATTGAGTTGAGTTTTTTGGGGGTTTTGACTACAGGAACTTTTCGGCAATTAGTGCTTTGAGACTCCTTTCATCGGGTGATTTTCTGAATTGCGCTTCGGCGTTCATAGCCTTGGCTTTAGAAGATGTGACTTCTACTGGTGCAGCTGCTGTTTTAGGAGCTTTCGGAGCAAACTTGACTGCCTGCTTAGCCTTGCCTTTTAGCTTGCTTTCCCTGAGCTTCCGTCCTTCGATCAAGTCTCCAAGGGAAACTTTGTAATCTGGGAACTTCTTAATTTCAGGGAACTCACGCAAAAGAGCGTTGGCGTACTGGTACTCTCGGCTACTGCGATCCTTCCAAAACGGATAAGCCTTGTCTGCTTCAGCATCAAACTGCTTTTTGGCGGCAAGATACTGCAACTGAGCAGGCAAATGTTCTTCAATGGCATCAACAGCGTTCATTTTAATCCTTCGCATATCTTCTGCGGAGTATTCAACTTCTTCACCATCCTTGCCTTTGACAACAGCACCGTCTGGATTTTCCTCTGCCCATCTGCGGACTTGTCGGGCGTTTCTGATCTCCTGATGCACATCAGCCTCGTCTTGGAGGTTGAAATACGGATTCAAATCCTTTCCGACTGGAACAACTTCCTTCTCAGGCTTTTCAGCCTTTGACTTCAGTTCTTCCGTTTGCTCAGATAGTTCGTGAAGTTTTGCTTCAAGTTCCTTCTTCTGCGCAACGAGTTTATCAATGCGCTTCTGAACTCCCTTTGGCATCTTCTTGAGGTCATCCTTGGCCTCATCTTCCTTGTCCTCGTCTTCGTCCGCTTCTTCAGCGTCTTCTGTTTCGGTTTCGGGAGATTCGGGTTCTGATTCCTCCGACTCAGTTTCCTCTGCTTCTTCAGCCTCAGGAGCTTCGTCTTCGGTTTCATCCTGTGTTTCAGCCTCAGGTTGCTGCTTTTCTTCGTCAGCGAAAAGTGACTGCCTCAGAAGTTGACTCAGGGCGGCTTCGTCCAGAGGCTTCATCGGTTCCGTGATTTTGGAAGGTTCACTAACCTCGGTTTTGGGTGTTGGCATAAGCAGAAGGTTTAATGACCATTCAGAGGTCTAAGAAGGACAGAGTTTGAGATACTCAGAAACTATGTGAAAAAGTAAGTTAGTCTTGAGGTGCGTCAAGACTCAATTCAACAAGGGCTTTTTCGGCGTATGTTTCAATGACTGAACGAAGGTCAATGATAGCAGCAACCTGTCCTGCGTACCAAGCACGGGTTTCCCCAGTGTTTCCAACATCAACAGCGTTTGCTAAAGCGTGGTTTTGTTCGGTCTGCATTACTGCCCACAAAGCCTCAAAGAAAGCCTTTGGGCCTTGTTTAAGTGTGAAAGCCTCGATTACTTTGTTTTCGTTCATGCTGTTGGTTGTCCTGGTTGCTGCTGTCCAAACTCAACTGGCGAGACTCCAAGCCTGCCAATTTGAGCGTTTTGCTGCTGCATCATGGACATTTGCAGGTTCTTAACATAGTTCTGCATCAGGGCTTGGAACACTGGGTCTTGCTGGGCAGCAGCCTGGGCCTTGGGATTCTTCGCCATAATGTCTTGGGCGTACTGCAAGCGAACCTGAGCAGAAGGATCGTTTTCCTTGTAAAGAGGCTCATTGCCAAGCATCATCTGCCCAATGTCAGACTGAACCTCTCTGAACATTTGCTGACTTGCGTCTGCTTGGTTCATAATCAGATCACGGGCAGACTCAGGCGCAATAGCTTCAATGATCATCTTGATCATGGCATTGCGGTTGAGAACACCGCCAGAATCAAGGGGAACAACGAACTGTGCGATTGCCTGCAACTTCTTGGCAACCAAGTCATTATCAAGACTTTGTATGTTGAAGCGAAGCATGAAATCAAACCCGCTTCCGATCTCGCTCATGCTGCTAGGAAGCTGAACCCCGCAAATGCGGAAGACTTCTTCTGGCGGCATATACTGCAAGCAAAGGGCAAACATCTGGTTGTAAATCTTCGCCCAAGCGGTTAGCCAGCGGTTCACCAACTGCTGTTGCATGAGTTGCGACTTAATCTGAGGAACTGTAACCCTGTTAAGTCCGAAATAATTGGCGTGGTTGTTCTCAACTCGCTCAATGAGGTTAAAAGCAGTGGTTGGCGCACGGCTAGGAGCTTCAAGCCAAGTGTAATCGTTGGCGTTTGTGACAGGAAGTTGCACGCCTGGGCCAATCTTGTTGATCTGTCCGATGCGCTTGACCACCTTCATCGGTGGCAGCGTTTCAAAGGCGGTACGATCTCGGATCGAGTCGTGCTGAGCCTTGATTTCGTCCTGATCCGTCATTGAAATCTCAGGGATTCCACGGCTTTCAGTGATTGGTCGGCGCAAAACCTCACGCTTGAACTCCACAAAAGGATATTCGCCATGGGCATAATCCAGCAGCTCATGCTTAGCGTACAATTCCTGACCAACCAAAGGCGAAAACACTGTGCAGTAGATGGCAGGAACGCCATTTTCGTCTAACTGGCGGGTGTAGGCATACACAATCTCAATCAGATTGTCCTGGCGGATAATTGGACTAGCTGTGAGGCTAGTAATCGTATCCATTGGGTTAGTGTACCAAGACTGCTTGCCAGCAGTGGTTGCGGCTTCCTCAACAAAGTCCTTATCCCAACCATCCTCATTGATGTTTGACCGAAGCTCAACCTCGGTCATGTAAATGCGGCGGAAGATGACGCGAGCTTTTTGCAGATCAATCGTCTCAGGTGGGAAAGCAACCTCGTCAAACGGCTTCAAAGCAGTTACGCTAGGAAGATTTCGGCTCACATAGCTTTCCTCAATCTCTCCTTCGCCAGTTTCGCGTAGGTCTTTGACGAACTTCTTAATGTCCTTGATCTTGAAGTCTGGCAAGACCATTGAAATCAACTGAACTGCCTGATCCTGAGCCTCTGGATTCGCAATTAACTCAGGAAGTTGCAAGAGAGTCTCGCTTCCAGACTGTTGAGCAAGACCAGCAATTTCTTCCATGCTGATCTTTTGCATACGCTTGCTGATCTGCTGATCCCAGCCAACATTGAACACTGTCCAGCCGTACTGGTTGGCGTACTGCGCTCCAAGTTCAGCCTCACGAAGCAAGTCATTGCGAAGCTTCTGCTGGGTGACCCAATTCATCAGGGTGTTAGCACCAGAAGCGGTTGCCATGTCGTTCATCTCTGTTGCAGAGACAGTTAACTGACTACGCTCAAAGCTAGTCGTCATCAGACAAGCCAGTTCATTGATCGTTGAATCAACAAGGCGATTGCGAACATCCGATGCTCCTTCGAAAGGAAATGCTTGGCGATTATTTGGCAGATTCTCAGAGTGCTTCTTGCCATCGTCAGACTGTCCAGCCCAACGGCAAAAACGAATGTCATCAGCAGAGTTAAGAGCTTCAAGCTCACTGGTTGTGTAAAGGCTGCGGGTTAGTTCCCTCGACAACTCGCCCACATCTGGTGTAGGCGAATAGAACGCAAGCTTATCTCCGTTGGTGTACTTTTTTTCCATGTTTAATAGCTCCCGATTTGTCCTTGAGGTTGGTAAGTAAGGTTGTTAGCGTGGGTCGGATTCATGACAGCAAGATAACGCAGAACATCTACAGGGTCTTTAGTAGCACCCTTGTCTCCGTCTGCTCCTGTCCACTCTCGTAAAGAGTAGATGATGTTCTTGCATTCTTCACTGACATATAGCTTAGGCTCATTCTCAATGGCAAGCAAGGGTTGGTCTTTGTCCCAAGCAAGCCAGTCGTTAATGATGCTAACTCCATCTTCAACTCTTAGACCTGCGGCAGGAGTAAACCACATAGGCTCAGGGTCTTCCTGCAACAGATCAATCAGGCTTGTTCCTCCTTCTTTGCCAATAGCCTGCGTTCCGCCTGCTCTTGGGTCAATAAATCTGTCTGATATATCTTCGTCTCCTTCTAGTTCACGAATTAACGCTTTGTAGTCGTTGATTCCTCGGCCTGCTCCGTTTCGTTGTGCCGTTCCAGGCTTTCCGTCCGTCTTATCACCTGGAATTGCCCATTCTCCAAGGTCAATGCCTGGCCACTCACGGTAAATGAACTTCCTGCCGTGTTCGTCCACTCTTAACCAGAGCATAAACCAGTTTCTAGCCCCTGCTGGGTCAACTGCCATGTAATTTGTTCCCTTCTCGGGTATTTGGCTTGCTGGAATGACATTCCACTCTCCAAACTTAGGAAACTGTGACCCTGCCAAGCTCTCTGCGTAGCCGTAAGCACGAATCTTGACCTCGTAGTTAGTTCTGCCATGCAACGCTCTTTTGATCTCATCGAATGGGCTGTATTTGTTAAGCTCGGAATGGAACCAAATCACCCTGCTTGAAGGATTTCTGCACTTAGCAACATGGGGCATCTCTCCCTTTGGCAAACCTGGAACATTGATCGTGTCCTTGAGCATTGAGGCTGGCAGAGACTTTGTAATCATCATGCCAGACACAAACTCCTTAACCACAGAGGTATAACCTGAGATTGGCGTAAAGGTTAAGATGATCTTGCCCCGCCTTGTTGCTGTACGATAGCGCAGGGTTCTCAACCAATCGGCATTGATTTCCTCATCAATCCAAATCAGGTCAACCTCGCCACCTTCGATAACTTTAATATCCTGCGATTGGTTCAAAAACCAGCACTGAGAACGGTTTGGAAGGACAAAAGTGTTATCTGTGAACCCGTTTTTCTGCGTGAATCCAATGTTTGTGATCTTTGACTTCTTAGCGTTCTTGAACTCAGCAGGAAGGTACTTGTAAACAATGGGCTGCTGCATCTGGACGCTGCTCATGTTTGTCGTATGCACGCACCAAGCCCGCTTTCCAGGGTTACGACTCAAGAACTGAGCAACTCTTTTAGCTGCGTACTCGGTCTTGGAAGCTCGGTTGCCTCCAAAGATCATTAACTCAGAGGCAGCAGGGTCTTCAATTAACTCGTCTGCCGTCTTCCAGTGCGGAGGCTCATATCCGTGTCTGAACGGATCCATGTGTTCCGCCAGTATCTTGTCCTCACGCAACTGCAAAAGCTCACAGGCTCGTTCAATGCCCTTGTTTTTGACGATGGCTGCAATCTGCTCTGCCGTTGGAGCCACCATGATTGGGTGCGGCGTAGGCTGATACCCTTTAAGGGTTTCCTTGGTGACCTCTTTGAAGAACATCTAAGCCACTCTAGCGCAGGATTCAGGCCGTCAAGACCTGCTCTGTTCACCACTTAACTTTATTTGACCAATACGCGGCGCTCATTTTGCCATTGGCGATGTTCTCAGCGTGTCGAGCTTGGAAGGATTCGCGCCTATTCCTGCTGCTCTCACTCTCGCCCTTCTTGTAAGGGCTTCCAGAGACTCCCTGTTGGCCAAAACGGATGGTTTTCACTTGGTCACCAGACTTGGCGACTACAACATGGCTTTTGGTTGGATGGCTAGGAGTACGCTTAGGCTGATTATAGCCTGAGACTCCTGCGTTCTTGAGCCTGGGGTCAGTTTTCATCGTTTCTCAGTAGTCCTGTATTCAGCTTTTCAAACAAATCCTCGGCAAAGTCCGTGTCATGGCCCATATCAACGAGGCAATCCAGCCAATCGTTCCAGTAAATGTCAACGAACTGCGCGAGTGCATTCAACTCCTGCACTGAAAAACGGTTCTGGTCGTTTGATTTCACAACTGAAAGCTAGACTAGCCCTTGACGCTGGCAAGAGTTGGGTTAAAATCTTCTTCAAAGAAAAGGTTTTGCTTGTCGAGGGCAGAATCCTGCCCTAAGTAAACCTTACGAAGGCTGGACTGTGACTCGACCACGGCTCAGCCTTCTTCTTTTGTCCAACTCCTCTGGGCGACATAACGGTAGAACTCCTAAGAAGACAATTCGGGCCGTTGAGGATTTCGGCGTGTAATGGACAGCAGATCAGTTACACGAAAGGCGCACCAGCAATGGTGGGTTGCTTTTACACCGTTTGACCTGTGTGCTACTGAGCCAGCCGAGCAGGAAGGTGTAATGACAATGCGAAAGGAACTCCCGATTCCCGACAGAATGAGAGTCTCTAGAGCATAGCAGTTATCCGATAATGGGATTGCTATGCTCTGAAACAGCCCTCAAGCCCTCTAGAATGAGTAGCCTACCAACAATTCCAGTGCCAAGTAAGCCTTCAGAGTTTGAGCTACAGGCTGAACTCTACTTTGAGCTAAAGCGAAAGGGTTTAGATGTAAGAGGCGAAGTTCCTTCCAGTCTTAACGGAAGGAAAAGCATCTTCGACCTTGCGATCTTTGTTAACAAACAAGCAGCAGTGATTATCGAAGTCAAAAACTCGCCATGTTTAGCACTGTTAAATGGGAAACAGACCAGGCAGGCCAAAAAATACAACGACTACGGATTGCCAGTGATTTTCCACACTTCAATTCACTCAATCAACGAGACTGTTGAGAGAGTTTTGAATGCCTTGCGAAAGCTGGAACTGCTCTAAACCAAACTAGTCTGTTACAAGCTTAGCGCAGTCAAAGCAAACTCAAGAGCAGCTTTTAGATGCTGGTAACTGTCCAGAGGAACCATCAGTTTCCCCTTTACCAATTTGATTTCGTGCGGCTTTAATTGCTTTTCGCACATCATGCGCTGCAATTCGATAAATACTTCCAACTGCTGCGAACTGAAGGTCAGCGTGTCCCGCTTCGTTTGGCCTTGACCCTCCTTTGATGTGTGACATTCCATAGTAGTTTTTGGCGTCTCGATCATAGGACTTGGCCAAAGCCTCTAAGTCACTCAGCAGACTG
>OGWF01000157.1_pt1 | contig 10778 bp, 17 predicted proteins | sample 1575951 | NCBI WGS metagenome assembly OGWF01 (sample SAMN07581523, study PRJEB24739) | freshwater metagenome | place: Singapore | collected 2015-01
ATCGCCGTAAACACCTCGGGCGATGCCCCATCACCGACTTTAATGACCACGCCGTGCGCGGCTGTAATTGCAACTGCCATTTTTATCCCTCCTTATGGAAAATTTCTACATCAACCGGAACTACATACTCGTTTGTGTCTAAGTCGAAGGCGTCTTGCGTATCGACCACTTGCGAAATAAAAATCTTTTCACTTCCTACCGTTCCTTTCCAGCCGTGGAACGCTGTTACTACCGCTTCGCTGATCTGTGCCGCCTGCGTGGGCGTTTTTGCGTAGCAATCGATTTGAAATCTGCTCTTTGCTGCCTTTGTCGTGTTCCCGTGGCTAATCTCTCGGCCATAAACTGAGATTCGCGAGTAAACGATATAAGGCAAAGTCACAGCCTGCTCGCCTTTAATAGGATACACGCGCGCGCCAACTAAAGCCGATACCCCAGCGTTGTTTTTTAACCTACTGTAAACCGCCTCGTGTATCATTCCTCGTTTAGCCCCGATGCTGCCCTAGCTCGGCGAATTATTCGGCTTTCTCTTCTCGCTTGTGCCGAAAAGTGCTTGTCAATGGCTGCTTGAACCTCTGCAGAAAACTGATTGATGACGTTCTCAAAATTTTGTTCTGCTGCTTTTCTCAGAAACGCTTTACCTTCAACAAACCCCCCTCTGGTAACCTGTTTCGAACGTCGGGTTTTTCGCTCCCTTCCCCAAGCATCCTTTTTCCCCATTTTTGGTCGGGGTTGAAACCCCCATTCAACGAGGTGCGCATACCAAGCCCGGGAACCCCCCGCAACAACTTCGGCTTTTATGTTGCCGTTTTTTACACTCACTCGAGCTCGTAAAGATGCTGCTAGAAAACCAAAGCGCCGTGGTACGCGCGTCAGCGCATCCGCTTTAATTTTGTTTGCCGAAGATGATGCCGCCGCTCTTATTACCTTTTGCCGCAAATCGCTCGATAGGTTTTTTAGCTGTGCGTTAACAGCTTCCATGCCCTTAATTTCAATGCTTATTAAACCGTTATCGTCGGCCATCAATCGCTTGTCCTCAGCGCCAACTCTAAACCTTCATTCCGCCGCATATTTTCAAGCGTTCGCACGTTTAAAATATCCCAAGTTTTCCCTTTGCACTGCACCTTGTCTTTTGCCGTGATATCCGCCCGATAACGTAAAAAGAGAATTGCCTGAGAAAACGCCGTAGGCCGCTCGCTTTTAAGCACCTCAGTCGCCCTCTCCTCCCTGAACTCACCCCATACCTCGGCAATGCTCGACCAAGTTTCGACGGGATAGCCAAACGAATCGGCCGCCGTCGTCGCGCGTAGTATACTCACCCGATGTCGGAGGTTGCCACTGTTCATCTAAGCGTTAAAAACCGGTACGGCTGCAAAATTGCGTCAAACATCGAAGGCACGTTGTAAACGTTTGTTGTCGAAAACGGCTCACGATTTTCAAACCAATGACTAGCAAGGTGCAAAATCGCAATGCGAATCGGGTTTGGCACGCTTGACGGGGTTGAGCCGTAGCCCGCGACAAACTCCACCTCTACGGCATTTACCTTGTCGAGCTCAACCAAAGGCCAGCTTGCATCGCCCTTCAAAACCACTTCCCCGGGCGTTTTTTTGCTGTCCACCTGGTAATAAGCGGTGGAAAGGGTCGTTAGCGCTGCATCCTGGTTATAGTACTTGACATTTGTCACGCTCGCCAACGGCGGGAACGGAAGTTTAATTCGGTCGTTGTCCGGGAAATCGTCGAGATACAGTTTCCATGTTTGCGAAATTAGCGCTCGCCTTAGTATCTGCTCAACGCTTTTTCGCGCGGCTGTGAGCATAGCCGCCATAACCGCATCTTCGAGGTTATCGCTCACGCGCAAGTGCGCGCGAAGCTCGGCAACGTTTACCGGCTCAACTGCGCTATCACTTAAAAGCTCAACTTTAAGCATAAAAAAAAGGGGGCCGAAGCCCCCACCCTGTTAGGGGTTAAGCAATCGCCGACGGTAGCGCTCCACCTGCATAACGCGGCTCTGCAAGGAGGATTGTGACCGCCCCGTTTACCGGGTCGTTTGCTGCCTCGGTGCACTTGAGCCGAACAAACGGCTTATCGGTTGGCAGATCAGCCGCATCAAGCTCGATAATGTAAAGCTTATCAACTGCCGGAGTGGTGTCGAACCCAGCCGAGGTTGCGTCGGTAATATCGCCGGTAGCGTCACCACCTGCACCTGCGCCTGAACCACCAACGGAATACTTAAACGCCACTGCCTCCGCGCCAGTTGCGGAAACATCGCTGCAAGCCTCAACTGTCAAGGTTGCCTTGCCAGTTGTCCCCCCCTCTTGCTGCACAACAAACACCACCTTTTTATAAAGTGCAGTGTTTACGATGTCAGTTGCGGGGTTTGTGTTCCAACGATCTGCCGCTGGTGCAAGCCCTTTAACAGCCTTAACAGTTTGTATAAAAGTCATTTTCTATCTCCTCAAGTTAAAATCTAAAGAAGGGGCCGAAGCCCCCTTTTTTACTACGCGCGAGTCGCAAGCGTCACGTATGGAGAAAGCGTGTCACTGCCCTTGTACGGGGTGAGTGCGCTATTCCAGATCGGCTGACCATCTACCCGATAGGTAAATTTGAGAACCTGCTCGTCGTAAAGGAAGCGAACATGAATGCTGCTTTGCATTTGTACGCTGCCCTTGTCGATCATCAGATACTCGTTTAAGTCAGCAAGCACGATATCGCCCACCGTTCCCAGCGCGGAACAATGCTCAATCGGCACAACCGGACGCCCGAACAACCGATCCTCTGGTGCGTTTGCAAGCGATCCAGCCGGGAAATAAACCCCAAGGTCGCCAAGCGTAAGGAGGTTGAGTTGTGGCTCAACTGCTTGGTTGATAAACCAAACGCTGTTTGCTCGGTTAGCTGCAAAGAGTCGCGCGCGCATCTTAACGATGTTGTCCTTGACAACTGTCGCTGCTGCCTGTCCGCTCTCTTTTGCCACTGATACAAGCCCCGGAGCATTGAGAATGCCAAGCGGCTTTCCAGCGCCATCACCGCGCAAAATTGCGTCGTCCACCGCAAAAGCCATCTCTTGCACGAAAGCCTCTTCCACTACTGCCTGAAGTGCGGTCGCATCGGCCATAAGCTCGTCGGTGAGGTAACAAACTGCGCCAAGCTTTTGGAGCTTCAGATCCATTTGCCTCATCTTTGGCTTTGAAGCCGTATAAGCCTCTGCCTCGGCCATCCAGTAGGCTCGGACCCCACCAAAACGGCTTCCGTTCGCTCGGCTGGTCTCGTCAATCACGTTGATTTTAAGGCCGTTCGAGTTAGCAGAGATCGGGATACGTCGAACCCGTGAAGCAAGCGCGCCGGTGTTGTAAACGCGTGTCAAAAGGTCGTTTGCGAAATCGCTCTGAACAACAAACCCGCCCTCGGACGAAACCGACTCGTTAAGACCGCTAGCCCGATTTTCTCGGAGTCGTGGATCAAAGCGCTTCCCGGGAGTTGAGGCGTCAACTACCGCCTGTAAAAACTCAGAGAAAGTTCCCCATGCGCGCTGCTCGTTTCGGCTCTGCTCTTTTGCAACCGCTCGGGTATCGTCGGCAGGCTCATAAACTGCTGCCCGCGAGTCGCCACGCCCCTCAAGCTCAAAAATGCGGAGCTCTCGGTCAATTTTTTTGTCGAGTTGCGAAACCTCTGCCTCGCGCTCCTCAAAAATCTTCTCTTCCTCAGAGGTAAAATCCCGATTCTCGGAATCTGCCTTCGCTGTCATCGCGCGGAGAGCGGTAACGATCTCGTGTCTTTTTTGTTTTAACGCCTGAATGCTCATTGTTTTCCTTTAAAAATTTTCTTCCCACTCATCGCTCGGGATGATTTTTCGCCACTCGGGGCAACAAAAACACCCTAAACAAATATCTTTTTAAACGTCACGCCCCCAGAGAGAGGAGTTTTAATCGTCGCGCGTAGCCTCTTCGCTTTTCTTGTCGCGTTTTTGCATACGCTTCAAAGCTAGCTTCAGCGCTGCGTACTCCGATTGAGGTTGCGGGGTACGCCGGGAAAGCCACTAAAGACACCTCATAAAGATTGACGTCTAAGAGCTCTCTGTGGTCGAGCCCGTCTCGAACCATCCACCGGTCAGAAACGGTTTCGAAACCAAAGCTCATCGCGTCAACCAAGCCACTGCGCACCCACTCAACCGCTTTTTTGCCGTCCTCAGTCTGCACGGGCACAATCGACACCTTCAAACCTCGCGAGTCCTCGCTTAGTGTGAGCGAACCGTTGAGCGTTCGCGCAATAATCTGTCCTGTATCGTGGTCAAGAAGTGCCTTAACATCCGGGTTTTCGCGTAAAGAGCGACCGAAAGCACCTGGTTTAATCGACTCGGTGAAGCGCTGAAGCCACCCCATCTCCACGCTTTTGGAATCGAAAACTGCTGCATATCCGGTTAGCTCTTCAGTGCCGTCAGCGCGCGTCTCGACGCGAATGTCTTCAGCAAAACTCCTAAACTCTCGGCTCATTTTCTCCCCCGTTTAAAAAAATTTCCTGCGCTGTCGTCAAAGCGCGAATAGTTAATAGTTCGGCGTCTTTTTCCTCCGCTGTCCAAGAGTTCACGAAAGCAAAAAGCGCTTTGCTGCCTCGAATCTCGGGCGAATCGTCGCCGTTTAACGCAAAAAGCCCTGAAAACAGCGGCTCTAGATTGTCGATGATCACTTTTTTATGTTCGGAAAACGGCTTGTTTGAGCGCTTAACACGCTCGTTTAACCGCTCGAAAGTCGCCATAAAAACGGGCGCAAAGGCTCGGTGCCCTTCGAAAACAGGCGTTTTTTGCTCTATTTTCGGCAATTCTCGGGTTTGATTTTCCTCAGCGTCTTCGATCTCGTCATCGACCACGGGGGTCGCGCTTACCATAGTTGAGGCGTCAACCATGTTGAGCGGAATAAGATATTTATCGCCCTGCTCGTTTGGCAGGTCGTCCATATTTTCGAAGCGCCGAACGTCATCTGCGCTTAACCAACCCCACTGTCGACCCACCGCATAGGCGTTGTAGCGGGTTTGAATATCTCCCCGGAGAAGTCCGTCAACTAAAAATTCTGAGTAGTAAACCTTGCGCTCTTCCGCCGTCATGAGACGGATTGAAATCGCCTGCTCCCATCGTCGAAGCCACGGGAGCACCGTGTGAGTGACAAACTCTAAACCCTGATGCTCTATATTCGAAAACGTCGCACGCTCAAGGTGCCCAATTAGGTGCGGAGGGACGCGGAAGATCCGCGCGATCTCTTCGATCTGAAATTTTCGGGTCTCGATATATTGCGTGTCATCGGGTGACATTCCGATCCGAGTCCACTTCATCCCCTCTTCGAGAATCATGTATTTTCGGGCGTTTTTAACGCCCCCGTGATTCTGTTGAATCGAATTGCGAAGGTTTATCAGCGCCTCTTCGCCCAACTTCCCGGGATGTTCAAGTATGCCGCCCGGCTGCGCGTCATTAGCGAAAGTTCGCGCGCCAAACTCCTCAGCCGCCAACGCTAAACCAATCGTCTCACGCGCTTCCGCAATCGGCGAAATCCCGGTCACGCCATCGCTCGCGTAACCCCGGAGATGAAAAATCAGGTCGCTCGGGAACGATACCTTTTGCCCGTCCCCCGCCCTGTAATCGTAAATAACCGAGCCTTCTACTGTCAGTTTCGGCGTCATCCTCGTGGGGTTGAGCGGTACCAACTCAATAATGTTGCCCCGGCGGTCGAGCACCTTTTGCGCGTAGGCGTTCCCCCGCAAGAGAACATGCCCCATCATCATCTCGCGAAATTCAAAGGACGTTTGCCACCGGTTCGGCTGGTCTTTAAGCAACGAGTAAAGAGGGTGCTCAGTTTCCCTTACCCGCCTATCGCCCTCTCGGCGATAAAGAACGTAAGGAAGCGTTGCCATTGTCTCGGCTAACACCCGGACACAAGCCAAAACCGCCCCGCATCTACGAGCGGTGTCAGGAGTTACAGAAACGCCCGTTGCGCTGTTATGGTAAACGATATCGGACCATAGACGCTCATCGTTGAACGGGTTTGACGAGCGTTTGGAAAAAAAGCGGGTGAGAATATTCATACCCGCCGAACGTAGCGGGTTTTTTAAAGGGTTACTATCCCTCGAGCCGCATAAACGGTTTTTGAAGGCTCGGGGGCAATCAACGCCCTGCCGATAGCCATCACTGCTGCAACCACGCCGTCGACTCGGTCACCGCTTTTATCTTTAACGATTTTTATGTTTTCGTTTCCGTCCGTGATGACGGCACAATTTGACACCATCCATCGTAAAACCGGGTCATCTCCGTGTCTTAAACGGCGCTGCAATATAAGCTCTTCGAACGTTCGGCACGGGAAGTTCATCGCCATCAAGTTTTGCGCATGGCGCACCACGTCTAAGCCGTCGTCGGCAAGCTGCACCATAAGCTCGTGCGCGTGGGCGCGGTCAATCGCGATCTCGGCGATGTCGTAAAGCTCTCTTAACTCGTTTATATCGCGGCGAATATAGTCGTATCGGGTAGTCTCTCCCGGGGTTGTCGTTATCCACCCCGCCTCCGCCCATTCGGGGTAGTTCACGCCATCGTTTCTGTACCTTTCCAGCAACCCGACCTCTGGCAACCAATACCGCATTAGTAGCCGTACTTCCTGCTCTCCGGGTGGCCCTTCCGGGTCAACGAAAGCGAGAGCAAGTGCCGAAATATCCCGAGTAATTCCAAGATCCAATCCACCGAAGCATCTTTTGCCTTTAAACCACTCCCGATCTAGAAAACCGTCGCACTGCGCGTAGTTTTCCATTTTTATCCACCGGGCGGCTTGCTCGGTCCAAACGTTGAGGCGTTTGGTTTTAAAGCTGTTCTGCTTTTGCCCACTCGCATCGGCTTTGCGAAAGTCAGCACGAAAGCCCTCGGGGTAAATGGAAATCCCCCAGTTGGGGTTTGCTTTGATCCACTCTTCTTCTTCCCGCCACTTTTGGGGGTTGTCGGCGGAGGCGATAAACCCGAAATAATTTTCGTTGATAAGCGTCCCGTCAAGGATACGGGTGACAATATCCCATTCTTTTTTGCAAGGAGAAGAAACGTTAAAGCCCGCCGTGGTTATAGTCGCAAGCAATGGTTGCCGCCTAGCACCTCTCGCGTCGTCGAGCACGTCGTAAACTTCGGAAGTCTTGTGCGCGTGATACTCGTCGATAATCGCGGCGTGAACGGAAAACCCGTCTAAGGTTTTCGAGTCACCCCCTAACGGTGCAAAGCGTGATGAGGTTTTTTCATTCACGATGACGCGCTTAAAAACCTTTATCTCTTTGTGGAGCTCGGGCGAAAGTTCGATCATTTTTCGAGCCATATCGAAGCATATTTTCGCTTGCTCCTCCTTCGTTGCCGCCGCATAAACCTGCGCCGCATATTCGCGATCTGCCAAAAAAAGATACGCCGCAATCGCCGCGATTAAACTGCTTTTCCCATTTTTTCGAGCAACGGCGATAAACGCATCCCGAAATCTTCGTTTGCCGTCTAAGCTTTTCCAGCCGAAAAGGGGTCGAACGATATCCCATTCTTGCCAGTCCGATAGGACGAATGGCCGTCCCATCCACTCGCCTTCACAATGTCGAAGAAGCGAGATAAACTTAACTGCATGCTCGGACGCCTCCCAGTCGAAAAAAAACGGGAAGTCGGGATCATTCACCCGTTTCAGGTCGCGAATGTGTCTTTGACGGGCGAGTAAGACGTACTTACTCCACGGCTGCTCTCGATAAAAACCCTTGCCCCATTCGTCGGGGTCGCCGCTCCACCGTAAACTTTCGACCGTCTTTTTTTTGCGCGCCATGCACTAGTCTTCGGTGCCGTATAAAAACGCGGCCAAGTTGTCGGGAGCGTTTTTGCTTTTGGGCAAAACGGATATCGCGGCACGTGCTGCGGGTGTCATCCCGAACTGTTGCTCAAGTTTTAACAGCATTGGGGTGAGCCGTCGGAACTCGATCGACTCGGGGAGTTCTTGTAGGTAACGCAAGCGAGGTTTAAGCCCCGCCGCGCGTTCCTCGGGCGTTTGCTCGTGAAAAATCGGCACGTGCGTTTGTCCCGTTTCATTTAGTTTTCTTTGCGCCTTGCCCCACCTGGCGAGAAGTTCGCAATACCGCCGAAACGGCTGCTGGTCGAGCACCGAGAATAAACCCAGCTCTTCAAGCTTCGGCACAATTTCCGACCATAACTTTTGCCCATCCGCTGACATCTCCGCCAACGGCTGCGCGCCGGTCAAAAGCTCGGGTTTCGGCTCGCCCTTTGTGAGCTTCCGCACGCCGGACGGCACGCCCTGAAGGATTTTTAGCGCGGTGGGTGTTTTTGGCGGTCCTCTCCTACCCACGACTCTTCTTCTCCCGCTCGTGCGCCAACGAAATACACCGTAGTATAACGTGTGTTTTGTTTTCCCCCCATTTCTTGCCAAGCTCTTTAAGTTGCTTTTGCACAACTAAAGGCGCTCGAAAACTTAAAACGGGGTTTTCTTTATTCTCTTTTTCCATTATCCCACCATACCAGCGTGGTATTACATGCGCAACACTAAGCAGTTTGCCGCACTAGTATGCGCCCCACCGCTGCCATAACTTTGGTAGCGTAGTTCTCCGCCGCTTTGCCCGCGCCGTTATAATCTCGGAGGGCTAACCATATACGCCGCGCCTTGTCGTCTTCATCGGCATGTCTGTCGAGGTTTTCGCGAAGGATTTTTGCCGCGCAATCGAGCCCAGTGCGCGTGTCGTACAGCTTCGACCAATGCACCCCACACCTTGGCTTTGCGTTAAAGCCCATGACGTGCCCCACCCCGTGAGAGCTCGCAAGCATACGCACCTCGTCGTCGCTGACCTTTGCGTTTGGGCGTAACTGCTTAAACTTCTCCGCTTCGAACCGGTAGAGGAAATCCCCGCCGCTGCTCTCTGCGTTAATGACGGCATCAAGTACGACCTGCGGCACGCCATATTTCGCCGCGGCCAGTTTGGTGAGCTCAGAGAGCGGAAGATCTTCGGTGCTCAAAAGCTCAGTGCGTACCTCAACACGGGTAAACGGTGTAAGTATTTTTTCTTTAAGCTCTCCCGCCTTGGCGATCACTCGCTCGGAAAAATCGGCGATTTGAAGCGAAAGCGCCACGTTTGCTGTAAAGAGTAGCCCACTCAAAATCAAAATTCGCTTAATAGGTGGCTTTTTCCTCGGTGCCATATCTGCCGCAACAAAAGTGCCAGTCTCAACCACCTTTAACTTTTTTACTTTCATCTTTTCCGCCTTTTTCTCTGAGTTCACGTAAAAACTGCACCACTCTTAACTCATCTATGCCAACTACCTTTCGGCAGTCGTGCTCTCGCTGTCGTTCGAGATTTTCAATGAGTAAATCAACTGTCTTACCAATGTAAGATGCCATAAATTTAATGAACGGTTCTTTTTTCTTCAGTTTTTCCCGCCGCTCTCAACCTCTCCTGCTCGGCCATCCCCCACTCCACGCCGTTGGCAAAATGCCTCCCCAGCTCAGTCACTCGCCACCCTGCTTTGCCCAACAAAGTGCCCGCGGTGACAAGGCCGTTAAGCAATGCGAAGCGTTCAGCGTCATCAATGTTTTTTTTGTCAACGCCAAGGTCTTTGCCCTGCTCTTCGACCACCTCGCGCAAGCCGAACACGTCTTTGGCCACAAAACATATCAGCGCAAGCGCTATGAGCGTTTTCGCTTCTAAAGTATTATTTATCACGCAACCTCCTGTCTTTTACCGGTAAAAAATCCCACCTGTTGAAGCAGTAAAAACCAATGCTCACAAAACCCGAGCAAGCTAGCGTCATACTCGGCACCACCAACCGAGATGTTACACTCAACAAGCTCTCCGCCTATGCGGTGGAAAAGAGGCACCGCGATAAAACGGTTTTCGCGTGGGTGTTGTCTCAGCACCATCACCACCTCGAACTCTCCCGCCGCCGAGCCTTCTAAACCAAGGTGCCGTAACGCTATATGACGTAACGACAACCGCTCTAACTCTATCGGCACTTCTATGCCTGGTCTTTCGGAAAACACTCGCACTTTTTTTCTGTCACCCAAAAGAGTTTTCAGTGCGTCGGCAAAAAACGCGCACTGGTCCAGATTCTCGGGTGACATTTTTTCAACGCTTGCCATTTTCAATCCTCAATTTCTTCACCGAAGTTTAAAGGCCACGCGAAACTCGAGAGCTCTTCGAGTATCCAATCTTCGGTGGTCGCTACCTCAAGTTCAGGGTATTTTCCGCCCGAGGTGTTCTGCTTGAAGCCGAACCGCTCAACCTTACGCTCGCCCTCCGAGTCAACGTAAGAAAAGTGGAACATAAACGGGTCTAGCGTTGTTTTATTTTCCGCTGCCTTTTTTGCCTCGTGCAAAAAGATGATAAACGCGCCGCTCATCAGCGCTCGAAAACAGGTTTCCGAAAAAATCCCCGCCGTAAAACGTGCAGGAGGCACAACCACATATTCGCCGTAGTTTTTTACTCTTGTTTCCATTTTTTTTACTCCCAGTAAGAAAACATGTTGTTTCGGTAGCCGTCGCCCATTTCGAGCGCGCCGCAAAGCGTATCTTCATCGCCGATAGGAAACGCTTCGACAGCTCGCTTATATTTTCTCAGCTCTTTGCTTCCGACCTCAGCAATCGCGTCTCGCCAAGCCTCCAATCTTGTTTGGCCAAGGCCGAACATGACTTGGCCTTCGATGCCGATAACGTAGCCGACCACTTTTTTCTCTCGGTAATACATATTTTTTCTCCGCTAAACCGTAACCATTACTTTTCTTTCGGTATAAGTTCTGCCTT
>OGWF01000158.1_pt1 | contig 10776 bp, 22 predicted proteins | sample 1575951 | NCBI WGS metagenome assembly OGWF01 (sample SAMN07581523, study PRJEB24739) | freshwater metagenome | place: Singapore | collected 2015-01
GTTTCCCAGTCACGATAATCACATTGTATTTTTTGTTATGCAACATGTAGCAGGGCTTGCACCTGCTGGTGTGCTTAGCGCCAGTGCTACGCTCGTAGAACTCGCTGTTTGGTTTCTCTTTCCCACAATCGCGGCATACCTTGTGCGTTGCCGGTGCAGGCTTTGCGTGTATCTTTGGCGCAGCAATGAAGTTGCTTACGATCTGATCCCACATCAGTTCATCCTCTCCTTTGGTGGCGCGTCCTTGGTGATCGAGAACTCAAGGAACGCGGTGGTGCTCTGCGCTACTACGTACGCATCTTCTTCGTCGCAGTTCATAGTGAAGGTTTCGTCCATCCCGTTCGGATAGCTGATCGTCACGACAGCACGAGGGCCATCTTCCGTGTAGCACTTCGACAGGTTTACAACCAGTGTCTTGAAGTGCTCACGGTCTTCTTCGTCCATCGCCTTGATGCGCTGCTCTAGCTCGTCTGCTTCAAACATCGTAATGCCTCCTTCATACCGTCCACGTTTGTTTCTCTTACCAAGAACGTGTAGCCTCCGGCAGCAGTGATTCGTTCGAGTTCACGATCCTGTAAAGCCGTGGTCGTACCCTTGCCTGCCTTGCATTCAATCGCAATAAACTTGCCGTTGACGCACCCAATAATGTCCGGGATGCCCGCCCGACCATACCCATTCGCTGGCGGAAAGAAATGGTAGATTTCCAGTTCATTAAGTATGTCCTTCATCCGCTTCTTGACTTTGGCTTCTTTTGTCGCTGCCATGTTTCTCCCTTTTTAAGTGTGCCCCATGTTTTCCAACGCCAGTACGCTAACTCTTTTGATATACCAAGATGCGCCGCACAGTCGCTTAATACGCCCGAGAACTTTGGCCCTTTGTATATATCGCTGTTGCGTTTGTTGCGGCTTTGTTCGGCAGGCAACGCCCAACGACAGTTGCTTGGTTTGTAATCGCCGTCGTTATTTATTCGGTCGAGCGAATGCTTTTCCGATGGGCGTTTCCCCATATCTGCCAAAAAGTTTTCGTACTTTTGCCAGCGTTTACACACACGTATACCTCTAGCCCCGTAGCGATTGTACGAATTGGCCTTTGGGTTTGTGCAACGTGCGATCATGGTTCTCCATGCATAGTGCTCGGGTTGCTCTTTGCCCCCCAAATACCCGCCGTGCTTAGTACGTCCCGCCATCCACGCTTCGCGTTGTTCTGGTGTCATACGTCCTCCGTAAAATACCAGTGTACTATACACTAACACTCTGGGGTCATGCTGCCTCCTTCAACAACGGCCACGCTTCTTGTTTCTGCTTGCGCTGCTCTCGCAAGCGCTTTTGCGCAGCATGCTCTTTGGCAAGGTATGTCGGGTTCATGCGCCGCAAGCGCGAACGCTCGGCATCGGACAGGGGCTTGGGCTTTACGGCATCTACACCTTTGCCCCATGCATACAGCGGTTGGTAGCGCTTGTAGTAGTCCGTCACGCTACGACGATATGCCGCGATATGTATCCTTCCTTTTTCGTGCAGGAACTTGACGTACGCACGTGCGTGTGTCGCGCAGATAAACACATCATCGCCAAGCTGCTTCGGAGTCTTAGGCGCATCCGATAGCGATTCTTTAATCATGCGAAGACGCATTTTTGCAATGGATCGCGTGAACATCGTTGTTTTCTTTTTCATTATTTCTCCTTTGCAAGTTCTCTGATTTCTTCGATTGAGTAGTTGGTGAAGTCGTATATTAGCAGTGTCAAATGTGGCGTCAATTCCTTTCTGCCAGCGCGTAGGTTTGAGATCGTTGCTGCTGAACAGCCCAACTTCCTAGCAAGGTGCGAACTGTCACGCAGCTTGTAGTCTTTGATGATTTTGTCCAGCAGCTTGTTCATTTTGTAAGCTTCTCTTTTAGTGCTTTCGGTATCTTTGGCTTCGGACACCATGCCAAACAGTCATCGCTCCATGTGCCTACGATAAGAACCCCACCGGGGTTCAGCAGTAGCATGTTCACGTTCTTCGGTGGCGGCTCCACGGCAGGGTCGCGGAAATACAGTTGGTCAGTTGTAAGTTGTGTCGGGTCGCTCATTTAAAAATCTCCGGGTGTTCGGCGCGAAGTTGCTTCTCTGCCTTCTGCTGCTCTGCTTGTTGGTGCTGCGCCCACACATCTTCCAGCAGTGCTGCGGCTTTCTTCAGTGTGTGGATAAGCGACTCGTAACGTCCGTCAGAACCATCAAGCGCATCGGCATATCCGTTCAACCGCGCTGCGGTTGTGTAGCATTGTAGTGCGTGTGCGAAACTAATCATGTGTTCTTCTCCTTCAGCTTGGCTTCAATAGCGCGGACTCTACTCAGCACCTCTTTCTTTGCTTCTTCGTGCGTGTCTTTCAACTCTTGCGCTGCGTTCGCCAAAAATGTTTCAGGCCACAAGTGAAAACCGAAAGCAGCAAAAGCTTCCTCATCCGTCAGCCCCTGCCATTCGCGCTGTGGTGGGGCGGTGTCGGCTCGGACATATGGAATATCGCTGCCGTTAATCTTGTCCTGACACCAACTAACTTCTATGTGCGAATCAAACGGCTGTTCGCAGTCACTCTCCTCGCAGACTTGCAGGTAGATTTTTGAAGGCGCATCTTTCCACGCCACCGGCTCCTGCTCTGGCTGCGAAAGTCGAGCGCGTAGGTCTTCGATTGCTTTTAAGTACATTGCATCGCAGTCTATTGGTTGAAACTCAAACGCATACACCTTGCCTTTTTTAGGCTCTACTGCTATCGAAAGCGTATCCAACGCTTGCTGCATTAGCTCTCGGTCAGTCATTGTTCTCTCCTCATAAGTCAGGGTCAATCCAAAACCCATCGCCAAAGATCAGCGGAATGGGGTCGTAATCTTCGCCCTCTGCTTCGTGAAGCTGTTTTTGTATGGCTGTGCATTTCTCATGCAACTCCATCACTCTTGCGTACACTTCCCGACCTTCCTCTTGCAGCCGGTTGTGTTCTTTCTTCAGATTGTTGATTTCTTTTGGTGTCATTGTTCTCTCCGGTTGCTTTGTTCTTATGACTGTTTATCTCTGTCGCTCCGGCTTTTGATGCAGGCCAGATAAGTTGGTTTTGGTTAATGGTCAGGTCATCAGCAAAACGCATCGCGTTAACTAACGCTGGTGTCATCGCCGTGAACTGTTTAGGGTTCGGCTCGTCAGGGCAGATGGTTATTGTGTAAGGTAACTTAGCCATTGTTTTGCCCCTTTGCTTTATCAAGAATTGCTTTCGCTTTTTGTACGCCTTCCCAAGTATCAGGCACACCGCGAATAACACCGCTCAACGCCTCCACCAACTCCGCATTGACTTCATGCAGTCGGCGTAGTTCTGCTGCGGCCTTCTTATCCCACGGTGTGGACAAACTCATTCGCTCAAGCTGGTCAGCCAGCCTCAATGCTTCTGGTTGTTTGTCAGTCATTGTTCTCTCCTTGCACATTTATGAAACGGCATGATGCGTCCTAGCCATCCGATAACATCACCGCATTTCTGGCAACAATAAGATGGATAAGTCATTGTTCTCTCCTTGCGCGTTTATCCACGTACCCGCACCAGCATTTTTGATTTGGCATCAGAATCTTAGGATGCGCTTTAGGTAAACGGACGGCACAATCAGGGCAGGGCATACCTAATTTCTGTTTACGCTGTTTTTTCATTGCGTTCCACTCTTTAAACACTTCGCCCATATCACCCATATTCTCTCCTTGCGCGGATAGCGGCGGCGCAATCATCTGCGCCAATAAGGTCTATTCCATTGCAGTCACGGATACACGCCTCATTCTCTGCTGCGCGACCTGCTTCATAGGCGAGAATGGCAAAGCGTTCAACCTCTTTCTGGCTTAAACGCCATTCACCTTCAGCGTCGTAAGACAGTATTCCGTTACTTGCCTCCCGCGCCCATGCGATGACTTGCTCTCGTGTTGGTTTCATTTCACTATCCTTTATCTTTAGCCCATTCATCGATCTGTTCCTTAGTCCACAAGACTGCGTGTTTCTGATTTAAGTGTTGCATCGTTTGTAAGAAAAACTTTTGCAATGCTGACAACCGGCCGCCTGTCGTTTTGAGTTCCACGAACCACGTGTCGCCATTGGGTAGGCACGCCACCCGATCGGCTACGCCTCGCTGCGTCACAGAGCGGAACTTGTACGACTTGCCGCCTAGCGTTTCAACCGTCCAGACGAAGTATTTCTCTATTTCAGATTCTTTCATGTCGTAAAGGATAAATGATCTAAAAATGTTTGACAAGGGATTTTTTAGCCGCTATGCTGAGGGCTCAATCACTACAGGAGAGTACGGTATGTCAGGCCAAGCGACCACCAAAGAGCTGCACTTAATAATTCAAACTGCTAGTTTTTCCCCGCTTAGCAAAGCGGTGCTAACTGAGCTTGTAACGGCGCTTACAGAAGCTGCATTGGCTCATGCAGCAAAGCGCAACTATCTTGTTGGTACCGTCTCCTTGCAGACTGGGGTTGGCAAATGAACCACTCCAATATTGTCGGGGGTAGCACCGCCAAGCGCGTCATCGCCTGCCCCGCGTCTGTCAAACTCTGCCAGCAAATGCCGCCGCAGCTCGAATCTGAGCACGCCGCCCGTGGCACGCTGCTGCACAACGTCATGGCCGAGCTTTTGGAGTTCGACAAAAAGCCCGAGCAGATGTTGGGCGCTACCTACAAGAATCAGACGCTGACACAGGAGCTTATCGATGAGAAGGTTATACCCGCTCTGGAGGCACTCCAGGAAATCGATCCGGACAACCGCATGGAGTATATGGTCGAAACCCGAGTGGGGTTTGGAGATTTTCTTCCTGGTGTATTTGGTTCTACTGATCTACTGGGTCGGATCGGCAGCCGGGCTATTGTTCTCGACTGGAAATTTGGTGATGGGGTTCTTGTTGATGCTGACGATAACCCTCAGCTACTATTTTATGCGGCGGCAGCTATGCGTACTGAAGCCGCGAAGTGGGTTTTCGAGGGGGCGGATGAGATTGAGCTCATCATCGTGCAGCCGCCAGCGATCCGGCGCTGGGTCACTAATAAGGCGCGGGTTGCTAATTTCGAGCTTACCCTCTTGCGTGCTGTTACCCAAGCACTTCGACCCAATCCAGTAATGCAAACCGGCGAGCATTGCCGCTGGTGCACTGCAAAACCGATCTGCCCACAGATGACCGGCGAGGTCGATCGAGCGCTGAAGATGCAATTAGACGCGCTGCCGGCCGAGCAGATCAGCATCATGCTAGGCCAAGCCGACCGCCTGGAGGACTTCATCAAAGACTTGCGCGCGCTGGCGTTTACGATGCTGGAGAAAGGCCATAAGGTGCCAGGCTACAAACTGGTGGCCAAGCGAGGCACGCGCCAATGGGCGGACAAGGATAACGCCGCCGCATGGATGCGCGATTACGGTATTGAGCCGTACTCACAAGAATTACTTTCGCCTGCGCAGGCGGAAAAAGCGCTGAAAAAGCGTAAAATAGAACTTCCTGAGACGCTGATTACCTCGGTGTCTTCGGGCAGTACCTTGGTGCCGGAGAGCGATCCCCGTCCCGAGGTTCTTCAAATCGGCAAGCAGCTTGCTGCTGCCTTATCTAAACTACAGTAAAGGAAAGTACTATGTCATTCGCTATTGCAAACCTCCCTCCCGTTTCGTCCCTGTCTGTTGCTCTGCGTACGCTTGAGAAAGACGTCGGCGCTGTTGGCTCCGTCATTCTTAAGATGGACAAAGGCGGTCATTGGATCTACGGCGCCGAGCAGACCGAAGTCGAGTCTGACTCGACCTGGGCAGTCAATCCGTTCTCGTTCATCCACGGCTATATCGCGTGGGGTGACGGTGACGTGTTGGGTGAGATGATGGTGCCGGTTACCGAACCGAAACCTGAGTTGCCGCCCGTGCCGCACGGCGCGAAGAAAGGTTGGGAAGTGCAAGTCGGTATGTCGTTGAAGTGCCTCTCTGGCCCTGACAAGGGTCTGGAAGTGCGCTATACGACAACGTCTGTCGGCGGCAAACGCGCTGTTAATACGCTGGGCATCGCAATTGCTACCCAGTGCGAGACAGCGCCAGGCAAGCCAGTGCCGGTCGTGTGCTTGAAGAAGGATTCGTACCAGCATAAGTCATATGGTAAAATATATACACCTGTGTTTGAAGTGCAGGAGTGGGTTGGCATGGATGGCGAAACTGAAGTGGAAGTTTCGGCAGAAGCCGAACCGCCTCAGCGCCGCCGCCGTGCTGGCTAAGTAGGTCGCAGGGGAAAGCTGTTAGGCGAGTACCCTGCTTTTACTACGAGGTGTGTATGCGAGAGATTTGGAAAGACATTCCTGGGCATGAGGGCGCGTATCAAGTAAGCAATCGGGGAAGAGTTAGATCGTTGCCTCGTTGCGTTTTAAGACATTACTCTGATGGCCGTCCACCAACGGAAATACGGTATTTTGGAAAGATTCTTTCCGCGCGGGCAAAAAGTTGTGGTCATTTGAATGTAAGTCTAGGTGCTGGCAATACTAAACTTGTACATAGACTCGTATTACTAGCGTTTGTGGGGCCACCAAAAGAGGGGCAGGAATGTTTGCACAAAAACGGAAAACCTGCGGATAACCGGCTTTCTAATCTTAAGTGGGGCAGTAGGCTAGAAAATAAAAGCGACGAACGCCGCCACGCTCGGCTATACGGCAGGCGTCAAGGGTCAACTTGGCTGTCTGTCGAGACTATAAAGGAGATAAAACGTGAGCTACAAAACCCAGACAGACCATCGCAAAGAAAACTAGCTGAGCGATATGGTGTACATGTGAACACCATAAACAATATTTCGCGAGGTTATGTGCACCGTTGGGTCAACCCTTAAGTAATACGGGGGAAAGCGGATGCTGCCAATTTGATTAACTAGGTCTGTGATCAAGGCAGACGCAGCGAGTACCCCACCTATTCTTATGCTAATATCTAAATGTGCTTGGCGGCACGCTTACAGACAAGCCCTGTTCTGCATTCTGCTTGGTGTCTGCCAAGTCCGCCAACGTCGCAAGACGAGAATGCAGAACAGGGCTTTTTTATTGGGTGCAGCATGGAAGAAATATGGAAACCCATAAAAGGTTTTACTGGGCGTTATGAGGTGAGTAGCGAAGGACGCGTTAGATCATTGCCCCAAGTAATTATCTGCGAAGGGCCGATAAAAGGCCGTTATACATCGGTTCGGCAAGGTAAGCTGCTTCGACCGGGGCGTATGCCGGGCGGTCATCTATCAGTCGCATTGGGTAAAGGAAATAGCCAGTGCGTACATAAACTAGTGTTAAATGCTTTTGTCGGCCCCGCGCCAGATGGTTACGAATGTCTGCATATAAATGGAAACCCTGCGGACAATCGTCTACAGAATCTGCGGTGGGGCCCCCGTAGCGAAAATAACCGTGACAAAGTTAGGTTAGGTGAGCAATATAAACTTAGTATTGAAGACGTAAAGAAAATTAAACGTGCGCTAAGAAATCCATACCGAGGCATAAATACAGATTTAGCGCATAAGTTCGGCGTGTCACATATAACCATATCGGGAATTAGACATGGGAGGCAGCATGGCTGGGTGCTTGTGGATTGACATGGAAACCCGCAGCCGTTGCGATCTGCCAAGTAAGGGAATTTACAACTATGCACAAGACGCCAGTACAGATGTTTTATGTATGTCCTACGCGTTTGACGACGACGAAGTGTCCACTTGGACTCCCGACCAGCCTTTTCCGGATCGTGTTAAGAATCATGCAGGACAGATACGGGCCCACAACGCTGCATTCGAACGTCTTATTTTTTGGTACGTCCTACAATGTAACTTTCGGCTCGAGCAGTTCTACTGCACCGCTACACAAGCGCGTGCGAACTGCCTACCTGGCAGCCTCGAAGACGTCGGACGAGCCCTCAGCAGCAACATGCGGAAAGACCATCGCGGCTCACAACTTATTCGGCTTTTATCAGTGCCACGCGCCGACGGAACTTTTAATAGCGACCCAAAATTGCTGGAGGAAATGGTAGCGTACTGCGAGCAGGACGTGCGTGCCATGCGGGCGATCAGTAAGGCCATGCGCGAGCTGTCAGATGAAGAGCTTGCCGACTACCACGTTAACGAGCGCATCAACGACCGTGGGGTGCTGCTAGACCGTCCGCTGGCCGATGCTGCAGTGCGCTACGCATCGGTCGAGCTTGAGGAAATCGAGTCGCTGGTGCATGATCTGACAAAGGGTGAGATTCAATCCGTGCGCAGTCCGCGCATGAAGCGCTGGGTGATGGAGAGAGTCGGCCCCCAAGCCTTGAAGATGATGGAGACGTACAAGGACGGCGAGAAGAAGTATTCGATCGACAAGTCAGTACGTGCGAACTTGTTAGCCTTTGCGGAGGAAAATCCCGATGAGATTCCGGCCCATGTTGCGGACGTCATTCAATGCGCAGATGATCTCTGGGCGTCGTCAGTTGCGAAGTTCAGCCGCCTTAGCGAGCTATCTGACGAAGAGGACCATCGTGTGCGAGGCGCCTTCGTCTTTGCCGGAGGGTCTGCCACTGGACGCGCTAGTAGCTATGGCGCGCAGGTTCACAATTTCACACGAAAATGTGCCGCCGACCCAGACGCCGTGCGCAACGCTATGGTACGTGGACACGCAATCGTACCAAGATTTGGAAAGAGGGTTACAGATGTTCTCCGAGGAATGCTCCGGCCCGCACTGATACCCGCAGAAGGCAAGCAATTCGTCGTTGCCGACTGGTCAGCGATCGAGGCGCGCGTTACTCCGTGGGCCTCGGCCGATCCGCAGGCGGAAGCAGTGCTAAATGTCTTTCGCGAAGGCAAGGACATTTATATACGTGAAGCAGCAGGCATCTACCGCATACCAGAAGAGCAGATCGGCCCCGAGTCGGATGAGCGCCAGATCGGCAAGGTGGCCGTGCTCTCGCTTGGTTTCGCAGGCGGTGTCGGTGCGTTCTCCGCAATGGGTCGCAATTACGGCATTTTCATGCCGGAGTCGGACGCCAAGCGCATCGTTGACGCATGGCGTCGTGCTAACCCGTGGGCAGTGCGTTACTGGCAAAAACTCGAAGAGGCCTACACACGGGCGCTGCGCAACCCAGGGCGCGAGTTCCCTGTCGGTCGTGTGACGTACTACTACGATGGTCAGCATTTATGGTACTCGCTGCCGTCGGGCCGCATTCTCTGTTATCCGTTCGCTAAGTTCGAGGGCGACGAGATTACGTACGTTAAAGCGGCATGGAAACCGGCAGCAGACGCCAAAGAATGGCCACGCGCTCGCTTGTGGCGAGGGCTGGCCTGTGAAAATATCACTCAGGCTATAGCAAATGATTTATTGCGTCATTCGTTGCGTGAGTGTGCGCGTGAAGGTTTGGAAGTTGTTTTGCACTGCCACGATGAAATTGTGTTGCAATCCAATTCAGATGCCGTAGAATCTTCAATTAGCAAACTAAAGCAAATAATGTGTACGCCGCCTAAATGGGCTGTAGGACTGCCATTAAAAATAGGGGTTAAGGGAATGAGTAGATATGGAAAATAAATTGATAACTCAACAGAGGCTTCATGAACTGTTTAATTATGACCTTAAAACGGGCGTATTTACGCGCCGTATTGCTACCGGCAGGAATGGTTGCCACCGCGCAGGATCCGAAGCGGGGACAAAAACGTCGCGGGGATACGTAATAATTTCTATAGGCGGAGTACGGTGCATGGCGCATCGTTTAGCGTGGTTGTATATGTACGGCGAGCTCCCATCTACTGATATAGACCATATTAACAACAAAAAAGACGATAATAGGATTGCTAATTTGCGTTTAGTAACGCGCAAACAAAACATGCAGAATGTACTAAAACACAAGCATAATACTAGCGGTTTTAAAGGGGTTAGCTGGCATAGGCATAGCAATAAGTGGCGGGCCTACATATTCTCTGACTACAAACAAATTTATTTGGGTGTATTTGAGACAAAAGAGGCCGCAGCTCGCGCTAGACAGACCGCAGAAAAAATATACCATTCCCACCGCGTCACCAAATAAAAAAGCCGCCTGGCAGGGCGGCTTTCTCAACTACAAGGACTGCAATGAACTTCTTTGAGTATATCGCAAATCTCGCCCCTGAAGGTGAGACAGCTTTATTCGTCAGACAAACACCCATCAAACAAAACGGCGAGCTGCAATTCCACGCAGACGGCGCTATCAAGGCCACATGGCCAGCCTTCATGCCAAGCCACAAGCGCCGCGAGGGCGAGGCTTGGTACGGCAACACGGCGTCCTTCATCATCGACCGCTTCAAGGACGGCAAACCCTCAGCCAGCGCGGCCAATTGCGAGTACGTGCTCGTTATGGTGCTGGACGACGTGGGCGACCCGGTCAAGGCACCGAAACTGCCACCCTTAGCGCCCACCTGGATCATGGAGACGTCGCCGGGGTCGTTTCAGTGGGGTTACGCCTTCTCGGAACAACCGACAAAATCCGACTTCGCCGCCGCGATCAAGGCCATTGCCGCTGCCGGCTACACTGACCCGGGCGCCTGCAACCCAGTGCGCAACTACCGACTGCCGGGCAGCGTGAACCTAAAGCCAGGCAAGAACGGCTTCAAGGCCAAACTGATTGAATTCAATCCTGAGCAGGAATACACCCTTGAGCATATCTGCGCGGTTCTGGATGTTACGCCCGACGCCCGGTTCGTGCTTAGGTCCGCCCTGCTCTGCCAAGATCGGAAGAGCACACGTCTGAACTCCAGTCACCTGAAGCTATCTCGTATGCCGTCTTCTGCTTGAAAAAAAAAA